>OBKM01000146.1_pt1 | contig 33541 bp, 36 predicted proteins | sample 1519691 | NCBI WGS metagenome assembly OBKM01 (sample SAMEA37050418, study PRJEB22526) | metagenome | biome: saline pan; feature: lake; material: water | place: Egypt | collected 2015 | depth 0.5 m
GGAGAGCGTCTGGCTTTTAACCAGACGGTCGGGGGTTCAACTCCCTCCCAGCCCGTTTTCCTGCGAATAGGTAACAGTATCTAACAGTTGGGAGTCCCACCGGATCAGTCGACGTTTTCGCCCTGGTAGCTGCCGTCGTAGGTTCCCTCGTGATCGGCCGCCGCAAACACGAGTTGCGCGATTCGCGCCCCCTGTTCGATTTCGATCGGGTGGTGCACTTCGAGCAACCCCTCGCCCTTGCCCTCGTAGCCGGCGTCCCAGACCGCCGTATGCAGCATACACGAGTTCCGCATCAGCGAGGAGCGTGGATAAATAAAGCCGATGTGCTCGTCGGGGATGTGCACCGTCTCGCCGTACTGGACAATGTATGCCCCTGCGGCGAGTTCGAACGTGTCGTCGACGGCCGCAATCTCGGTTCGGTCGCCAACGGTTTTGCCCTCGCGACCGATGTGGCCCGGGTCGGTCTGTTCGTAGAGTTTTGCGGCCGTGAGGTCGACGCCGTTCGGTTGGATCTGTGAGCCATCGATCGGGGTGAGTTGCTGTGCGACGAACGCGCCGGATTCGAACATACCAGTCCCTCCGCCGGGCGGGCAAAAACGATGTCGGGATCCGATCCAGTACCCTTCGAGATCCGGTCTAGTGTGATCTGTCACAAAACACCGCGCTGTCGCGGCTATCGCTGAACGTCCGGGCAGTCGCAACTAGATCTCACACGGTTAACAGTCGGGAAATACGCGGGATTTATACCCGCGTAGAGACCATCGGCGACTGTTATGGGACAGACGCTTACGGAAAAAATCCTCGACGATCACCTCGTCGAAGGGGAGCTCACCCCCGGAGAGGAGATCGGTATCGAGATCGATCAGACGCTGACGCAGGACACCACCGGCACGATGGTCTGGCTCCAGTTCGAGGCGCTCGGCCTCGAAGACGTCCAGACCGAACTGGCCGCGCAGTACTGCGATCACCAAACCTACCAGTTCGATTTTAAAAACACCGACGACCACCGGTTCCTGCGCTCGGCGGCGGGCACCTTCGGCGCCCACTTCTCGCGACCGGGCAACGGAATCTGTCACAACGTCCACAAGGAGAACTTCGCTGCCCCCGGCAAAACACTGCTGGGCTCCGATAGCCACACGCCAACCCCCGGCGGGCTCGGACAACTCGCGATCGGCGCGGGAGGCCTCGACATCGCGGTCGCCATGGGTGGCGGGGCGTACTACGTCGAGATGCCCGAAGTCGTCAACGTTCGACTCGAGGGCGAACTCCCCGAGTGGAGCTCCGCAAAAGACATCATCCTCGAAATGCTGCGACGCCTCAGCGTGAAAGGCGGCGTCGGCAAGGTCTTCGAGTACACCGGCCCCGGCGTCGAGACGCTCACCGTTCCCGAGCGAACGACGATCACCAACATGGGAACCGAACTCGGTGCGACCTCGTCGATCTTCCCGACCGACGAGCGAACCAAGGACTACCTCGACCGACTCGGCCGCGGCGACGACTTCGTCGACATCGCCCCCGACGCCGACGCCGAGTACGCCGACGAAATCGTGATCGACCTCTCGGAGATCGAACCGCTCATCGCCACCCCGAGCATGCCCGACAACGTCGTGCCCGTCCGTGAGGTCGCCGGCGAGCGCGTCGAGCAGGTCATGATCGGCTCGTGTACCAACGGTGGCTACGAGGACATTCTGCCCGGCGCAAAAATGCTCAAAGGCCGCGAGGTCGCGATGCACACCGAGATGATCATTGCCCCCGCCTCGAAGCAGTCGGCTGAAATTCTGGCTCGGCAGGGCTGGGTTGCCGAGCTGATGGCCGCCGGCGTCAACTTCTCGGAGGCGACCTGTGGGGCCTGTATCGGAATCGGCCACGTCCCCGGCAGCGACTCGGTTTCGCTGCGAACGTTCAACCGCAACTTCGAGGGACGCTCGGGCATCGAAGATGACAACGTCTACCTCTGCTCACCGGAGGTCGCCACCGCCGCCGCCATCGCCGGCGAGATCATCGACCCCCGCGATCTGGCCGAAGACCTCGACGACCTGGAGGCCCCGGGCGTCGAACTTCCCGAAAAATACGACGGCTCGAAAACCGACCTCATCGCACCCGACGAAGCCATCGACGACGAACTCATCAAGGGCCCAAACATCGGCGACGTGCCGCTGAAGGATCCCCTCGGCGACACCGTCGGCGGCGAGACGATCCTCAAAATGGCGGACAACATCACGACCGACCACATCATTCCCGCGACGGCGGACATCCTGATGTACCGGTCGAACATCGAGAAGCTCTCGGAGTTCACGCTCTCACGCGTCGACGATACGTTCGCCGAGCGCGCAAAGGCCGCACCGGGCGGCGTGCTCGTTGCCGGCGAGAACTACGGCCAGGGCTCCTCGCGTGAACACGCCGCGTTGTGTCCGATGTATCTGGGTATCGAGGCCGTTTTCGCCCAGAGCTTCGCTCGCATCCACAAGGCGAACCTGTTCAACTTCGGGATTGTCCCGCTCGTGATCGATGGCGAGATCTACGGCAACATTGAGCAGGGCGACGACATCGAGATCGTCGACGACATCGGTGAGGGAATCCGCTCGGGTGCCGAAGAGTTCACCTGCAGTGTCAACGGCGAGTGGGAGTTCACAGCCGAACTCGACGCCTCTGCACGCGAGCGCGACATCCTCGCGGCGGGTGGCAAGCTCTCGTGGACCAAACAGCAGGCCGAATCGGGCGGCGCAGCGCCTGCAGACGACTGAACCGGTCAGTCACCGCGTTTCGTCTTTTTATCTTCCTCGTGTTGGCGGTCTCGAAGTGGCGACTCAACCTCTGTAGCGTCCTGTGGCGGAAGCCGGCCCCCCCCGCACTTGGGCCGCCGCCCGAGCACGACCACGCCGCTCCCCACCAGTTTGCGAAGTTACTGTGAGGGCTGCAAGCTGTAATCCGCAGCTTTCGTTTGTCCGACGGCGCGGATGAGTTAACTGCGTGCGCGCAGTCGGCTCGGTTACACAGCCCGGTTGGTCAGCCGAACAGTCGGGTGAGAATCAGTCGCTGAATCAGTCCTGCGCGTTGTTCGTCGGCCGGCTGCACCATCACCGATGTACAGTCAACCGAATCGACGAGTCGGTCACCGGGACGACCGAAGACGGCTCCGCGAATGCCGCGGCGCTCGGTCGTTGTCACCAACAGGTCGGCGGCGTTGGCAAAGCGGGCAAGCCCTTCGACTCGATCATCGTTTTCGATGATGCGTGAATCCGCCGTTACCGTCAGCACACGACGGATTTCGTTGTGATAGGTCTGGACGACCTGTCGACGCTCGTCGCTCACGTTTTCGGGAACCGTCTGGAGCAACGAGATCGTCGCGCCAGTCTCTTCGGCAATCGCGTCGGCAACGAGCAGTTTTGCCGGATCGTAGACGCCACTGCTTGTCGCCACCGCAATCTCATCGATGTCTTCAAAACCACGGTCCTCGACAAGGAGGACGCCACACGGCGCGTTTTTGAGGACGTGCTCGTTGAGCCCCTCGCCGTACAGTTCGTGGAGTTCCTCGACCTTTCGTTCGAGCACAATGAAGTCTTCTTCCTCGAACGCGGCATACTCGACGATTGCTGAGCCGATATCCTCGGTGGTCACGCGTTTGAACGTGACCGCCGAGAGCGCCGCAGCCGGCGCTGACATCTCTGTTTCGACCGTATCGTTCGTTGCCTCCATGTCGGCGGACTGGACGCCACCGTCGGGCGTTTTTGTTCGGAGCGTCGTTTCGAACAGGTCGGTGGCCCACTGGGGAGTTTCATCGCGTTCGGAGACGCTGTCGCCGGCGGTGAACACCCGGTGTGGCACCTGTGTGAAGTTCGCAACGGTTACCGATCCTCGTCTGAGTGCCGAGAGATCGGTCGCAATCCGGAGCATGTCGCTGCGACTTTCGACCGGTGTGTCGTCAGTGGTCGCAACGAGCGTGTCGTACTGTTGTTCTTCGTCAAAGAGCGCTTTCGTCCGCTCGACGGCAGTCTCGCTGACGTTCTGTCTGACCTGCGTTCGGGCGGCCCCCTCGCGGTCGGTTCGGGGTCGAACGTAGACGTAAAAGTAGAGTATCGAGACGACTGTAATCAGAGCGGCCCCCGCAAGCGGAACCGTGCCGACCTGCGTGAGCACCGCAAACCCGCTGGCCATGCCGAACAGTTGCATCCACGGGTACAACGGCGAGGTGAACTCAGGGTGGTAGTCGTCGATTGCGCCCTCTCGGAAGCCGATGAGTGCGAGATTCACCAGAATAAAGACGATAATCTGGAAGGCACTGCCGAACTTGGCGACCTGATCGATTGGCAAAAACACGATCATCAGGATAATAATCGCGCCGGACAGCCCGATCGAAAGCACCGGCGTGTTGAACCGCTCGCTGACGGTTTCGAACGCCGGCGGCGCAAGCCCATCACGGGCCATCGCGAACGGGAACCGCGAGGCCGACAACAGCCCCGCGTTCGCCGTCGACGCCAATGCGAGTAGCGCGGCTCCAACGACCGCGACCGTGCCGACGATTCCGAGCGTTGCGTCGGCGGCCAGCGCCATAATCGGCCCCTCGCCGTCTGCTTCGAGCTGCCCGGCTTCGATCGCGCCAACGACATCCACCACGCCGATCGCAACGTAGACGACCGCAACGTACAGTATGGTCGTCAGCACCAACGAGCCGATCATGGCGCGTGGAATCGTCTTGCCGGGATCTTTGACCTCTTCGGCGACGGCGGCGATCTTGATCACCCCGGCGTAGGAGATAAACACGAGCGCGGTCGCTGCTAACAGTCCGCCACTCCCGAAGTTGAACGCACCAGCCGTCCGGTCGGGCGAAATATCAGGGACACCACCGATAATAAACCACGCGAGGGCGAGTAACATGACCCCGACGATGACGAACTGCATACTGCCGGCGCTTTTTGTGCTTACGATGTTGATCAGGGTGAAGAAAATCGCGAGAATGACCGCAATTGGAATAATGTAGGCGGCGATCTCCGGAGCGATAAACACGAGATATGGCACGCCGCCGACCAACGCGAGCGCCCCTTTGAACGACAACATAAACCAGTTGCCGATGCCCGCAATCGTTCCCAACAGCGGGCCCATCCCGCGTTCGACGTAAACGTATGAGCCACCGTCTTCGGGCATCGCGGTCGCCATCTCGGAGGCCGAAAACGCCGCCGGCAACACCAGTACACCGGCCAACAAGAACGCAAGGACGACTGCTGGGCCATCTACCGTGACGAACGCCACGCCGGGCAGAATAAAAATGCCCGAACCGACCATCGCCCCGATGGCGATCGCCATCGTCGAAAACAGTCCGAGGTCGCGTTTTAATCCCGTTGGCATAGTCTCCCTCGAAGAGTCAGATGGTTCATTGGCCGAGCTTCCATCCCGAGTAAGGTAGCAACTGTTCGGTTTCTCGCAAGTCGGTGTGGTAGCTACTGGTGTCGAACCAGTGGTTCAACAACAGGCTACTCACAACAGCGTATTTCACTACATACTATTATGTAGTAAGGTGTGCTGAATGTTGTTCCTTACTGGTTAGGAACACCGCGCGAACGGCCCGCAACAACTCTCACGCGCGTGCTTCCCGACGGATCTTTGTCCATGTCGCTCCAAACGGGGCTATGTCGTTGCTTAGCCGGTATCTCGACTGGATCGCCATGACCGTAGTTCAGCTGCCCGCCCAACCCGCTGTACTGCTCGGCGAGGTCATCCAGGGACTCGTGTAAAAACTGGATTCGAGCATCGCAGGCCAGCCCGTCGCTACTGTAGAATGATGGATCAAAGATGAAAAGCGGCAGTACAGCCTCGTACTCGGCTGCGGCCGCGACTGCGGGATGATCCTGTGTGCGGAGTCCGCGGCGGTGCCAGACAACAACCGCGTCGCTCTCAGGAGCTGTTGGAAACGCCGTCTCAACGGCCATCGTCTGGAGTGGCTGAGCGTCGGACATCGTGATCGTTGCGTCTATGCAGGGTGGTACGTGACACTGGACAAAAAACAAGTCGGCGGCAGAACATGCAGCGAGTCACCAATCGCACCCGGTGAGTTGACGTTTTGCTGAATCCGTGCACATATTGTTCTCGCTCACCTACATGCGCGTACATGGAACAAAACAGATACAGTGAGATCAGGGCCGAGATGCGTCCGGCGTTTCCGATGTCACTCACAGCAAAGATGTGGCTCACTGTCGGCACGCTTCTCGTCTCAACGTTAGCAGCCCCAGCAGCCTACATCCGCCGTGAGCAAATCCAAGCGATGGAGGGGACGACGACGCTGCCTGAGACGATGAGCCTGTTTGCGGGGGTGCTGATCCTGGTTGGAAATATAAACACGTTTTTTGTCGGACTCTACCTGCTCAAATACGTCCGAGAGCGAGCTCTGAAACCCTCGTTGACACGCGCGGAGATAGAGAAACAGCTCCGGGTACAGGATTTTGCGATGTGGTTCAACATCTGGGGCACATTGGCCGTCCTTGCACCGCTGTTTTTGTTGATCGTCGCTGGGCTATTCCCCGGTATCGTTGAGCCGATGTACGATGCTGGCTTTACAATCTACCGTCCGTTCGAGCTAATAACGGTCGATATCCGGCTGGTTTCCGCTCTCAGTGGTGCTGGTCTTGGGGTGGTGCTCTGGGGCATGTGGTGGTTCTACCAAGAGTGAGCCACTCCTGCCTACTTGCTCGCGCCAACGCGATCGCTGTTTGAGGAAGAACTCCCCGTAACCGATCCCTCCCTACTTCGCTCGGTCTTGCGACCTCGCTCGTTAAGGGAGGGGCTTTGATGTGGGACTCGCCCTCTGTTGCCGCCGGGGAAGAAGGTTGTTCCTCACCCGTACCGAACGACCTTCGGGGTCGGCGTCCCCACCATTCTGGGGCCGGGCTACTGCGGCCCGTGATACCGGCGACGTGTGCGGCGGTATCACTAGTTATTTGTAGGGCGACCCCCGGAAAAAGTGTATCGGATAGGGAATCGGTTGGCAGAAACCACAGTGTCTCTTTCCCATCATGTCGGTTTCCTCCCCGGCCTACTCGCATCGTGCTTCCGACCAGTCGGAAGTTCTCGCTCCTTGAGGCCGGGGGCTCCACCTCAAAAGATGCTGAATGCGGCACGCGTGATGCCGTTTCATCAAGAAGCAAGGCGGATACCTCGGGGCTTGACCCCGATGTTGCTGACCATTGCAACCCGAGTACGGCACGTACCGCAATCTATTCATCACTACCGTACCTGCTGCGACATATGGTGGACAAGCAGGCACTCCTTGGCGGCATTTGTCTGGCGATCGGCGGGCTGCCGCTCATCTTGTTCTATGGGATTCATCCCTTTGGCTACATTGGGGTGGCAATTGTTTTCTTGGGCGTGATGATCAGTTACGGTGCCTATATCAGTTAATCCAGTGTGTTGAGGCGGTGGTCTGTGCGCGCGGATTCCGATCCGTTTCTGTGCCCCGTCAGAGGTTGTTTACCGCTGGAACCCCTGTGTAGCATACGACCAGCATGGTCGAAAAAGACGAGATCGAACGACGCGTTCTTGAGGGCGACAGCTACGAGCAAGCAGCGGTGGTTGTCAACCGGGCCTTTCCACTCTCCTTGCAACGAAAGATCCAGTTTGGGATCGGTGGACTACTCTTGTCGGTGCTCCTTGCTCCACTGCTATCGCTCCAGCAAGATACAATTATCGCGTTTGAGGGAGCCGAACCAGTCGCCTTCCGCCTCGGCACATTCGTGCTTTTAGGGATCACAACGGTGTTTCTCGCTGGGCTTATTCTGATCTGGCTGGAACCACGCGCTCACTCGCTGTCCACGCTTGAGCGCGCCCGCAAACTGGTTCGCATCGAAGAGATGGTCATGTGGTATCAGCTGCTGGGGCTGGCGTTTGTCGTGATCGGGATAGCTATCGCCGCTGTCGGGTTGATTTCAACCGACACAATCGGCCTTCTGTATGCCTACGACGTGCAGGTCTACGGCTCAGCCGGGTTTGTGCTCGTAGATGTGTGGGTTATCTCAGCCGTCGGTGGCCTGCTGGCGGCTGTGCTTATGGTTTTTCGATCGGTGCTGAAGATGAAATCGGCGGACGGATAGCAGATACAGGAATAAAAATGCAGATTCAGCCGCCGTGTCTAACTAGTAAGGTGATTGTTTCTTGACGCAGTATCCCCTACATTCTGATGGATTATGTCAGCAACAAGTGCACTAGATGGGGTAGCATTGGCAGCGACAGATGTCACCCAGACCGATATGTTCCAGCACGTGCTCAATGAAACACTGATCGGCAGCTCGATCTGGGTCAACATCGGTGTGGCGGGGATTACCTTGCTGTTGTTCGCGTTCATGGCGAAGGACGTGGAAGACCCCCGGTCACAGTTGATCATTATCTCGGCGATGTTCGTTTCAGCGGTCTCGATTGTCAGCTACACCGGGCTGGCATCCGGGATCACAATCTCCGTTCTGGAGATGCCTGACGGACACGCGATGGAAGGGGCAACAACAACTCTTGCAGGCTCCGGCGAAACAGTAGACGGGACGATCAGCCTCTGGGGGCGCTATCTGACGTGGGCGTTCTCAACACCGTTCATCCTGCTTGCACTCGGTCTCCTCGCCGGGTCTAACATGACGAAAATCTTCACCGCCGTCATCTTCGACGTCGGTATCATGATCACCGGTCTGGCGGCGGCACTCACGACCTCCAGCCACGCACTGCGGTGGTTCTGGTACGCGATCAGCTGTTCGTTCCTCGCAGTCGTGTTCTACATCCTGATCGTTGAGTGGCCCGAAGACGCCAAAGCTGCAGGCACGCAAGATATCTTCAACCTCTGTCGTAACCTGACAGTGGTTCTGTGGCTTGGGTACACGATCTGGTGGGCCCTCGGAAACGAGGGGATCGCCCTCATCGAGTCCGCAGGCCTCACCTCATGGGGTTACAGTGTCTTCGACCTCATCGCCAAATACGTCTTCAGCTTCCTGGTGATCCGCTACACCATCAACAACGTCAGTACGGTGAGTGGTGGCACGGAGTACGGTTCAACCGCCGATGTCGCACCCGCTGACGACTAAACCGTCTCAGTAATCACCCGCCGTTTTTTTTATTGGTACACTATAACCGACAGTAGCCACTGAACTGGCTGTTCGTTTCTCTAGAGACGAAGCTAAGAGCCCAGACCACATAGCAAACATATGTTCCAAGTACACACCTCTGATCCCGGTCGTCTCAAACGGATCGCGGCTGCTGGCTCCGGCGGCATTCTGGCTGGCTTGTTTTTGATCCTGTTCAACGTCTTTGCTCCGCTACTGGGCGGCTCAAGCTACGAGGTCGGAAACCTCTTTTTCGCCCTCTTTGGGGTTATTGTGGTACTGTTGGCAACCCATCCAACATACCAGGCGGCTGAGAAACTCGATGCGATGTAGGCAGCTTCTTGCGGGCACAGCAAACAACAGTTTCCTACAGCGCGCCTCGGTACGACTGTCGGCCGCACCGCTGCTAAACGACAGGTTTTAGCTGAGAGAGTCAAAGCTTCGTCTATGTTTGGTGATGGGCTTGCCTATCGGGGAATCCTCGGCTTTTTTGTTCTCATGGCACTCGGTGCAACCGTTTTTGCTGGGTTCGGGCTGCATACGATCCTGACTGGCGGGACGACAGATGGGCAGGTCGAGACTGACGAACTCGGTGCCTTTGCCTGTGAGACGTTTGACGGCGACCCTGAAGTGGGTCACGACCGTGAGGTTGACCTGACTGTCTTGGGTGACAGCCGAATCGATTCCGTCAACTCAACAGCGACCGAAGCTGGCGATCGAATTGAGATTGCCGTGGACGGAGATATTCTCGACACATCTGCCCGCCACGCCGACGGAACGGAGGTTGCTGTTGAACGTGAGGCGGGGTTGGTCGTGATTGAACAGGAGAGTGCCGAGCCGTTCCGACTGTGGATTGATAGCGTTGACGAGGATGCAACAGTCGTCCGGTCGCAACTCGACATCTGTCCGCCTGCGTAGCTCTTTTTCGGGGATCACTCATTGCTTGCTGCGATATGGATCACGACCGGCCCGATCAGCAACCAGCCTACTCCGAGCCCAACGAACACCATGTTTTCGCTCATCATACCGGTCAGAAGCGCAAGCGTGCCGACGAGTATCGATGCCAAAAGAAGAATCTGATAGGTTGCATGAAGGCTACCCGCCCAGACAAAAAACCGCTCAATCCGTCCCATACCGGTATCTCAGCGGGCATGCGTGTATTGGTTTCGACTCTGTCGTTCGACCGGCCTACGGCATGAGCCAGTGCAGTTTCTCTCAAACCGGCGGCATCGACAAACGTGCAGGCACGCGACCTTCAGGTTGACATCCTCTCCGCGGTAAACGGAGAGGGAGCCGATTTCTGATAACGTCTCCAGAAGTCGTAGACTTCTGGTGTGCCAGCAAATCGCGTAGCGATTTGCGACCGTGCTGAAGCACGAGGCTTTCTCTTTGATTCTCACTAAGTATTTATTTCTTGATTCCGAATACAGGCGTATGTCTTCGCCGCGTGCGTTGGTCGCCCACCCGCCGGAAAACCGAGACCGACTCACTGAAACGCTGGCAGCCGACGGCTGGACGGTTCGAACGGTTGAGACAGCGACAGCCGCGCTGGCAGCGCTGGGTACCCAATCGTTTGACTGCCTGATCAGTGCCTATCAGCTCCCCGGCGATGATGGTATCGCCCTCCGGTCGGCCGCACGGCAGCTTGAGCCGTCGCTCCCGTTCGTGCTGGTGACTCCGATTGAGGCAAGTGAGCTTCCGGTTTCGTTCGAAACAGCACACGATCACTACGTCAAACAGAACGGCGAGGCGACAGCCGACCAACTCAAGAGGGTGCTTCCCGCTGCCGAGTCGGCGTCGATGGAGACAACACAGGATATCGAGGGGCATGAACCCTCTGCGAGCGATCTCAAACGTGCAATCGAGGCAGCCCCTGTTGGGATCAGCCTTAGCGATCCATCGCTCTCCGATAATCCGCTTGTGTATGTCAACGATACATGGGGGGATTTCACCGGGTATGAGGCCGAGGAGGCACTCGGACAGAACCCTCGGCTGCTTCAGGGGCCGGAAACCGATGCGGAGACCGTTGCTGATCTCGCAGTAGCAATCGACAACGAGGAGCCAACAACAGTCGAGATCCGTAACTACCGCAAGGACGGCACCTCCTTTTGGAACGAGCTCACGATTGCGCCCGTTCGCAACGACGACGGTGAGGTGGCTCACTACGTCGGCTTTCAGATCGATGTGAGCAATCGACGGCGCGCCGAAGAGCTCGCCGATGAACGCGCCGAGCGACTTGCAAGTGAACAACGGACGCTTCGTCGAATTCTCAGTCGGGTCAACGGGCTGCTCAGCGAGGCCTCACGCATTCTGGTTGAGTCGACCGATCAGGACGTGATTCGTCATCAGGTCTGCGAGGAAATCGCCGCCGATCCGGGCTACACCGCCGCGTGGATCGGGCGTGTCGAGACCGACGACTCGGTATCGATCGTCGCAAACAGCGGCCTCCCCGACGATCTCACTAACGTTCGCTCATCGGCGTTGCCCGAGGCAGTCAAACGAGCGATCGAAACCGACGAGCCACACGACACCGCCGAACCGACGGCTGAAAGCGTTCTCGCACCGCAACAGATCGGCGGCTATCGGTTGCTCGTGGTGCCGCTGTGCTACGGTGACCGTCGGTACGGGCTGCTCGGCGTGTACAGCAGCAATCCCGAAGCGCTCGACCGCCGAGAACAGCGAGTCTTCGAATCGCTCGGAAAAATGATCGCCAACGGTCTCCATGCCGTAGAGACAACGCGGATTTTGACGACAGATCGCGTCACCGAACTCCAGATAGAGATCCGTGACGAGTCGCTGACAGTCGCACAAATCGCCAGCAGGCTAGGCGGATCGGTCGATCGTTGCGGAGCGACGCGTACGCACGACGACGACTGCATGTTGTATCTCACTGCTGAGGCGAGCGAATCGGAGCTCGAAGCACTCGCGTCGGTGTCGGATATCCGTGAAGTCAGGGTGATCTCGGCGGTCGACGGGAAACACACCTTTTCGGTCACCGTGGCCGGTGAAACACCGTCGGACATACTCGCGGAGTCGGGCGCTGTCGTGACCGCGACGACGGCCACTCCGACCGCGACGGAACTCACGGTCGAACTGGCTCCCGAACAGGACGTTCGAACGGTGCTCGATGGGCTTCGCGAACGGTACGACGCAGTCGAACTGCGTGCGCGAACCCAGCGCGATCGGCGTGATCGTCGCCCCAGTGAGTTTGCCACTGCGGTCGACAATCGACTCACCGACCGCCAGCAGGACGCGCTCAAAGCCGCCCACCTCAACGGCTACTTCGAGTGGCCCCGACCGGTCGACGGCGACGAAATCGCCGAAACAATGGATATCACGCGGCAGACGTTCCACCAACACCTCAGAGCCGCCGAACGCAAACTCGTCGCGGCGTACGTCGATTCCTGAGCGAATGAAAGAGGATCCGGTGCCGCATACGTGTCGGTATTCTAACTAGTATGGACACAGATTCATATATGAAGAAAAATAATAACACGCCACCGATGTAACTGTCAGAGACCACCTGCCTCCCTCCGGGCCGATAGCCCTACTCCTGTTTGAATAGCGTGGTACCGCCAGCACTCCAATCTCCGTCGTCACCGGCGAGCGGCGCGTTTTTGCCAGCGTCTCTCGTAGCAAGAGAGGATGGACGACCACTCAGGGTTCCCGCTTGAGTCCGTGGTAATTCGCCGCGGCGAGCGGTCGGACGTAGATTCGATCCATCGGATCGAGTCGACCGTGTTCGACCAGCCGTGGTCGCCATCGATGTTTGAACAGTTTCTCGACGATTCGGTGTTTCTGGTCGCTGAGTATCCCGGTGGGGACGGCACCGAGCGCGGTGACGAGTGGATTCGGTCGATTGCCGGCGAAATCGTCGGCTATGTCGTCGCCGACGTGGTCGCAACCGTCGACGGAACGTTCGGCCATATCAAGGATCTCGCGGTGCATCCGACCGCCCAGGGCAACGGACTCGGGCGCGTCTTGCTCCAGCGAGCCGTGTTTGGACTGACAATCGCAAGTGCCGAACGCATCAAACTCGAAGTGCGTCGGAGTAACGAGCGAGCGATTTCGCTGTACCGCTCGGAGGGATTCGAGGCGATCCGACTCCGACCCGGCTACTACGATGACGGCGAGAGCGCGCTGGTGATGGTGAACGAACCGTAGTCGTCGGTTCCGGCGGTGAAGTTCCGGATCGCCGCGTTTTAGCCGGCTGCGACCCGACGCCCGGTATGGGCTATCTGTGTCCGGTCTGCGAGGAGCCGTTCGGCGGTGAAACCGCAGTAACACACCACCTCGCAGTCACCGCAATCGTCCACGGCGAGGAGCACGAGGCGTGGCTCAACCGCACGTTCGACGACTGGGAATCACTCGAGCGAACGGCGCTCGCAGACGCCGTGAGCGACGTGGCCGAACCGACCGACGACGACTTCGACCATCCCAGTTCCGACCACTCGGGGGTCGATTATTTCGAGTCACCCGATTCCGGGTTCGACCGCGACGCAACCGCCGACGGCAACCGCTCAGAAATCGAACTCAACCGGAGCGGAGACACCGCTGCGCGGCCGGGCGTCGACGCCGAACTCGCCGCGCTCGACGCTGACGGCCAGCGCATTCTGCGCGAAGCCAGAGCGCTCACGCAGGCGATGGCCGCAACGGGTGCCCGTCATCCACAGCCAGCACAGAAAGACACGGTGAAACAACCCGATGGTAAGCGCAACGATGAAAACGATGACGCTCGCGCAAACGCCGACGCCACCGCCGGGGATCACAGCGAACCCGCCACCGAGATCAATGCCACCGGCGACACCGACGCCACCGGTGGCACCGACGCAACCAACGACACCAGAACCCACAGCGAGCGCGACACGGGGTCGACATGAACACGACTGGCGTCTACGAACCCGAAACGGCCGACGCGGTCAAAACAGCCTACGAGAATGTGGGTTCTGTCGCCCAAATCGTCACCAAAGAAACCACCCGGGCGATGGGTTTCGACTCGGTGGAGTACGACGAGCGAGTTACTGGCGATGTCATCGAGACCGCCCGTGACGCGGTGTTCGCCTCGCTGTTGACGACCTACCACGGCTCGCGCGAGGAGTTCGAAACGTGGTGTGAAGGGCGCTCGTTCGATGTAATCGAGCGACACGGGAGCGAGAACGTCGACCGCGTCGTGTGGCACCCGGTCGTCTGTCGGGACACGGTGGTGTCGGCAAGCTACCAACACGAGCGCGAGGCGGCCGCCGCAACCGTCCGCCGTCGGGCGTTTGGCCGCTACTACCGCGAGTTGTTGTAGAACCGACGCGGCCGACACGCCGATTCGCGCGTCCACGACACAGCGTGACGTGAGCGTCGCGAGAACAGCACCTTTATCAGTCGCTCGGGGCGAGTTTTTCACAAGATTACTCCGAGGAGGTCACAAGTGACACAAGCCACAACACAACCGGAGGTGAACATCGGACTCGTCGGCCACGTCGACCACGGGAAGACGACGCTCGTCCAGGCGCTGAGCGGCTCGTGGACCGACCAGCACTCCGAGGAGATGAAGCGCGGCATCTCTATCAGGCTCGGCTATGCGGATGCGACGTTCCGCAAATGCCCGGGCGTCGACGAACCCGACTGTTTCACTGTCGAGGAGGACTGTGCGGACGGCTCGAAAAGCGAGCCGTTGCGAACCGTTTCGTTCGTCGACGCGCCCGGCCACGAAACGCTGATGGCGACGATGCTGTCTGGCGCGTCGCTGATGGACGGCGCGGTGCTCGTCGTTAGCGCAACCGAAGACGTTCCCCAGTCGCAAACCGAAGAACACCTGATGGCGCTCGACATCATCGGCATCGAGAACATCGTCATCGCCCAGAACAAGGTCGATCTCGTCGACCGCGACCGCGCGGTCGACCACTACGAACAGATTCAGACGTTTGTCGAGGGAACGGTCGCCGAAGACGCCCCAATCGTTCCCGTGAGCGCCCAACAGGAGGTCAACATCGACCTGCTCATCAGCGCAATCGAGGAGACGATTCCAACCCCCGACCGGAGCGCAGACGAGAACGACCGGATGTTCGTCGCCCGCAGTTTCGACATCAACCGACCGGGAACAACGTGGAAGCAGCTTTCCGGTGGCGTCATCGGCGGCAGCCTCGTTGGCGGCGAGTTCGAAGTCGGCGACGAAGTTCAGATTCGCCCCGGCCGACAGGTCGAACAGGGTGGCAAAACCGAGTGGCAGTCGTTGTCGACGACGATCCGCTCGCTGCAAGCCGGGAGCGAACAGGTCGAGTCGGTTCGTCCCGGCGGGCTGATCGGCGTCGGAACCGGACTCGATCCGAGTTTCACAAAGGGTGACTCGCTCGGCGGACAGGTCGCCGGCGAACCCGGCACGCTGCCGCCAACCCGCGAAGCGTTCGAAATGAGCGTCGAGTTGCTCGACCGCGTGGTCGGCAGCGAGGAGCGAAGCTCCTCGGGCCGTTCGAGCGGGCACGGCCCGCGAGAAGACGAAAACGGCGAAGTCGATGAGATTTCGACCGGCGAACCGCTCATGTTGACCGTCGGCACCGCGACGACCGTCGGCGCGGTCACGAGCGCCCGTGACGGCGAGTGCGAGGTGAAGCTCAAACGACCGGTGTGTGCGGCCGACGGCGCGAAGATCGCCATCAACCGCCGGGTCGGCGCGCGATGGCGACTCATCGGCGTCGGGACGCTCCAGGAATGAACCGATGGACGAGTTCGTCGTCGACACGGTCGCGGTCGGCATGGACACGAGCGCGCTGATGATGCCGATCGAGTGCAACATTCGCGTGTTTGACGAACTCGACCGGCTGTTCGGTCACGGCGTGGCCGACCTCATCGTGCCGACGGCCGTACTCGACGAACTCGACCGGCTTGCCGAGGGCCACGGCGAGGAGGCGAAAGCCGCCAGCGTGGGAAAAGATCTTGCCGACCGGTGTCGTGTACTCGAAACGACGCTGTCGTACGCGGACGACGCGCTGGTTGAACAGGCCGATGCCGGCCGGTTCGACTACGTCGTCACCAATGACCGCTCGCTTGGCGATCGCCTCTCATCCCGGGGCGTTCGCATTATCGAAGGGCGAGGAAGCAGACTCGGGATACGAGACTCATAACACACTATGTACAAACGGGTTCGACTCAAAGATACGGTTGAAGTGCCGCCCGAACAGCTAGCAGATGTCACGCCACAGCGGGTCAAACACCTGCTGCAGGACAAACTCGAAGGACGAATCGACGAAGCTGTCGGAAGCGTCGTTTCGGTCACCGAGGTACACGAAATCGGTGAAGGAACGGTGTTGCCCAACCGCCCGGGCGTCTACTACGAGGCGGAGTTCGATGCGATCACGTTCGATCCCGCGATGCAGGAAGTCGCAGACGGTACCGTTGTCGAGGTTGTCGAGTTCGGCGCGTTTGTCGGTATCGGCCCCGTTGACGGACTGCTACACGTCTCACAGATATCGGACGAGTATCTTGCGTTCGATGGGGCAAATCAACAGCTGGCCTCGACGGAATCGAACGAAACGCTCGGTGTTGATGATCCGGTGCGGGTTCGGATCGTCACCAAAAGCATCGACGAGCGCAACCCACGCGACTCGAAAATCGGCCTGACGGCCAAACAACCCGGTCTCGGGAAGCACCAGTGGCTCGAACGCGGCCGCACCCGTCGCGAGCAGGAAGCGACCTCGGAGGGAACCTGATGGCAAAAAAGCGGCTCGCCTGCCGGGAGTGTCACTTCGTCAACGAGCCCGACAGCCAGAACTGTGTGAACTGTGGTTCCTCGAGTCTGACCGAGGACTGGGCCGGCTACGTTGCCATTGCGCACCCCGAACAGAGCGAAATCGCCACTGAAATGAAAGTCACCGAGCCCGGCAGCTACGCGCTCAAGGTTCGATAGATGCTTTCGCTCCCCGACTCGTTGCGCTCGGCGTTCAAAAACCCGCTCGGCCCGGTTTACACCGAGACGAGCGCGTTGCTCGCCGAAGTCGACCGTGTCGATAACGACATCGAGCCCTCGTTCGACGCGCCGCTGATCGCCGTTGGCGACGTGGTTACCGGACATCTTCTCGAAGCGGGTCGCCAGCCCGAGATTAGTGTTGTCGACGGCAGAACCGAGCGCGAACCGATCGCCGACGACCTCGAAAAAGCGCTTGCGGTGCATGACGGTCCGGAAATTCGCGTCGAGAACCCGGCCGCCACGATCTCCGAACAGCTCCTGTTAGCGATTCGTGACGCGTTATCGAACCCCGAGGCGCTCAGCATTCGGGTCGACGGCGAAGAGGATCTCGCCACGCTACCCGCCATCGTTGCCGCCCCGGTCGGGTCGAGCGTCGTCTACGGCCAACCCGGCGAGGGAATGGTACACGTGGCGGTCACCGAGTCGTCGACGACCGAAGCCCGCCGGCTGCTCGAACGGTTCGACGGCGACACCGAAGCCGCGTGTGCAACCCTCAATAGCCAATGAGTCACGAATAAATACCGTTATCGAGTCGATCAGCTATGACACAGCGTTGGCTCTATGCGTGGGGGCTCGGCTCGGTCGCGTTCGGCGGCGCGTCGCTGATCGTCCCCCTCTATCTCGTCGCGCTCGGCGGCGGGCCAGTTGTTCTCGGCGTTCTCGCGGCGGTTGCGGCGTTCGTGGGTGTTCCCGGCGCGCTGTTGTTTGGCCGGCTGGCCGACCGAACGGGTCGGCGTCGCGGACTGGTTTTGAGTATGCTCGTTCTCGTTGCGGCGGTGTTGGCGGTGATTCCGCTGACGACATCGATCGGCCTTGTGATCGTGCTCAACGGGCTGTTGTGGTTCGCGTTTGCCGCCGGAACGCCGGTCGTCACGCTGCTTGCGGTCGCCAACGTCTCCGAACGGGAGTGGAGCACCGAGATTGGACGGCTCAATAAGTATCAAGGAATCGGATGGGCGGTCGGCCTGTTGCTCGGGGCCGTGTGGACTGCGGTAATCGTGTTGGTCGTGGCTCCCGATGCAGTGTTGACGAGTTTCATGTTCCTTCTCAGTGCGTGTGCTGCGCTCGGGGTGCTCGTCGGTGCTCGCTATCTCCCGGTCAACGACGAAACGGAGTCGCTGCCGTCGGGAAGCCGACTCCGGCGCGCACTCAACCGCGCCGACCGGTTCAGCGTCCGGAGTGCGACGTTTCCGTTTACGCCGGGACGGATGGATTTTCGCTCGCTCCGACCGAAAAGATTCAGCGATCGGTTTAGCCCGTTGCTCGCGCTGTATTTTATGGCGGTGTTCGTCGTGTTTGCCGGCTTTGCGGCGTTTTTTGCGCCCCTTCCGGTGTTTCTGACTGACGCTGGATTCAGTTCGAACGCGGTTTTCGGCCTGTATCTGATAAACAGTCTTGCCGCCGCGGTCTTTTTCGGCGTGGCGGGCCGGCTGGCTGCGAGCTACAGCGTGACACGGCTCCAAGGAATTGGCCTGCTGGGCCGAGCCGTGTCGCTTCCGGCAGTCGCGCTTGTCGGCCTGCTGTTTGGTGTTTCGGCGGTCGCAAGCGGAGCGTTTGTGCTGTTGTTCATCGTGATCGGCCTCTCGTGGGCCGTTATCGCGGTCACCGCCGGAACGCTCGTCACCCAGTTGGCCCCGCGACTGATTCGGGGCGAAGCGCTTGGCGTGTACGCCGCGCTCGTCGCCTTCGCCGGCGGCGTCGGCAGTATCGTCGGTGGCGGACTCGCCGCGACAAGCTATCTCATCGCCTTCGTGGTCGCCGGCGGACTGGTCGCGGGCGGCGCAGTGATCGTTTTCGAGGTGGGTCGACGACAGGAGACCAGCGGGGCGCAATCGAGTGAGGGGCCGCTGTAATCCGCGAACGCCGCTCGAAACCAAGCAGTCGCCCTCCACACTGCCATCAAGAACGAGAGGCGATATTTTTGCGCTTCCGTCCCCGAGAGCGACCATGACCGATTCGACACGTCGCGAACGACTCGCCGAAACGCTCGGCGAGGAGCCAGCCACCGCGAGCGAACTCGCGACCAAACTCGATTCGTCGGTATCGACGGTGTATCAGGATCTCAAACACGTCGCGCGGTCGCTTCGGTACCGTGAAAACCGCGAGTTTCTGGTCGCCCCGCCGGAGTGTTCGAACTGTGGGTTTTCGGCGTACGACGATCCGATCAACTACCCTTCGCGGTGTCCGGACTGTTACAGCGAATCGATCGAGGAAGCCGTCTTCAAAATCGAGTGAGTTGGCGGAGGCGACGGGTCGCGAGTTGCGCCCTGTCGGTCTCGAACCGTCCGAATCGGTCGGTTAGGCGGGAAGTTCGATGCCGAGTTCGCCGAGCAACGTCTCCGCAGCGGCCGTCGACGACTCGGGGCCGCGGGCCGTGATCAGGTCGCCGTCGACGGTGACGGAGAAATCTGCCTCGAGCTCGGCATCCCACCGGCCACCGGCGGCGACGACCACGTCTTCGACCAGATACGGGAGCTTTCGACCGTCCGCCATCACGTGGTTTTCGTCGATGAGTCCGTCTTCCCACTCGTTCGGGAAGCCGGTAATCGCACGGCCAGCGGTGAGATATTCGCCATCGTCGGTGCGGGTGAACCCGAGTAGGCCGACCGCGTGACAGACGACGAGTGCGACACCGTCGTCACCCCCAACGGCGTCTGTGAGGAGTTGTTGGGCGTGATGGTCGATATTGATGTCCCACATCGTGCCATGCCCACCGGGAAAGACAACGGCGTCGTAGTCGGCGGCGTCGGCGGTCGCAATCGGTTCGGGGTTCGCGAGTCGGTCATCAGTGTCGTCGTACTCGCGAACCATCGTGGAAACCCTCTCGCCGACCGTCTCGGGATCGACCGAGCGTTCGTCGACGACCGGTGGGTCGCCACTCGGCGTGGCGACAGTCACGTCGATGTCGGCCGCATCGAGCGTTGCGAGCGGCTCAATACATTCTTCGCCCCAATATCCCTCTTCGCTGACGACAAATAGTGCGTTCGTCATGGGGGTACAGTTCGCGGCCCAGCGACAAAAAGAGCGGTATTGGAAACCGAACAAGAACAAAACGCACAACAGAACGCTCGCGGGTCGACAGCGAGACGACAGAACGGTTGGTGGTTACGCGGTCTGGACGCCAGCATCCAGTGCGGTGCGAGCCTTATCGATCTCGGTCTGGACGATGAACGTCTCGTCGCTGCCGTGGTCGACAACGGCTTCGAGCGCGCGTTTCGTGCCGATCTGGCGAAGCGCCCACGCGGCCTGTGCGCGAACGTTCTCGTTCTCGTCGGCCTTGAGCGTGTCAGCCAACGGGTTGATCGCGCGGGTGTCGCCGATGAGGCCGAGCGCGCGAGCGGCCTGGGGACGAACGACATCATTCTCCATCAACAGTTTGTTCGCCAGCGGCTGGACCGCGCGTTCGTCGCCGATTTCGCCGAGTGCGCGGAATGTGACCTTCTGGAGCGCCGGATCTTTGTCGGCGTCGACGTACTCGATGAGCGTTTCGACGGCTTCGGTCGCCCCCATCTTACCGAGAATCGTGATCGGCACGCGTTTTCGTTTCTGTGCACGCGCGAGCATCTCTTCTATCGCCTCGTCAGTCGCCGCTACCGGCCCCATTCGAACGAGTGCGTCGAGACAGTGCTCCTCCATGAAATCCGAATCGAGGCTGTCGAGCGCCAGCAGCACCATCTCGGTGTTGCCGCGCTGTTCGTGTTCTTTGAGCGCGGCCCATTCCGGTGGGTAGTCCTTGGTGTGGCCGAGCACGTCATAGTAGCCCGCGGCCTGGAGGGTCTCGCGGACGGTGAGATCCGCCCACTCCTGGGCCGCCTGGAGGTCGGTTTCGAGCGCGTCTGTCGCCTCGATCAGTGCGTCGAGCGTTTCGGCATCCGCGTCGGCGTCGAAGTCGGCCGCCGAAACCGACTCGGCGATGGCCGCAAGCGCGTTGTCGGTGTCGGCGAAGGCGTCGATCTCGGCTGCTGGAAGCGATAGCTTGTCGGCGTCGATGTCGCCCATCGCCTCGGCAAACGCGAGCACCGCGTCAACGACCTCGTGTTCGCCCTGTTCGGTCCAGTCGCCCTCGGCAATCGTCGCCTGTGCCGTTTCGATTGCCGAAACGACGTCCTCGCCGTACGGGCCGCGTGCCTCGGCGAGTGCCGCGCGAAGCTCGCCCAGTTCTGATTCGAGCGCCTCGCGTGTTTCAGTTTCGTCAGCGTCGTCATCGCCGTCGTCGGCGTGCGGAACGTCCGACTCCGCGAGATCCGCCTCGATGGCATCGAGCAGTGCCTCGACATCATCGAGGTCGGCCTCGGTTTCGGCGTTCTCGAGCGCCTCGCTCGCGGCGTCGAGTCGGTCGCGAAGGCTCTCGGTGGTTGCCAACTCGGCACCAGCGTCGTCGGATCCGTCGTCCGTGTCGCTCGCGTCAGTAGCGGCCGAGTCGGCCGTGTCGGCGTCAGGTGAGGTCTCGTCGTCGCCGTTGCTCATATACTGCTACTGTGTGTGAAAGCCAAAAGAGCGTTTCCATTGGTGAACGCGGCTATCGTGGTGCTGTGTCGCCGCTCAGACGACGTTCGCGGTCAACAACCCGGCGTCAATGAGCAACAGCACCGCAACGGCGGCGGCAACGACGAACAACCCGCGCGTTTCGGTGACTGCCGAACTGATTCCCTCGCGTTGGGCCACACGGTCGAACCGCTTGACACTTATTTCGATGAGGCCTGTCAGAACGAACCAGAGAATCACCATTGCAACGACGAGTTGCCCACGAGGTGTCCCGAACAGCGAGCCAGCGGTGTAGGCGGTTCCTGCGAGATGACCGCCAGTCGCGACAAAGACGAGCGCACTGATTCGGGTGAGCCAGGCGAGTCGGGTCGTCAGCATCGACATCATCTCGACGGAGACCGATCCCGCGGCCGCCGTCGGCAACACCGCGCCGATGAAAAACAGGACACTGCCGATCCAGAGGCTTGCAAACAGCGTGTGCGTGATCGTCATGATGAGATCAATCGTGCTCATGAGTGGATGTCGGACGCCGTCACAATAGCTGTGCGGTTGTGCCAGGGCCATTAGCAGGGAGTCGACGGCAAAAGACCGTCAAACGCCGGTGTCGGCACGAGCGTCAACGCCTCCTCGAAGTGTGAGTTACCGTTCGCGGACGACGACGAACTCCGCGAGATCGCGGAGATACGCGCAGGCGTCGGTCTCTTCGACGGCGGCGGTTTCGAGCGCCGACAGTGCGAGATCAGCCTGTGTTCTGGCGCGGTTGTTTGCCTCCTCGGGCGAGAGATCGGTTATCTGTATCAGCGAGGGCCGGTCCATCACCTCGTCTTGGCGCGCCGGCTTGCCGAGGTCGACGGTGCTGGCGGTCGCATCGAGCACGTCGTCGCGGATTTGAAACGCGACGCCGACCCGCTCGGCGTACTCGCCAAACGCCTCGACTGTGTCGCTTTCGGCATCGCCGGCGACCGCCCCAAGCTCGGCGGATGCGCGGAACAGCGCGCCGGTTTTTCGCCGGGCGAGCGTCATATACTCCGCCTCGGTGGTCGGGCGTTCGACCAGTTCGGTCGCCTCGCCCTCGCCGAGTTCGACCATCGAGTCGGCAACGATCTCCATCGCCCGCTCGTCGCTTGAAAACAACCCGAACGCCTCGCCGAGCAGGCCGTCGCTCGCGATGATGGCCGACCCGTAGCCGAACTCCGCCCACGCGCTCGGGGTTCCTCGACGGGTGTCCGAGCGGTCGATAATGTCGTCGATGACGAGCGAGGCGTTGTGAACGAGTTCGATTCCCGCAGCGAACTCGACGGCCTGTGAGCGGTCGCCGCCAACCGCCTCACACGCGAGAACTGTCACCGCGGGGCGAACCCGTTTGCCACCCGCGAGAACGACGTGCTCGAGTTGCGAAGACAGCGCCGGCGGGTCGGTGGCGTCGATAACGGCCTCTAGCCGATCGTTCACTAACCCGATCCGGCGCTCCAGATACTCCATTGGCTGTGCGTAGGAGATGTTCGCGCAAGTAGGTGACGAAATGAAAAGTGTAGCCGGTAGGGTGTAATGGTCAATACCGAACTACACAAGACACAACGGATTCATTCAACTTTATTATTCCGGATTCTGACATAATATCATCGACAATCAGGAGGATTATCGTGTGAAACGTGTTCGTGGGTTCAGTCGCTGCGATAAAAAGCGATCGGATGGTACGAAAGAACACAGCCACAACTCGACACGCTCAGTCGCTCACGCCGTCGGCGGTGTCGCCGGCGTCGCGATCGGTTTCCTCGCCCGGCTTTGGGCCGAATGCGTCGACATCAGGGAGCGAAATGAGGTTTTCACGACCGATGCGGAGTTTTTTGATCCGGTCGTCGTCGGCCATCGACGACAACAGCTGAGAGACTTTCGCGTCGGACCACTCGGTTTCAGTGACGATGTTCGCCTGTCGCATCCGCCCACCGTTACGCTCGAGCAGTCGAAGCACGCGTTCGTCATCGGCGAGCAACGAGAGGTCTTCTTGGGCTGGTTCGGGGTCGGCGGCTGGCGCTTCAGCAGCCCCGCCGCCAGCGGAATCGACGGCTTCGGAATCGGTGTCGGCAGCGTCGCCGTCTGGGGCGTCGCCGACGGCACTGTCAGTCGACCGTGACGAGTCGTCTTGCCGACGAATGTACAGTGCGCCCCCAACGATGAGCACGATGAGAAGGCCACCGGCGACGAGTTGCCACGTTGAAGCGAACAGCGTCGACTCGAGTGTAATCCGGACGTGGTTGTCGGGATCAAACGTGTGCGGCCCCTCGATTTCGACGGTGTTGTCGGCGAATGCGACGTTCGCGCTGGTGATTGCATAGCCACGCGGCGTTGTAATGCGAAGCGTCTGGTTTTCTTCCAGCGAGGTCAGCCACGAATCCCCAGCTGGCGTTGCGAGCGCATCATTGAATATGAGTCGATCGTCGTCGTCCGCGAGGAACTCCGTCCAGGTGAACGACAGCTGAAGCATGCCGGCGTCGCCGGTTCGGCTACTGCTTCGCTGGACGGATTCGATTGCCATCTCGCGGTTGGTTCGCTCGGCCGCCAGCGCGGCCATGTTTTCGTACAGCGAAACGTCCGGCCCGTACTCGCTCTCGCCGGCTTCAAACTCGGCCGCCAGATCGTCAAACGCCGCGCGCTCGTGAGACGTTTCGAGCGTGTACTCGACGGTGACGACCCAGACGGCGCTTCGATCGGACTGAAGCCGAATTTCGAACGTCGTTTCGGGAGAGGGTGGACTATCGGTGCCAAGCGAGGCGGCCGATGGTTCCGAGACTGAACCGGTCGCCGTGTGAGAGGCATCCGGTGTCGAGCCGCTGGCGGTGGACACCGCTGGCGAGTCGACCGCGGCCACAGCCGGACTGGCGGAGACGCCCGCGGTGGCGGCTCCGGGTGCGCTCAAAAGGAGCACAACCGCCAGAATCGCGAGCGAAAGGGCGACAAACCGCATCATCCGAACGTCACAGTCGTTGGGGAAAACGCTTTCCATCGCACGGATCCGCATGCGTCAAGCGACCGACTTTCGGCGTTTCTCGGTTCGTCGCGGGCGATTCAGTGACGAAACGGACCCGTCAGTGTAGATGGGTTTTTGCCCGTGGGGGTGTGACGTTCGCCCGATGAAGCGCGCCGCACTCGTCATTATCGTGGGCTTGCTCCTCCTCGCGCCACTCGGTGTGGGTGCCGTCGACCCGGTTGACGATTCGAACACTCCACAGCTGTCGCAAGCAAACGGCGGGGATCTTGAAGAGGGCGAAACCCGTGACGACGGCCCCGAAGGCCAGATGCTCAACGCGTTGTCGATTCCCGAAGGCGAGTTGATGCGAACCGACCTCCGGCGACAGCACGCCAACCTCGGTCCGGCCGCACGCTTCAGCGCCGCCGGAACAACCGACCACATCTCGACGGGTGCGCTCGAAGCCGAACTCGAGGAGGCTGACGATGCCGAACGCGCCGACAGAATCGAGCGCGAGTTCGAACGCATTCAGCGACAGGCGCGTGCGCTCGAACAGGCCGAACGCGAGGCGATTCGCGAGTTCAACGCGGGACAGACCGAACCGCGCGAACTGCTCGTGACACTCGCCGAAATCGACCGTGCGGCCACCGCGCTCGAAGACCAGGTGTTGCTGCTTGACGAGAAGGATGACGAACAGAGCGGTGAGGTGATTACGCGCAGCGAACTTACCGTGGTTCAGCACGATCTCCAAGCACTCAACGGACCGGTTCGTGGCTACGCCGCCGAGATTTTCGCCGGTGAAACGCCGCCCGACCGTGTCGTCGTCGAAGCCGGTGACAACAAACTCACGCTTGCGGCCATCGATGGCGACCACTACATTCGTGAAACCCACAACAAGAACCGCTGGAGCAGCGGAAGCACCCCACTGACGATCGAGGAGGTCGAAACCGTAGTTGTTGAGGAGTATCCGCTTTTATGGGAGCAACAGACCGCCTTCCAGCATGGCCCCGAGTCGAAACTCAACGTCCAACTCGAAAATAACGGCTTTTTCGATTCCTTTGTCAACCCGAACGAGGAGGTCGTGATACAGAACAAGCGAGTCGGCCTCGACCGAATCGTCGCGAGTGAGACGACAACCAAACGACAGGACGGCCTCGAAGTCACGGTTCGACAGACCTACAGCGGCGGGCCGATCGAAGTCGTAGTTGTCGACGGCGACACCGGCGATCCGGTCGCCGCGACGGTGACGATTGGCCAAGATGGCGAGGAGAGCGAGACGGTCGGTCGGACCGGTGCTGACGGCGTGTTGTGGATCGTCACTCCGCGGACAGAGTTCACGATCACCGTGTTTGGCGAAGAGAACGAGGCGGCGTTCGTCGACGTGACGCCACAACCGCCCGAGACCGCGATTGCGGACTCACGAACAGCGGACGAGTGAGCGGTTGTCCAGAGATCGATACTCCAATCGACAAACCCACCGGAGGCGGTTCGCTTCCGGCGGGGAGTAGAGCAGTGAACACCCGACTGTTTTGTTCGCCATCGGCTCTGCGAAGTGTTTTTTGCTCCGCGCGTGGTAACATACAGCACGCAAATCAGTTCACTCGCCATGATTCCTAGTTGGCTTCCAGCAATCACGATGATCTCTTCGACTGTCGTTGGCGTTGGATACATCCTCGGTAAGCTACACATCAGACGGCTTGCCTTCACCGGCGGAGAATCGCGCTATCCGGCGTTGGTACAGCAGGCTGTCAGTGCCTACCGTGAGGTGAACCACGTCGACGAACTCAAAACCAACTACAATGATTGAACTCGGTCTCGGCGCGCTTTTGTGGGGCGGTGTGACAGCGGTGCTGCTCGTCGGCGGGTTGCTATTTGGATACTACTGCGCGGCGAAAGTGACGATCGAACTCGCCGGCGTCACCGCACCCGACGAGCAACAACTGTTCGACCGGAACGCAGTCACTGACAGTACCGACGCGTTGTCAGCCGAGCAGATCGACGAAATCGAGGACTGGGACGACACCGAGGACTGACGCGGTTCGACGAAACACGAACCGATCAACCGGACGGCTCACGGCGAGACGAGACTTTTTATCCGAACACGCGGCCACCGGCGGTCATGAGTTTGGGTCAGCCAGATCAACACGAGCGAACCACCGAGCGTGCGGTGACGCCGCTGATCGGTGTTGTTGCGATTGTCGGCATCACGGTCGTGCTGTCGGTCTCAGTTGGTCTTCTCGCGGGTGGAGCCGTCGATTCTCTCGATGAAATCGAGGCCACAAGCGAGTCGCTTCTCGGCGGGCCGAGCGGAATGGAGTTTTCGGTCACGGGACAAACGCTCACGCTGACGCCAACCGGCGGCGAGCCGATTGACGTGCGGAGCCTGACGCTCGTCGTGCATGTCGATGGCGACCCGCTCGACAGTCAGCCACCGGTTCCGTTCTTTTCAGCCGCCGGATTTCAGCCGGGGCCGAGCGGCGCGTTCAACAGCGCTGCCAGCGGGCCGTGGGAGGTCGGCCAGCCGGCCTCGGTGACACTCGCAGGAACCAATTCGCCAGCAATCAAACCGGGGTCGACGGTGTCGGTTCGGCTGTACGATGAAAACGCACTGCTTCTCACCGTCGAGACGACCGCACGATAGCAGGGCGGGCTGACTACTCGAATTCGTCTTCGAAAACGAACGTCCCGTTTCGTTGGACGACCTCGCCGTCGAGTTCGATTCGCGACGCCCCGCTCATGTCGATGATCATATCGACGTGCTCGGCGGACTCGTTTCGCGTGTTGTCGTCGCCGACGGTTTCAGCATAGGCGGAGCCGACAGCCAGATGGACGGTATCGCCCATTTTCTCGTCGAACAGCATGTTCGCGGTGAACTGGTCGATCTCGCGGTTCATCCCAATACCGAGTTCGCCGAGGCGGCGCACACCGTCATCGGTGTTGAGAATCTCGGTGAGTAGCGGTTCGTTTCGGCCGGCACGGTGGTTGACGATCTCGCCACCCTCGAATGAGAGCTGCACGTCCTCGATTTTACGACCCTGTCGCATGAGCGGAATGTCGAAACACACCTCGCCTTCGACACTGTCGACAACTGGCGCGGTGAACACTTCCCCACCGGGAAGGTTCTTTTCGCCGTAATCATTGAGCGTCGTGTTGCCAGCAACCGAGAGCGTCAGATCGGTCTCGTCGCCCGCAACAATGTGCACCTCGTCGGCCGCGTCAAGCAGCGTGACCATGTTCTCTTGAAACTCGCGCTGGGCCTCCCAGTCGAGGCTGATCGCGTCGTACACGAAGTCCTCGTAGGCTTCGGTGCTCATGCCCGCCAGTTGGGCGTGCCCGCTCGTTGGGACTTGCGTGAGACACCAGCGTTTCGAGAGGCGTTCTTCTTGAAGCGCGCGAGTCGCACGCTTGTAAGCTGCGGTGTTCGTGGGCGGCACATCGCTCCGCTCGGTCACGTTCGAACCGCCCCGGGCGAGAATGAACACGTCGGTGTTCTCGAACAAGGCCAGTCGGTTTTCGGGCGTTTCGTACGTCTCACCGGCGGCCAACAGAAACCCCCGTGCGGCGCGGTCGGAGCCCGCAAGCCACGTCGGGGTTGCCCCGCGTTCGCCACACAGTTCGTAGAGCGCAACGGCCAGCTCCTCGGCCTCGGGTGGCAGTTGAATAACGATCTCGTCGCCGGCCTGCAGATCGACCGAGTGGTCGACGATGGTTTGGGCGTGTTCGCGAATTCGCGGATCCATACACCCGGTCGTCCCGCGGCGAACAAAACGTCTCTGCTCGGCCATCTGGAGCCAGTGAGCGGTTGTACGACTCGCCGTCGGAACGCTTTTTGAGTGCCGCAGGCCAACAGCACATAATGAGTGATCTCACAGCGGAGTATGAACTCGAGTACTTCGAGCGTGAAGGCTTTCACCGCAAGGAGTGCGTCGAGTCGGGCAAACTGTTCTGGACGCGCGATCCCGATCGGGAGGTCTGCGGGGAGCCACCATACGGCACCTACGAGTTCATCGGCGATCCGGGGTTCGACGAGGCGTTCACCCTCTCGGAGATGCGCGAGAAGTTCCTTTCCTTCTTCGAGGAGCACGGCCACGAACGGATCGACCCGTACCCGGTCGCGGCAAACCGGTGGCGCGACGACGTCCTCTTGACGCAGGCGTCGATCTATGACTTCCAGCCGCACGTCACCTCCGGCAAAACGCCGCCGCCAGCCAACCCGCTGACCATCTCTCAGCCCTGTATCCGCATGCAGGACATCGACAACGTCGGCAAGACCGGCCGCCACACGATGGCGTTCGAGATGATGGCCCACCACGCGTTCAACGCCCGCGAGGATCTCGACGACCCCGAGCAGTACGCCTACCAGGGGGAGGTCTACTGGAAAAACGAGACGGTCGCGTTCTGCGACCAACTGCTTGAGGAAATGGGCGCAGACCTCACCGAGGTGACCTACATCGAGGATCCGTGGGTCGGCGGGGGCAACGCCGGCCCCGCCATCGAGGTCATTTATAAGGGCTTGGAGCTGGCGACGCTCGTTTTCATGTGCATGGAGCGGGATCCGGACGGCGAGTACGAAATGAAAGACGGCAACACGTACTCGTTCATGGACACGTACATCGTTGACACCGGCTACGGGCTCGAACGGTGGACGTGGATGAGCCAGGGAACAGCGACGGTGTACGAGGCGATCTACCCCGATGCCATCAGTTTCTTAAAACAGAACGCGGGAATCGAGCACACCGAGACGGAAGCGGAGCTCATCCACCGGGCTGCAAAGCTGTCGGGCAACCTCGACATCGACGACGTCGACGACGTCGAAAACGCCCGCGACGAGATCGCTGCGCGGCTCGATGTCGACGTCGACCGTCTCCGCGACCTCATCGAGCCGCTGGAGTCGATCTACGCCATTGCCGACCACTCGCGCACGCTTGCGTACATGTTCGGCGACGAAATCGTTCCCTCGAATGTCGGCACCGGCTATCTCGCCCGAATGGTGTTGCGTCGCACGAAGCGGTTGGTTGACACCGTCGGCGTCGACGCGCCGCTCGACGAACTGGTCGATATGCAGGCCGAACGGCTCGGGTATGACAACCGAGATACGATCCGCGAAATCGTCCGCAGCGAGGAAGAAAAGTATCGAAAAACGCTCGAACGTGGCTCGCGCAAGATCGAACAGCTCGCCGACGAATACGCGGGAACCAGCGAGCCGATTCCGGTCGACAAGTTGATCGAACTGTACGATTCACACGGTATTCAGCCCGACATGGTCGCCGACATTGCGAGCGAGCGCAACGCTACCGTCGACATCCCCGACGACTTCTACTCGCTGGTGGCTGCCCGCCACGACCAGACCGACGGCGACGACGGCAGTGAGGTCACCGACAACCGGTTGGAGACGCTGCCCGAAACCGAGAAGCTCTACTACGACAATCAGGATCGCACGGAGTTCGAAGCGGTCGTCCTCGACGTGTTCGCGGTCGGCGACGAGTACGATGTCGTGCTCGATCAAACCATGTTTTACCCCGAGGGCGGTGGTCAGCCGGCCGATCACGGCACACTCACCAGCGACGAGGCGACCGCCGAAGTGACCGATGTCCAACTCGTCGGCGACGTGATCGTCCACCGAACCGATCGCGACCCCGGCAAAGGCGAGTTCGTCCGCGCGCAACTCGATGTCGAGCGTCGGCGTCGGCTCATGGTGCATCACACCGCGACACACATCGTCGGCTCCGCGGCTCGAGAGGTGCTCGGCGATCACATTCGGCAGGCCGGCGCACAGAAGGGCGTCGACTCCTCACGGCTCGACATTCAGCACTACGAACGGATTTCGCGCGAACAGGCCAAACGGATCGAGCGGGTTGCCAACGAACTCGTCAGAGAGAACGTCCCGGTCAAACAGGAGTGGCCCCACCGCAACGACGCCGAAAAGGAACACGGCTTCGACCTGTATCAGGGCGGTATTCCACCGGGAACCAACATCCGGCTGATTCATATTGCCGACGATGTCCAAGCGTGCGGTGGCACCCACGTCGCCCGCAGCGGCAACGTCGGCGCGATCAAACTCCTGAAAACCGAACCCGTCCAGGACGGGATCGAACGGCTCGTCTTTGCGGCCGGCGAGGCGGCCATCGAGGCGACCCAGCAGACCGAAGACGCGCTGGTCGAGGCGGCCGACATCCTCGATGTCGACCCGCCCGCGGTGGCAAAAACCGCCGACCGGTTTTTCACCGAGTGGAAAGAACGCGGCAAAGAGATCGATCGGCTCAAAACCGAACTCGCCGAGGCGCGAGCGGCCGCAAAAAGCGACGCCGTCGACATCGACGGCCAACCCGCGGTGATCCAGCGACTCGACGGCGACATCGATGAACTGCGCGCGACCGCAAACGCGTTGGTTGCGGAGGGGACGATTGCCGTTCTCGGCAGCGACACCGGCGACAGCGCGATGTTCGTCGTCGGCGTTCCCGACGGGGCCGATATCAACGCTGGTGAGGTCGTCGGCGACCTCGCGGTGCGGGTCGGCGGCGGTGGCGGCGGGCCGGCCGACTTCGCTCAGGGCGGCGGACCCGATGTCGACGCGCTCGACGACGCGTTGGCGGCGGCTCCAGACGTTCTTCGTGGCGTGTTGAACGCGTAAACGGGGGTGTTGGCCACGAACGAAACGAGACGAACGACAGCCGGCCGTTCGGCGTCAGTCGCCCGCATAGGCGTTCGAGAACCGGTCGCCCGGAAGCTTGAGATCCGCGAGATCCGGCCGGTTTTTGAGGTTGAAAACGATCCGCATTTCGTCGCTCTGGGGGGTTCCGTTACACGAGAGCCGAATGCCTTCGGCGGTGAGCGAATCGGAGAGAATGTGATCGACCAGTTGGGAGAGTTCGCCCTCACAGACCGCAACGGCACAGTTTGCACACGCGCCGCCACGGCAGGCGTAGGGCCACGCGTGTCCCGAGCGTTCGGCCCCTTCGAGGAGCGTTTCGTTGGGGTCGACGGTTAGTCGACCGTAGTCGGCTGCGTCGAGGTCGGCGGCCGCGGCCTTGGTAAAGAGGTCGTCGTCATCGATTGACCAGCCGTGATCGTCGAGCACCTCATAGTTGAGGTAGGTGACATGAGTGCCGGGTTCGCGCCGTTCGGTTCGGCTGATGTTCTCCACGAAATCCGTCGTTGCGCGGTCGGGTGTGTCCCCGACACTGATCGCCTCGTAAGCCGCCTGGACGGCTTTGAATTCGTCGTCGGAGCCACCGCGGTCGGGGTGGGTTTCCTTTGCTCGCTGTCGGTACGCGCGCCTGATTTCCGTTTGATCGGCGTCGGCGTCGACCCCGAGCACCGCAAACGGGGAATCCATGTTGAAGAGAGGTATGCGATAGAGCCGAATTAAGGATTCGTTCTTCGGCGCCGTGTCTCCGACTGATCGCGAGAGCGGCTGTCGCACATGACGGTGAATGCTGCCGTCACCCCGACCAGCAGTCGCCGATGTCATCGCCCGCCCGGTGAATGGACAGTCACGTTTGCGACACCGCGAGCGCGTAGCTACCGTGTTTTGGGCGTCTCACTTTCGGGGTCACGCGGGCGAGAGCGAGGTTTCGGGCCGCAGTCGATGAATTCAGGCCGTAGTCGATGCATTTCGGGCCGCGGTCGAGTCGACAGCGACCCCCAGAGACCGGCAAGATGCAGTCGGCGGCACAAACCACTTTTGTCCGGCCCGCCGAGACCATCCAATGACACGACTCCGATTTGCGCTCCTGCAGGCGGCCCACGGCAGCGAGAACACGACCCGGAACTTTAGACGCGAACTCGACGCGGATCTCGCCGAGTTCGACGTGACCAAGGGGCAACTACCCGACTCGACAGCCGGCTTTGACGCGGTCGTTGTCACCGGCTCGCGCGCCTCGGTCTACTGGGACGAAGAGTGGATTGAGCCGCTGCTCGACTACATCGCACAGGCCGCAGATGACGGGCTCGCCGTTCTTGGCGTCTGTTACGGCCATCAGGCGGTCGCCGAGGCACTGGGCGGCCGGGTCGCCGGCATGGACGGCTTCGAACTCGGCTACAACACGGTCGAGCGCGTCGGCGACGACCCGCTGTTTTCGGGGATCAACGAGCAGTTTACCGTGTTCACGACCCACGGCGACACCGTTGTTCAGCTGCCGCCCGGCGCGACGCTGTTGGCACAAAACGAGTACGGCGTCCACGGCTTCCGGCTGGGCGACGCCTGGGGTGTACAGTTTCATCCCGAGTACGACATCGAAACGGCGCTTGATATCGCCGAACGCAAGCGCGACCGCCTCGGTGACGACCGTGTCGATGCAGTCATCGATGACATCACGCCCGAGCGGTTCGCAGCGGCCTGCGAAGCCAAACAGCTGTTCGATAATTTCACCGCGTACGTCCGTGAGCTAGTGGAGTCGGAAAAACGGGTTGCGACGACGTAGTGGGTTCCGTGTGGTGGTGACGACGTGGTGGATCCGTTGTGAAGGTCGTCACGGTCGTGACTCGCGTGTCGAATGCATCGCAGTACGTTACGACATTTCGTGTCATTAGAACAACTGAGACGATGGGTTAACCAACCAACAGCCCACAGAGAACGTATGGCGATTGATCCGAACTTCGATGCGAACCGCGAGCGGGTGGGCGAGGAAAACGGGGTCGCCGTCTGGGGCCCCGTCGACCCGCCCGAAACGCTCGGCATTCACGGCACCCACGTGGCGGTCGACTACGACATCTGTGTTGCCGACGGCGCGTGTCTCGAAAACTGCCCGGTCGACGTGTTCACGTGGGTCGACACCCCCGGCCATCCCGCAAGCGACGAGAAGGTCGAACCGACCCGCGAAGACCAGTGTATCGACTGCATGCTCTGTGTCGACATCTGTCCGGTCGACGCCATCGACGTCGACGCCAGCCGAAAAGAGTAGGCCGGCGGCGCGGACTCTATTGATGTGATTTTACGGTCGATTTGGCCAATCTAACGGCCGGCGAGGACGACAGTGTGAGCCGGTTTAAATTTATGACGCCAGACCCGTGATTGTAGATCGCGAGCAGAAAAAACCGGAGAAAGACCCGGTTCAGATGAACCGG
>OBKM01000147.1_pt1 | contig 33442 bp, 41 predicted proteins | sample 1519691 | NCBI WGS metagenome assembly OBKM01 (sample SAMEA37050418, study PRJEB22526) | metagenome | biome: saline pan; feature: lake; material: water | place: Egypt | collected 2015 | depth 0.5 m
TATGTAACGAGAAATAAAAACGTACTGGGAGTTGAGATCGATGCGGAGAGTTAGCGGTCTGCAATAGCAGCGACCTGCCGGCTGAGTTCCGCCGGCGTTGTTGCCGGGGGAGTGTCGTTGCCGCGGATCGTGGCCGTCCCGGCGTCGATCTTGCTGTCAGGAATCACAATCGACTCGTGGTCGGCAACACGAAGCCCAGCGCGGTGGAGACCAGAGCCAGCCGAATCACCGACCTCGATCACAAGATCGCCGTTTGTGAGTCGGCCAGCAACGCTGCCGTAGTGAGCGATGTGGACGCCAAGCCGGTCGCGGGCACCCGCAAAGGCCTCGACAAATTCGGTGGTGGCCTCGCGGTATCGCTCGTCGTCGGTGAGGGCGGCCAAATCCAACAGCGCCTCGGCAAAGACGGTGCCGGTATCAATCGGGCGGAGCGGTCGATCACAGAGCCCCTCACCGGTCGGTGGCCCATCACGGAACGCACCCGAATCAGTGCTAAGCGTCGAGAGCGCTTCATCAGCAACCGCTGTGGCAACTTCGATGTAGCCGTTTGCGCCGAGGACTTGTCTGGCCTGACAGAACGCCCTAACGACATGGGCAGCGTCAGCGAGGAGGTGGGTATCGCCCGTCTCCTCGCCATCGCGGTAGTGGGTGACAACGCCGCCTTGGATCAGATCAGTTTCGAGTGTCTCAAGAATGCGTTCGGCATACTCCTTGGCTGTTGCATCATCGGTGTAGGCGTGGTAGGTGAGCAACGCGTCTGCGGCGACAGCGTTGCCGTCGGCAAACACCGTGAGATCGGTTTTCGGCGCGGGTTGGGATTGGCGGTCGGCAGCGTCGCTGGTGTAGTAGGCCGCTCCCTGGCCTGGGCCTTGGCTGCCGCCGACAGCAAGCCCACTCCAGAGCGTATCGGTGAGATACTCGACGGTTCTGGCGGCAGGCTCTCGGTAGGCCTCATCACCGGTGTAGAGATAGCCATTGGCGAAGGCACGGGTGAGCGCGGCGTTAGTCGAGAGGACTTTTTCGTGGCGGATGTCTGACCAATCGCGGCTGGTCGCAAACCGGAAGAAGCCGCCGTCGACCGAATCATGCAGATACTGCGCGATTGCATCCAGCGTCTGACGGGCCTGCTGTGGCTCGCGTTTCAGCGCGAACTCGATGGTGTGCGGAAGCGGGAACTTGGTATCGGTTCCCCAGCCGCCGTACTGCTCGTCAAACTGCTCGGTGAGTTGGCCGGCGATGTGGGCCTCAATCTCTGGGGTCAACGCGGCTGCCGGGGTTGGCTCATCCGCAACAGCACGAGGGATGCGGCCGGCATCTGCTCCCTTTTCGTCCCACAGCTCTCGAATGCGGTCGATCACGCTTCGCATGCTATCTGGGCCGAGATAGGTTGCGCCAGTCAGCAGTTCGCCGGTGGGTGTGAGAAACGCAGTTGTCGGAAACCCACCCATGTTGTATCGTTCTCGAACCCGTGGGTTGCGGTCGATATCGACGCGGATTGGCACAAAGCTATCGTTGATGTTGGCGGCGATGCGCGGCTCACTGTAGGTGCGGGCATCCATCTCATGACAGGAGCCACACCACGTCGCCGACAGCGAGAGTAGAATCGGTGTGTTGGTATCGGCTGCCTCGGCGAATGCGTCGGCGTCCCACCCGCGCCACGCAACGCGTGTTGACTCCGCGGCTGCCTCGGCTGCCATCGAGTTCTCCATACAGAGGCTGGGAGTGGCCGACGCCTAAGCGCTTCGGCAGCGAGCTACCACGGCTTGCAGTCTGGACAGACAACATCCTCGGCAACCCACTGTCGTTTCGTTGTCGCCCCACACTGTGAACAGACCGCGCCGGCTGGCTCAAACCGAAAGGTGATGCTGGCATCGTCAGCGTCGGCTGCGCCCTCGCAGTCGTCGCCAGCGGTCGAGTGAGCATCAGCAATCTCGTCAGCAGAAGCGTCAGCATTATGCTCAGCAGAATCATCGGCGTCGTCATCGCTTCCAGCAGTAAACTCAGTCAACGAGCGATCCTCGCTCATAGAGACAACTAACAACGACAGCACCTAAACCGTGGGGACTCACCGCTGGCGGCGAAGGCGGCTGACGACAAACTCCTGTTCGAGATCACCAAGGAACTCACCAAGCCGCGGCCCCTGCGTCTGATCGAAAAACAGCCGGTAGCCCGCCTCAAAGAGGTCGCCAACATCGACATCATGGTCGCGGGCCGTGTCGTAGATCTCCGACTGGATTTCCTCGCCGGTGTGGCCCTCGGCGACAAAATCGGCCAGCGAATCAAGCGCGCGCTCAACAGCCGGTGTGAACTCGACTGCTGGGAGTTCGGCCTGGAGCCGGTAGTTGTAGGCGTTGTCCTGGTGTTCGGCCCAGTTGCGAGCACGCTCGATGCGGGCAAGAGCAGCCGACACAGCCTCGGGGGCAGCATCCCCGGGAATGTGGCCCTCATCACGGGCGAGTTTGGCTCGCAACGCGGGATCATCAACCATGCCGAGGACGGCCGCAAACGTGTAGGGGAGCCGAATCGGCTGTTCCGTGGAGACGCTCTCGACCACATGTGGGTATGCGGCCTCAGCAAATTCTGTTAGCGATTCATCCTCGACATCACCGTAGTAGGCGCGTTCAAACCGGTCAAACGCATCGACAAGCTGGTCAAGCCGCGAGAGATCAAGGTCGCGGGCTTTCTTCGGGTTGAGCGCGAAGAAATACCGAAGAACCTCCGGCTCCAGAAGCTCAAGCAGTTCACTGACGGTGATGATGTTGCCAGCCGACGACGACAGTGCCTCGCCGTTGAGTGTGAACCACTCATACACCATCGGCACCGGCGGCTCAGTATCGAGGAGGGTTTCGGCGATATCAACGCCAGAGGGCCACGACCCCTCCGCGTGGTCTTTGCCAAACGGTTCGAAATCAACGTCAAGCAACTGCCACTGGGCGGGCCACTCGAAGCGCCACGGCAGTTTGCCCTCGCGGAACGTAGCAGTGCCCTCGTACCCGCAGCCCTCGATGGTGTCGCCGCCGACCTCCATATCGGTACAAACGTAGTCGACCGTTTTTGCTGCAAGATCGATATCGGTGACTGTCTCGGTGAGTTTGCCGCACTCTGCACAGACCGGGTTGAACGGAACGTACTCCTCGTCGACTTTGGCCTGATACTCCGCAAGCACTGATCGGGTCTTGTCGATATTCGAGAGAAGTTGCTCGATAATCGCCTCAAACTCACCCGACGCGTAGAGCTCGGTGTTGGAGTACATCTCGATTGGCACGCCAAGCCGTTCGGCATCGGCCGCCAGCAGCGACGCAAAGTGGGCGGCATACGACGCCGACTCACCAAATGGATCTGGGATATCCGTATAGGGTTTGCCCAGGTTGCGGCCGAGCGCGCCGGCATCAACATCGCCCAACCCCACAATCTCGCCTTCGGGCGTTGCCAGCTTTCGGGGAAGGCTCCGGAGTGGATCTTTGTCGTCGCTGGTGAAGACCTGGCGAACCTCGTGGCCGCGATTGCGGAGCACTTCGGCAACAAAGTAGCCCCGCATGATCTCGTTGATGTTGCCGAGATGCGCAACGCCAGAGGGTGAGACACCGCCTTTGATCACAATCGGCTCTGTTGGGTTACGCGCCTCGATCTTGTCGGCAAACTCGGCAGCCCAAAACTCGCTCTCGCTTGTGTCGTGGTCGCTCATGCTGTTTCAATCCACTCTGCGGGCTCATCGCTGCCTTCCGGGATGATGTCGGTGCCGTCGTGGTCGCCGTGGAGGATAGCTTTTCTGACCGATTCGGGATCAGTGCCATCGAAGACGATAGCGCGCATGTCAGCGCGTTCGATCAGCTTGGCAGCCAACAGATCAACCGGGGCTGAGGAGCCAGCATCACGGCTCATCGGGACGACCAACTCGACAAGATCGGCTGGCGACATCGTTGGGTAGCGAATCGCCTCGGGATCAGCCTCTGGATCGGCATCGTAGACACCATCGGTGCTGGTCGCATACGCCAACAGATCGGCATCCACATACTCCGCAAGCGCGGCAGCGACGGCGTCGGTTGTCTGGCCGGGCATGACGCCACCCATCACCGCGATCTCGCCGCGGTTGAGTGCTTCGCCAGCAGCCGCATAATCCTCTGCGGGCGTTGGGTTCGTTTTCGAATCAAGCGCGGCGATCAACAGCCGGGCGTTGAGTCGGGTGACACCAATGCCAAGCTCATCAAGCTGTACCTCGTTGCCACCGAGTTCGCGGGCGGTCGTGATGTAGTCGCGGGCGACATCGCCGCCGCCAACAACAACGCCGACCTCGAACCCCGCATCAACAAGCGACTCAATCACCGCGGCGTGGGCTGCGATGCGATCCGCTGAGAGATCCGGTGCGAGGACGCTCCCACCGAGAGACAGAATGACTTTCATTGCAACCGGCTACCCCCGAGTCGGCCTTAAGCATTGTCACACGAATAAACACTCAAGGTGGCCGACCATCGACTGACAGCTATGCAGACGCTCTGTGTTGTCGGCACCGAGGCCAGAGAGGTAGCCAGCGAGATCGTTGCCGCGCTTGCTGATCGTGAGCAGAGAGTTGCCAGCATCGATTGCAGCGAGGAGTGCGGCGACAGGCACCATCTCAGCGACGCCGAAAGCGCGGCCAGCAGTGTCGACACACAGATCACCCTCGGTGCTGACGGGCAGTGGGTCGGCAGCGGAACTGATCGGTCGCTGCTCGATGTGCTTGACTCACTGGCTCCCGACTACGAGTACGCTGTTGTCAGCGGGAAGAGCCACCACAGACTGCCGACGGTCGTTGTTGGCGACATTGAACACGAACCACGGAATGTGGTGGCCAGCGAGTCGAGTGCAGCGAGTGTCGATGTGGCCGCAATTGTCGAGCAGTTCGACGAGTTCGAGCCACACATCACGCTCCAGATACTCATCGACCGCGCCAAGGCGTCGCCACTCGCCGAGCGAGCCGGGGCGATAGCAACCTTTACCGGCCAGGTTCGGATCAAAGACAGCCCCGAGGATAGCCCAACCGAACAGCTTGCGTTCGAAAAATACGAGGGCGTCGCAGCCGAGCGAATGGAGGCGATCAGCACGGAGCTGACAGAACGTGAGGGCGTGTTTGAGGTGTTGATGCACCACCGGGTTGGCGTGATGACTGGCGGGGAGGATATCGTCTTTGTCGTCGTCTTAGCCGGCCACCGCGAGGAGGCGTTTGAAACTGTCGAGGATGGGATTAACCGCCTGAAAGATGAGGTGCCGATCTTCAAAAAGGAGACCACAGCCGACGAGGAGTTTTGGCTCCACGAACGAGAGCCCTAAGCGCAGTAGATGCGTTGCAGCGTAGAGCCGACAGTTCGATGCTGTCGACAAGCGTTTATGATTGCCCACCACCAACAGCCACCAATGGGTACCGATGGCTGAGTCGGAAACAGAGGTGCCGCGGCCGCCGGAGCTTGAAACCTGGTATCAACTCGCAGAGATCCAGACTGATGGTGAGCGGATTATCTACTACGGTGAGTCGCTGGTGCCAGCGCGTCGACTCCACCGAGAGCTGTGGCCGGTGTTTCAGGAGGCCGGCTACGAACTCAAGCTGAAACGAACCCCGGGCGAGGATGGGCCAGCACTGGTGGCAACACCAACCGAGCAGTCACGCGACAGTGGGATTCCGTGGACGAATATCGTGCTCTTCGGTGCCACGCTCTTTTCAACACTGTTTGCGGGTGCTGTCGGGTGGTATTTTGTGCCACTCAGTGAGATTGCCTCGAACCCCCTCGCACTGCTGCAGGCGTGGCCGTTTACCGCCGCAGTGCTTGGGGTGTTGCTCGTCCATGAGTTGGGCCACTACGCGGCGGGTCGGTACCACAATGTGGATGTCTCACTTCCGTATGTGATTCCGTTTGTGCCACCGTTTGGGACGCTTGGGGCAGTCATCAAGATGCGAAGCCGGATGCCGAGCCGGAAGGTGCTGTTCGATATCGGTGTTGCCGGCCCGATTGCAGGGCTTGTGGCGACGGTTGTCGTCACCATCATCGGACTCTCACTGGGGCCGATTGAGGTGCCAGCCCATGTCATCGAGCGGGCCCAAGAGGGAGAGACAATCGTATTCAACAACCCGCCGCTGTTGGAGTTGATCGCAACAGTGATGGGAGCCGAAACCAGCTACGGTGATCCAACGCTTAGCCCGCATCCGGTTGTCTTCGGCGGCTGGGTTGGGATGTTTTTCACGCTGTTGAATCTGCTTCCAGTCGGGCAGCTTGATGGCGGCCATATGGTGCGGGCGATGATCGGTCAGCGACAGGAGACAGTCGCCGCGGTCGTGCCGGGGGCACTGTTTGGAATCGCCGCCTATCTCTACGTTGGTCGCGGGCTGGGACTGAACGACTCCGTGTTGCTGTGGGCGATTTGGGGGCTGTTTACCCTCGTGATCGCATACAACGGCCCAGCAACACCCGCCGACGAGAGTCCACTTGATCGCCGCCGGATCGGGATCGGACTGCTCACTTTCGGCGTTGGACTGCTGTGTTTCATGCTCGTCCCGATTCAGGTAGAGGGTTGAGAGGCGACATCGCTGCCGTAGTGATCCGTGCCACCGCCGTCATTCATCGCTCAGCTAACCCGGAGTCGATCAACAGCAACCCATCCCACGCCAATGGAGCGGTACGTACCTCCGCTCAACCGTGTTGATACCCCTGATCAGCCAGCGGCTCGCCATCGGCTGTGATCCCAGCGTCGCTATCGACAACCGTGCCGATTTCGGTAAGCGAAACACTCGTCGCAGCTTGGAGTGTGTCAACCGCGTCTTCGGGAACAGTCGCAACCAACTCGAAATCCTCACCAAACTGGACGGCTGCCGCCCAGCGGTCAGCCGGCGTTTCGAATGTCTCCTCGACTGCCGGATCAATCGGGACAGCATCACGGTCGATAGCAAACCCACAGTCGCTGGCGGCCGCAAGCTGGTGGAGTGAGCGAGCCAGCCCATCGCTTGAGTCCATCATCGCTGTTGCCGCGGCGGCCAACTGTTGGCCGGCAGCAACACGGGGCGGGAACTGAAACAGCTCGTTGGCGCGTGCAATGTTGTCGGCAGCAAAAAACTCCAGGGCTGCCGCAGTGCGACCGAAACTCCCGGTGACAACCACGCTGTCGCCAACGGTGCAGCCTGACCGAGTGATTGGAGCCTCAACAGCCCCAATTGCGGTTGTAGCGACCGTTAGCTCCGAGTGGCTGTCGAGATCGCCGCCAACGTAGCTCGTATCAACAGACTCACAGACAGCTTTTGCACCGTTGATGAACGCCTCAAGCTGTGCTGCCTCAAAGCTGGTATCAGCGTAGGCAGCGACTGCCGCGGTTGGGCGGGCACCAACGGCGGCGAGATCCGAGAGCGAGGCCGCGACTGACCGCCAGCCAACGGTGTATCGGCTCGTCCCGTCTGGGAAATCTGTCGTCGCATGCAGCATATCAGTCGTGATCGCGGTGTCGTCGACGACGGCGGCGTCGTTGCCAGCGTGTGGAAGCATCGACGCCAGCCGCTGGAGGGCCGCAGCTTCATCCATCGAGTGGGTGTTTCGGGTGGAGCCTCAAAGCGTCTGCTATTGGTCGGTCGGCGACTGCAATCGAGCCGCACACTGTGAAACCACACCACGGAAATCCGCCAGCAACTGGGCTGACTCGGGCAATACGATGCCTTTAAACACGCCAAACGGGAACACGCGGGCATGGTAACTCTCTACGACGTGCCGGCCGAGGAGCTCATTGCTGAGCTCGCTGACCGGCTTGCCGACCGGCTGGAGGAGCCGGAATGGATTGAGTATACGAAAACAAGCCACGACCGCGAACTGCCACCACAGCAGGATGATTTCTGGGCAACCCGTGGCGCGAGTCTGCTGCGGAAAGTCGCACTCGATGGCCCGATTGGTGTTGAACGACTCTCGACAGAGTACGGCGGCACGAAAGGCGGCTCCAACCGCTATGCTGTTGCCCCACCAAAACAGGTCGATGGCTCGACAAAGATCATCCGCGAGCTGTTGACCCAGCTTGAAGACGAAGGGTTTGTTCAAACCGCCCAAGGTGAGGGTCGGCGTACGACCGCCGAGGGCGACTCGTTCCTCGATGAGGTGGCAATGGACGTCTTCGAATCACTCGACAACCCCGAGCTTGAACGCTACGCCTAACCCGATTTTTCACTGTCCGAAACCGTTTTTGGGGCTGCACAACGACATATAGCTATGAGTAACAGCCCCGACGACGAACGACTCGAAGAGCTCCGCGAACAGAAGCGAGAAGAGCTCAAACAGCGACAGCAGGGTACCGAAGAGGCTGAGGCCCAACAGGCCGCCCAACAGCAGGCCGAAGCCCAGCGTGAAGCCGTCCTCAAGCAGCATCTGACCGACGGTGCCCGCCAGCGACTCAACGCCATCGAGATGTCGAAACCACAGGTCGCCAAACAGGTCAAACAGCAGGTCGTCGCCCTCGCCCAAAGCGGTCGGGTGCAAGACCGAATTGACGAAGAACAGATGAAACAGCTACTGAAAAAGCTCCAGCCAGATTCGAAATCATTCGACATCCAACGCCGGTAAGATGGAGCTAGCGTTGTTGTACAGCGGTGGCAAAGACTCCTCGCTGGCCGCGTTGCTGCTGGATGAGTTCTATGAGGTACAGCTCGTAACCGCTCACTTCGGCATTACTGACGACTGGAAACACGCCCGGAAGGCCGCCGACGCACTCGGATTTCCGTTTGAGACAGTGACACTCGATGAGGCTGTTGCGGAAGACGCAGCCGCCCAGATGGTCGAAGATGGCTTTCCACGCAACGGGATTCAACACGTCCACGACCACGCCTTAGAACAGATTGCTGAACGCTCGGTCGACGCAGTTGCTGACGGCAGCCGACGAGATGACCGCGTCCCAACCGTCTCGCGGGCGGCCGCCCAAAGCCTCGAAGACCGCCACGGCGTCGACTATATCGCTCCGCTCTCAGGGTTTGGTCGCCACGCAGTCGATGAGATTGTTGCGGCAACGTTTGATGTTGAGATTGGCCCAAGTGAGTCAGTGCCGAAAGCCGACTACGAAAGCGAGTTGCGAGCGATACTGGCCGAAAACCACGGCGAAGAGATGGTAAGCGAGGTTTTCCCGGAGCACGAACAGACGCACGTCCGCGGCCGACGGGAGTAGCCCACCACAGCAGGTAACCGAACGGTTCATCAGGCTTGTTATGTTCGTTGCTGGCAATGGGTATCGGCATCGGGCTGGCAGTCGCCGCCGCCGTTGTCTGGGGTGTCTATCTTGTCTTTCTCAAAAGCGCGTTTTCGGGCTATCCCGCCTCGTTGCTGACCGTACTGATCAACAGCTTTGCACTGGCGTGGTATCTGCCGATTGCTGGCTGGCGGGTGGGGTGGAATGATTCGATTGCGGCAGTGAGTGGGTTTGGCGTTGCTCACGTCGCTATGATCCTAATTGCGGCTGGAGGCATCGCCGCCGCGATGGTGGCCTTTCTGCGGGCGTTGGCAGTTGGTGAGGTCTCCTACGTCGTCCCGATTAACAAGATCGTCCCGGTGTTTGTGCTGCCGATTGAGGTGTTGCTGTTGGGCCAGCTACTGACATCGCTGCAGGTTGCCGGTGTCGTCGTCGCTACCATCGCGGTCTACGTTGCGAACTACCGGCAGGGATCACTGTTGGAGCCGCTTCGGCGGGCGGCACACTCACGACCAGCCCAGCTTGCGTTGCTGAGTGCAGCCTGTTTTGCGGTGAGTGATGTTGCGCGGCGGATCGCCCTCCAGGAGTTGGCGATTCCGACAGCCGTGTTTGTACCGCTGTTGCTCGGCGGGGTGTTGGTGTTGTTGGTGCCATCGGCGTTGCGAGCGAGTATTCGTGGGAGCCACAAGGGAAGAGAGATGCAACTCACAGCGTGGGGAAAGCTGGCAGTCGCTGGGGGGTTCGTTGCCACTGGCGAGCAGCTCACGAATCTCGCGTTTTCGGTGTTGCCGGCCAGCATTGCCTCACCGATCGTTAATACGCAGGCGGTCGTTGCCGTGTTGCTCGGTGGGGTGTTGCTCCGCGAACGGCAGTTCCGGGTTCGGATTCTCGCGGCTGTGTTGGCAGTCGTTGGCGTGACGATGATCGCATTGTAGCGTGTCGGCGACAATGATCGTACGGTAGCGTGTCGCTACCACGGCTCACTGGCGAACCGAAAGAAAGCATAAATATACACAGCCACTCAATAGCAGTCGTGACAACCACGCTGGTCTCCGTCCGGTACCCACTGACAGCAGATAGTCACCGGACGATCACCCGTGGGCTTGAGTACGTCGACGACGATGATTCGCTGATTATTCTGCATGTGACACTGCTACAGAACGGAGAACGGATTACGCGCCAGGAACTGCAGGATGCCGTCGAATCATCGTTTGAGGACATTTCGGCTCACTATATTGTTCGGCAGGGGTACGTCCTCGAAGAGGCCATTATTGATGAGGCAGCCAGACAGAACGCTGACCGCGTTCTCGTCGGCAAAACCAAACGTGGACGGATTCGGCAGAAGTTCGGAGAGCTGCTGGGACTGTATCCGAATCTCGAACGCGAACTCGCAGAAAGTCTGAGTACAAAGCTTGAGGTAGTGGAGTAGCCCAGATCACCACCCACTATCGGCGTCACTGGATGGATGCACACCCTTTTTCAGAGAGACAGTGTAGTGGCAGATATGAAAGGCACACTCAAAACAGCAGTCTCACGCGGCAAGTACGCAGCCATCGGCGCGGCAATCGGCGCTGGAGTTGGCGGGTTGGTGAGTCGCCAATTCGCCAGCACTGGCGGCGCACTCGGTGGGTTAGCCGGAGCTGTCGTTGGCGAAGCATGCGGAAGTGACCACAGCACAGTCGCAGAAGTAAAAGAGAAACTCCCCAGTCGATCATAGCTGCGCGGGAGGGTAGCCCTTCAGGGCTGATTTCTGCTGTCTAATTCTCATCAACCAGTCGCAACCAGACAGTCGTCATCAATCAGTCGCAACCAACCAGTCACAACCAGCCACTCGCCAACAACCAGTCGCAACCAGACACTCGCCACCAGCGACACCAGCCGCAACGAGTCACAAAAGACAGCATTGAAGCGCGGGCCACCCAAACCGCTGGCTATGTACGACCGACTCAAAGGGTTTCGAGATTTCTACCCTGACGAGATGACCGCCAGGCGGTCGGTCATCGACACCGTCGAAACCGCCGCGGCGCGGTATGGGTTCCGCGAGATCGGAACGCCAACGCTGGAGGCGACCGAACTCTACACCGACAAATCCGGCGACGAGATCGTCGATCAACTCTACAACTTTACGGACAAGGGTGGCCGCGATGTGACACTCACCCCCGAGTTGACACCGACAGTCGCGCGGATGGTCGTCGCCAAACAGCAGGCACTGGCCAAACCGATCAAGTGGTACTCAACCCGTCCCTTCTGGCGGTACGAACAGGTACAGCAGGGTCGGTTCCGCGAGTTCTACCAGACCAACGTCGACATCTTCGGCTCCAGTGAGCCAACTGCTGATGCAGAAATCCTGGCGTTTGCAGCCGACGCACTGACCGATCTTGGGTTGACAGGCGATGAGTTCGAGTTTCGGGTCTCTCACCGTGATCTGCTAGGCGGGTTGCTGGATGCCTTCGATGCGACCGTCGACACGGAGGCAGCGATCCGGGCAGTTGATAAAGCCGAAAAAATCGAGACCGCCGAGTACTACAGACTGCTGCAGGACGCCGGGCTCCGTGCGGATCAGGCCGAAACGTTCGATACACTGCTCAGAACTGACGATCTCGATGAGTTGGTTGCGTTTGCCGAGACCGACCGCGTTGCAAGCGCGGTCGCCAACCTCCAAAACGTGCTTGCGGCGGCTGATGATTTCGGCGTCCGCGAGTACTGCGATGTCTCACTGGAGACGGCCCGCGGGCTGGACTACTATACGGGTGTTGTCTTCGAGTGTTTCGACTCGACTGGCGAGGTCTCTCGATCCGTCTTCGGCGGTGGCCGCTACGACGACCTCATCGAAAGCTTCGGTGGCCAATCCACGCCCGCTGTTGGCGTCGCCCCCGGCCACGCCACACTCCAGTTGCTCTGTGAGCGCGCGGGCGTCTGGCCCGATGAGGCTCCCTCGACAGACTACTACGTTCTCAGTGTTGGCGACACCCGCGCAGTCGCCAGCGAAGTCGCCCGCCAACTCCGCGAGCGAGGCCACGTCGTCGAAAGCGATATCGCCGACCGGAGTTTCGGCGCGCAGATGAGTTACGCTGATTCGATCAACGCCGAGACAGTCGTGATCGTCGGCGAGCGCGATCTCGAAAACGGCGAGGTGACGCTGAAAGATATGACGACGGGCGACCAGACGACGGCACCGATTGATGCGTTCCCTGGCGACTTGGATCGACCTACCTACGAAGATTGGGAGTAAGCCGATCTCAGAGTAGGGACAACTAGTTGGGCTATAGGCTATAACCCAATACTTTATTTCTTATTGGCTCGTAGCCTATCGTACGGATGGCCGACGGCGACGTGCTTGTTGACACGGCAACGACGCTACCAGACGGCAAGCGTGTCAGGCTCTTCGCCGTCGAAAGTTCAAGCTACCCTGGCGGTGTCAACTACCGGTTCCAGTACTACGATCCAGAGACAGGGGCCGAGTTTCTCCGCTACGACAACACCCAGATGCCAACACATGGTGCGGGCCACCATCACCGACACAGTTGGGACAGCGGTGAAGAATCAGTTGCCGCCATCGAGTTCGAGAATCTCGAAGCCCACATCAACCGCTTCCAAACGGAGCTACAAGCGTATGACACAGAGTAACCCCACAGAACTGGCTGCGAACGGTGCCGAAAACTATCCCGAAACACTGCGGATCACGGTCGGCTCAGTCGCATCAATGGTTGATGCGGCGGTCGACGGACTCAGTGGTGGGGGCCCCGCTGAAGAGGCTGTTCGTAACTTCGACAGCGTCAGCGATATCAGGCAACTCTTGACAGACCGACGACTCGAACTCATGCGTTCGATTATGACCGCACCGCCAGCGAGTATCAGCGATCTTGCAGACCGGCTCAATCGCAACTACGCGGATGTCCACAGCGATGTTAAAGTCCTGGCTGACCACGGCATCGTCTACTTTGATACCGACGGTCAAGCAAAGCAGCCAGTCATTCCTTACGAACGCGTCCGTCTCGATATCGAGGTCGTCGGCGACGCCAGCAGCGAACAGACCGCAGTTTCGTGAGGAATAGCCCGTCGTTTCAAGCGCAATGGCCCGCAGTTTCATGAGCAATAGTCCGTCGTTTCAGGGCTGCAACGAGTCGAGCTGTAATAACCCCGAACAAACGCGCTTTTCCCTGCTCACCGCTTGTATCCAGCAAATGATCTTCGAGAACCTCCCGACAACCCCGCGGGCGGACGAGCTCCTCGATAAGGCCTTTTCGCGGGCGGCTCGGGCGGGCAACGCCAAAGGTGGGCTTGAAGCCCAGCAGTCAATGCTGACGGTCGCAGTCAACATCACCTCTGACAACCTCGAAAACGTTGTCACCGCGTGGCCGGATTTCGACCACATTGATCCGTTCTACTACGAACTTGCCGACGCCATTGTCGATGTTGACGAACTCAGACAGTCGCTGTCGGAAGTAACCTGGGCCAGCCGCCAGATCGAGGAGTTGGGCCGGGAGTACCAATCAAAGCTCCGCAAGACCGACCCCGAAACTGCGCGCAAACATCGCAAGCAGGCGTTTGCGCGGATCGCCGACATTATGGATGAGATCAAAGACGACCTCCGCGCTGTCGGCGATGCCCGCGACCAGCTCAAGGGACTGCCAGATATCCGACCCGACGAGCCGGCAATCGTCGTCGCTGGCTATCCGAATGTCGGCAAATCCTCGTTTGTCAACCACGTCACCCGAGCCTCAAACGAGATTGCCGAATACCCCTTTACCACGCGCGGTGTCCAGATCGGCCATTTCGAGCGCGATCACATCCGGTATCAGTTGATCGACACCCCTGGACTGCTTGATAGACCCGAGGCCGATCGCAACGATATTGAGCGACAGGCTGTCGGCGCGATTGAGTATCTGGCTGATGCAGTTCTCTGCTTTGTCGATGCCTCCGGCGACTGCGGCTATCCGCTGGAGGTGCAGCTGGCCTTGCGGGATGATCTACAGGAGCGGTTTGCCGACCGGGATATTCCCGTGTTGACCATCTGCAACAAAAGCGACCGCTCGACCGACGTGGCGGCCGACGCCTACATGAGCATTACCGAAAACGAGGGTGTTGAGGAGGTGTTGTCGATGGCAGTCGATGCAGTCGGCTACGAGCCAGAACTCCCATCGCGGGACGCCTGAGTATCGTCGGGTTGCAGCCGCTGGAGAACGGGGATGGCGTCAATTTTCTCAGCCGAAAGCTCATCCCACTGGAGTCCGGCTGGTCGCGGAGCTGTCGGTTCCGTCTCGACGGTCTGGGTCGGTGTCACAATCAGATCCAGCGGAACGTCGTGGCGAGCGGGGTCGATCTGTTCGGTATCGACAAGCTGCGTATCGTGAACTGTGGTGGCAACCGTGGTTTCTGCGTCGACGCGGTCGAACTCGCTCAGGACAGCAAATTCAAGATCGCTGTACCCCTCGCCTTTGCCGACGCGGTTGCCGGTTGGGTCGACAGCGACGCTTCCGGCGACGATCAGATCAATCTGTGGCATCGACTCGGGATCAACGGCCACGCCGTGTTTCGCGGAGCCGGAGACCGTTGTTGCGTCATCAATGTCGGGAACTTCCGCAGGCGCGAGTCGGAGAAACGGCTTCGCCTCGCTGAGTCGCGGGACAGCCATATAGATCGTTTTGCCCTCCCGCAGTGCCTGGCGGCGAACCGGCAACTGCGGCGCGTCAGGATTGCATTTGAGTGTGTCTGCGTGCTGCCACGCGGCTGTCTCAGCCAGTCGGTCGGCGGCGTCGCCGGCGTTGGCAAAGTTCGGGATTCGACCGTGCGGTGGGAACGGAAAGCGGGCGAGTCCCTCGCTTTCCAGCTGCTCCCAGATGTGTTCGCGGAGTGCGTCTTTGGGCATATCCGACGGTGGTTACCCTTGGTGAAAACTCGGGTGGTCGATCACTACTGAACACAAACCGTTTCCCTGCTCGCCGCCGAGATTCGGTATGTTCGATGACCGTCCAAACTGTGAAGATGAGATCGTACTCGCCGGGCGGTCGAATGTCGGGAAATCGACGATCATGCGGGAGTTGACAGGCCACAGCGTGCCGACCGGCCAAAAGCCAGGGGTGACTCGGGAGCCAAACCATTTCGAGTGGTCATCTCAGAGCTTCATGTTTACCGATCTGCCGGGGTTTGGATTCATGTCCGGCGTCGAAGGCGACCACCGCGAGTCGATTCAGACTGATATTGTTCGGTATATCGAGGACAACGCTGGGGCGATTCTCGCGGCGGTGCTCGTTGTCGACGGGAAAAGCGTCATCGACATCATTGACCGCCACAGCGACCGTGGGGAGGTGCCACACGATGTAGAGATGTACCATTTTTTGACGGAGCTTGAGATTCCGACTGTCGTTGCTGTGAACAAGATGGACAAAGTCGACGACAAAGACGAACGACTGAACGACCTCTGTGATCGGCTGGGGCTGTTTCCGCCGTGGCAGCAGTGGGAAGCCGAGATCATCGCACCGATCACCGCCAAATCAGGCCGCATCAGCAGCTTACAGACGGCACTCCAGCAGCATATCCAAGCAGAAAAACGGGATGAACTTCTGCAGTTTGTCACATAATATAATCATGAATTGAAACAAAACTCACTAACGAAATGAGTTTTAGTATCATCATAGCGTGACCATCCAGCAGACTTTATTATCTGCAAGTTTGAGAGTGAGATGGTCGCCCCGCTAGCCCGAGGAGAGCGACCAGTGCCGTTTCACGAAGTTTCTGGAGCGTGAATTCTCCCCCTTCACGCTCCAGTTTTCTGCTGTGGATCCCCAACTGGAATAGCTGTATTCTTACTGATTGAGTGTGAATCGCTCAGTGGTGGCTATGATGACAGTTACCCCCACGGAGCCCGTTGTGAAGAAAGACTCACCTGAGCCACCACTACTCATCAACTCGGATTGACTAGTGCCGCCTCAACTCAGAACTGCTAGATACGACCGATGGATGATCCGTAGCAGGAAACTAGCAGACCATAACTGAAAACAGACTCTATCAAACCCAGCTGTCCTCATCTCGGGTTGGAGACGCAGGTGCGAAGCGGAGGGCTTGCATTTTGGATTTGAGTTTGAACGAGGGAGACCAATTCACACTGTTGAAATCCAGACAGCCACAGCACCACGGCTCCGTCAGCACAAACCCACCCGATGCTTCATCCCACAAGTTCGGGGAAGTTGCGTCGAATATACGGATCAAGCGGATCTGACTCCGCCCAAAGCGTTGCAAAGAGATCCCGTCCCCACTGCACTGCTGCCTCGGTTTCGGAGACGAACAACGCGGTGGTGTCGGTAACCGATTTATCGGAGGCTGTGGCGGCCGATCCAGTCTCTGGGGATCGATTCGTCGTCTCCCCGCTTGCCATCGGCAGTTCGAATTTTAGCTTGTTGTCTGTGACAACCGATGCGAACTGACACTCTGTCAGCCGGATCGTCGCCGGATCTAAGCTGTTCAGTTCCTCGCGGTGGCCGTCTTTGAACCGTTGAAAACTAACATCGATTACCCCGCGGGTGACCAACAGTCGGCTCTCGGGGGCTGTTGGGATGGCCTCCTGATGCCGTCGTGAGTAGTACGGTGTCGTAACCTTACAAGCGTCGGCCGATTCAAGCATCCCAACAGCTACGTCTTCGGATCGGTTGGGGTCTTGGGGTGTATCACGGACGATCTCGTACTCGCCGATCTCCGGGAGTCGCTGCCGGAAGCGTGCTGGTATGACGGTGATATCGTGATGTTTCCAGAACCCCGAATCCCAGTCGCGAAAGGTCTCCGACGCTTGCCACGCCGAGATACTATCGGCGACAAGAGCACCGTAGGCAGTACGTTTCCAGCCACCTTCGGACTGGGTGAGCAGCCCACGGTCTCGAAGCGTCGACAGTGCGTCGTAGACCGCGGAGTCACTCGCATCGATCTCCGATAACAGCGTCTCAGTCGGCGTCGTCGCCGACACCGTGAGAACGATCTCTGTCCGCACTGACGACGTGATGACAAACTCGTGGGGCGGCTGCGACGACATACATCCCAATCCTCGGCATCCTACTTAATTTATCAGATTCCACAACAAATGGAGCGACGAACTATCGGTTGGTCGCTTACCCGCCAGTTCATCGTTCTTCGCGCCGATACGACGGGATTTAACCCGTTATGCTCGCTGGAATACGCTTATGTCGATGAAAAATGGGGGCTCTTACGACTACGTGATCGTTGGTGCGGGGTCGGCGGGCTGTGTGCTCGCCAATCGACTCTCTGCCGATGGGAACAGCGTGCTGTTGTTGGAGGCGGGAACCCCGGATGAGAAGCGAGAGATCAGCATCCCTGTGGCGTACTCGGAGCTATTCAAATCTACACTCGACTGGGAGTATTACACCGAGCCACAGCCGGAGCTACACGACCGGGAATGCTACTGGCCACGCGGGAAGACCCTCGGCGGATCGAGTTCGATCAACGCGATGATCTACACCCGCGGCCAGCCCGCAGATTACAATCAGTGGGCGGAACTCGGTAACGACGGCTGGGCCTACGAGGATGTTCTCCCCTATTTCAAGCGGGCCGAACACAACGAGCGTGGCTCCTCGGAGTATCACGGAACCGGCGGCCCGCGACACGTGACAGATCCACAGTCCCCCAACGAACTCACCGAAGCCTTCATACAGGCTGGACAGACAGTCGGACTGCCACGCAACGAGGATTTCAATGCGGGCGATCAGTCAGGGGTTGGGCTCTATCAGCTGACCCAAAAGAACGGCGAACGACACAGTGCCGCCGACGCGTACCTCAAACCGGTTTTGGATCGGCCAGAGCTGACCGCCACTACCGGCGCGCGGGTGACACAACTCCAGTTCGACGGTCGGACAGCAGTCGGCGTGGAGTACAGACAGGACGAAGGTGGCTCGACGAAAACGGTGGCGGCAACGAAGGAAGTCATTCTCTCGGCGGGGACGATCAACTCACCCCAATTGCTCATGCTGTCGGGTATTGGGCCGGCAGAACATCTTGCTGCACACGATATTTCGCCCGTCCATCCACTCCCCGGCGTCGGTCGGAACCTGCAGGATCATCTTCAGGTGAAGGTCAACTACGCCTGCGAGAAATCGGTTTCTCTTGAGGGGGCGGACTCGCTGTGGAACCTGCTCAAATATCTCTTTTTGAACCGGGGATCGTTGACCTCAAATGTCGCGGAGGCCGGCGGCTTCACGTCGGTAGCAGGGGCTGAACGACCCAACATCCAGTTGCACTTCGGCCCCTCATACTCGGTCAACCACGGGTTCGACAACCCCGACGGGCATGGGTTTTGGCTCGGCGCGCTTTGTCTACGACCGGAGAGCCGTGGTCGGATCACGCTTCGGTCGGCCGATCCGTTCGACGCCCCAGCTGTCGATCCGGGGTATCTAACCGAAGACGCGGATTTGGCGGTGCTGCGTGAGGGGTTGGAGTTGATCCGTGAGATCCTCCAAGCTGAACCGTTTGATGCGTATCGCGGCGAGGAGGTAAAGCCGGGGAAAGCTGCAGATACCGAGGCGGAACTGACTGAGCAGATTCGTGAGACGGCCCATTCGCTCTACCACCCCGTGGGCAGCTGCAAGATGGGTGATGATGAGATGGCGGTCGTTGATGACCGACTTCGTGTCCACGGGGTTGACCGACTCCGGGTCGTTGATGCCTCGGTTATGCCGACAATCACCAGCGGAAACACGGACGCGCCAACGACGATGATCGCTGAAAAAGCAGCCGACTACATATTGGAGAGTGTGTCATAGAAACGTTCACACGGTCTGTGCATCCGACTTTTGTCACTATTCAATTGTTTTAATCCCGGTTCGCTCTACAGATAGAGCAGGCCGAGTGCCTCGGGGCTTGACCCCGAGGTACTTCACAGAAAACACGGCTACGAAGCGGCGACAAAGCAACGGCTCGAATACGGCGACGGAGTTACGATGCCAGTCAAAGAGATAAGGAAGTGCCCTGAGTAGCGGCGTCGTGCCACACTATTTGCACCGTACACCTCCTGCTAAAACTCCGATAGCGATGTTCCAGTAGCTTCGGAAAGCGCCTCACGCGAAACCATCCAATCAAAAAGACAACCGCAAATGCCCAATCCAGCTACCGCGCAGTCGGTGTGATCCCGTCGCCAACGGCATCCATGACCTGCAGGACAGCACTGGCGGCGAGTCCTTGGGCGACTTCGCGCTGGGTTTCTGCGTCAAGTCCGGCTTCAAGCTCTTCGACATCTGGCGTGTAGCCAGCCGTGACTGGATGGCCGGCTGGTGGGTCGACAGCGACGGTGGCCGCGGGGCCGCCGTCCTGTAGTTCGGAGCCGACATGGTATCCTTCGGGAAGATACGACTCCGTCTCGGAGACGATTGCGGCGACGGCGTGGCGCAGCTCTCGCTTCTGGCCACGTGAGAGTTCAACCTCGCTTTGGCCAACAACGCCAGCACCTGATCCCGGATAGTTTCCATTCATGAAAGACACTCTTAATAGATTCGCCCAGAGTAAAAAGGCGTCGGCGCGGGCTATATTGGCTCGCTTTCGCCGTATGCGGCGACCACGACCGCGGCGGTGTAGGCGTCACTCACTGCTTCGGCTGTTGCGACCAGCGTTTCGCTGTCTGGGAGTGTCCAGTCTCGAAGCTCACAGCCAGCCGCAAGCCCCGCTTCTGCCTCTGCTTTGACTGCCGCAGGATCGCTGCCAGAGGCCTCATAAAACAGGCCGGGGCCAGAACCCTCGGCCCACGCGATTGCACTCGCAATCTCCCCCGCGGCTGGCTCGGCGACTGCCTTTCCCTGCACGACTGTTAGCCGGTTGCCAGCCGGGCCAAGATCAGGCACGCGGTCGACGACCTCGACTGTTGCCTCCGCCGGGATAATCGAGGAGACAGTGACCAGATTGTAGTTGTGGAGATTCACATCGGCGAGTGCGGCGTCATACGCCGCCATCGCCGTCGGCCCGCGGCCAACACCGTCGGCGATGTGGATTGTCGTCATTACTATCACGCGGCGTCGCCGCGGGTAATCGGTTACGAATTCGCCTGCAAAAACTCGCTTTGTCACCCCGCTTCCGGGGTTAGTCTGCTGTCGTCACGCAGCCAGTGAAATCGCAACTGCGTGTCTCAGTGGCTGTAGCGTACAACGCCGTTGTCGGTCTCGCCTGAATCGAGTTTTTCGCGGGCGTCGTCAATATCCTCGCGGGTGACTGTCGTGCGGTCGTCGCGGATCGCAAACATCCCGGCTTCGGTAATGAGACTCTCGATGTCGGCTCCGCTGTACTCGTCGAGATCGGCCGCAAGATCAGCGAAGTCGACTTCCGGATCGACGTTGATCTCGCGGCTGTGGATTTCCAGGATTTTCTCTCTGCCTTTGGCGTCTGGTTTCGACACCTCGATCAGCCGATCAAACCGCCCTGGCCGCAAGATTGCCTCATCCAGCATATCAAACCGGTTTGTCGCCGCCATCAGCTGGATTTCGCCGCGCTCATCAAAGCCATCCATCTCGCTGAGCAGCTGCATCATTGTTCGCTGGACTTCCGCATCGCCCGAGGTTTTTGAGTCGGTGCGGCGAGACGCAACGGCATCAATCTCATCAATAAAGACGACAGCCGGCTCGCGCTCGGCCGCCAGTGAGAACAGATCCCGGACGAGCCGCGCTCCCTCGCCGATGAACTTCTGGACGAGTTCGGAGCCGGTCATCTTGATAAAGGTCGCGTCGCTCTCGTTGGCGACGGCTTTTGCGAGCATCGTCTTCCCGGTGCCGGGTGGGCCGTGGAGCAAGACACCAGACGGTGGGTCGATGCCAACGGCGTCGAACCGCTCTGGGTTCTCGATTGCGTCTTCGACGGCCTCGCGCACTTCGGTGATCTGACCGTCGATCCCACCGATGTCCTCGTAGGTGACATCCGGAGACTCCGAGACCTCCATTGCCTGGGCGCGGGCATCGGTCTCATCATCAAGCACATCCTGAATCCCGAAGGATTCGTTGATGGCAACTCGGTCGCCGGCTTCGAGTTCGTCCTCGAACTCCGGTGGAATCTCGGTCAGCACCTCCTGATTGTTGCCGTGTTGTTTGATGACGACGTTGTCCTCGTCAGTTAGCTCTTCGACGCTGGCGATGTAGAGCGCGGCGGTTTTCAGCGTTTCATTCCGCTCCTTGAGGCGGTTGACCTTCTCGTGGAGCTCCATCCGCTGGTCGGTCGCCTCCCCCAGCCGCGTTTCGAGTTCCTCGTTGACCGCCATCAGCCGTTTAAAATGCTTCCTGAGTGCTGACAGCCGTTCGGCTGGTGACATTTCAGGATCGAGATCCAGCCGTGGGCGGTCAGGAATCGACGGGCTACGTGACATTCACTACTGAGTTTGGTCTGCCGGTAAATGTGCCTTTGGGTCGCGGGCAATCTCGGTGGCTGTTGGCGACTCACTCCCGCAACTCGTCAATCCGACCTAGATACTCGTCGTAGACGCCGATTGCTGACTCAATTGGCTCGGAGTCTGTCATGTCGATTCCGGCTATTTCGAGTGCCTCGATTGGATAGACGCTTCCGCCTGCGGCCAACATTTCTCGATAGTCTGCGGCTGCGTCGCTGTCGACGCCGTTGCCATCGTTGTCGACACCGCCAACACCACCATTGCCGGCTCCATCCAGAATGCGATCAACGATCGCGACTGCGGCCGAGATTCCGGTGGCATACTGGTAGACATAGAAGTTGTAGTAGAAATGTGGAATTCGCTGCCACTCACGGCGGATTCGGTCATCGAGGACTGCTGGCTCGTAGTAGTCGGCTTTGAGGCTCGCATACAACTCATCAAACGTCTCTGGCGTCAGTGGCTCATCGTTTTCGGCGCGCTCGTGAATCTGCTGTTCGAACTGCGCGAACATCGTCTGGCGGAACAGCGTCGAGCGGAACCGTTCGAGATACTCATCGAGCACATGCAGCCGGAGTTCGGGATCATCGACTGTTTCGAGCAGGTGGTGAGTCAGCAGCGTTTCGTTCACCGTCGAGGCGACTTCGGCGACGAAAATCTCATACTCTGCATCGTGCCACGGCTGGGCCTCGCTGGCGAGCTCTGAATGCATCGAGTGGCCCAACTCATGGGCCAGCGTAAACATCGAGGAGATGTCGTCTTGGTAGTTCATCAGAATATACGGCTGAGTGTCGTAGGTGCCCGAAGAGAACGCCCCCGACCGTTTGCCGCGGTTTTCATACACATCGACCCACCGCGACTCCAACCCCTCGGCGAGTCGGTCACGGTATGGCTCACCCAGCGGTTCGACCGCCTCGGTAATCCACGCTTTCGCCTGGTCGTACTCGACAGTCGGCCCCTCATCGCCCGTGATCGACATATAGAGATCCCACATCCGCAGCTCATCAACGCCGAGTGCATCCCGCTTGATTGCTGCGTGTCGGTGAAGTGAGTCGAGATTGTCCTGTACCGTCTCGACGAGTGTCTCATACACTTCCACCGGCACATTTGGGCCGTGGAGTGCGGCTTCTCTCGCTGTCTCGTAGTTTCGCGCCCGAGCGATCTTTACGTCTTTCCGCACCTGTTTTTTGAGTGCTGTGCCGACCGTGTTGCGCACAGTCTCCCACTCGTCGTAGTAGGCTTCATACACCGTCTGCCGAAACTCACGGTTTTCGTGCTTCTGTAGCGTCGTAAAGTTGGCCTGGCTGATCTCGATTTCCTCGCCATCCGGATTTTCGACGGTTGGAAACGAGAGATCCGCATTCGACAACATCGAGTAGATATCATTCGGCGCGGATGTGATCTCACCCAACTCCGCCAGTAGTGATTCGACTTCCGGCGAGCGTGTGTGTGGCTTCGCTCGCAACACATCATCAAAGAACTGCTCGTATGTCGCTAACTCCGGCTCGGCCTCGATAAACTCCTCAATCTCAGCTTCTGTCAGCGACTGCAGCTCAGGCTCGATGTAAGATGCGACAGTTGAAGCCTCAGAGGAGAGTGTTTCTGCCTTCGCCGACAGAGCTTGATACTCCTGATTTCGGGTGTCCTCGCTGGATCGCAGCCGCGCGTAGACAGCAAGCTCTGCGACTGCTCGCATGAGCTCTTCGCGCAACTCCAGCAGCTCCAACAGCGTCTCAGGACTCTCAGTGACGCGCCCCTCATAGGCGGCTAACTCCTCAATTCGGTCGGCAACTGTCTCAAACCGATTTTCCCACGCCGCATCAGAGTCAAAAATCGCCTCCAGCTTCCATTTGTGTTGGTCGTCAATCTCGGATCGCTCGGGAACCGTACTCATACAGCAAGATGGCTGACAGCGCGCCTAAAGCTTGCTGTCGAGCAGCCGGTCAGCAACCGCTTTCCGGACGCGGTGGCTGATCCGCGCGTCGCGTGCTCGCGCACCGAAGGCGGTGGCTCCACTCGCGGCGGCTGCCTGATCACGCTCGAACGCACAGCCGGGATAGGCGACATCCCACAACACCAGCGGCTCGGGCGGTGCCGACGGCGGTCGCGGCTCGATTGGTGCTGCTCCGAGTAGTTCATCAATCCACGCAATCGATTGTTGACCGCTGCCGACAGCGGTAATGACGCTGACGAGCCGACGGACGAGCTGCCGCGGAAACCCGCCGGCTTCGACGTGAATCTCCAGGATATCGCCATCACGAGCGACTGATACCGACAGCGACCGCTGTGTCCCCTCCTCGTCGGGCGTCAGATTTTGGAGTTCGTGATCGCCGCTGAGTCGCTCTGCGGCTGCGGCCGCGCGGTCGTCGTCGATACCGCTGTCTTCGCTGGTCGCAGCCGCATCCGCCGCTGATTGGCCAGCCATCGCTGATTGTTCATCTTGGGGTGCGAGATAGTGGTAGCGATAGCATCGCCGGCTAGCGTCATGCGTCGCATGAAACTCCTCGCTAACGTCGGCACTCGCCCACGCCCGGATGGTTGGCGGCAACTCGCTGTTGAGTGCTCGCGGGCGCAGCCACTCTGGACACTCAAAGGCGACTGTCTGGGCGACCGCCGAGACGCCAGCATCGGTGCGGCCCGCCGCCGCATAGCCAGCGGGTTTGTCGACTTCCGCAGGGAGAATTGAAAGCTCTCTGAGTGCATCAAACAGCGCGCCCTCTACGGTCGGCACAGTTGGCTGTCGCTGAAAACCGTAGTAGGGCCGGCCGTCGTAAGCGATCCGAAACGCACGCATAGACTGAGTCGGTGAGCGTCTCGTACTAAAGCTTCGCCTGTCTCTCTCAGTGGCGCGCGCTGGAATAGTATGGGATTGTTCCCATAGATTTATTTTGATGGGGTTTGTACCATACTGTGTCGATGGCTCGTCGGGTTATCGAGGATGTTGAAGATCGGATCGGTAATCGTGTGATCCGCCGGAAAATCATCCAGACCGATGATCCACAGTATCCAAGCGGCTACCGCTACGCGCTCCATTACGGCTACACAGATGGCGAGGGCACCATCTTACGGTACGATAATGAGAATGAAACCGTCGGCCGTCACGAACGACACACAACCGAAGGCATTGAGGAAATCGAGTTTCCGGGAATGATCGAACTCCGTGATCGGTTCCTCAAAAACATCCAACACGACTATGACTGACAACACACTCAAAATCACGTTCCAACAAGCCGATGAACACCGCCAAGCCGCCCGCAAACGGCTGCAAGCGGCTGAATCCGGAAAACCGGGCGATGTGGCACAGCAAGATGCGCGGTACATCATCAACTTCGAGGAGTTCGATGATATTGCGCGGCTCATGCGAACTGTCAATCTCGAACTTATCGACACAATCGTTTCAGAAGCCCCAGCGAGCATTCGCCAGTTGGCTACCGCTGTCGACCGCGACTACCGCGAAGTCCATCGGAACCTTACTGAACTCGAATCACTTGGCGTGGTTGAGTTCAACGACGATGGCTCCCGCAAGCAGCCGATGCTCCGCGGTGGGGTCGAGAATATTTCCTTCTCGATTCAGTTTCCCCAGACTGCTGATCAGGGTGGCGTTTCAGGCGTCTCTGCCTGACTGCTCTCGCTATTCACGTACGAGTCGCACGACAGGAGCCGGATCGGCGTCGACAGCGACGTATAGCACGCCCTCGGGTGACTCCGTAACATCCCGAATCCGCCACCCCCTATCCGCCAAGAGCGGTTCCGCTTCAGTGACATCGGTGCCATCGACGGTAAAATGGCCGAGATACTCGCCAGCGAGATTACCAACAAAGAGATCACCCTCCCACTGTGGGATTTCTTCGCCAGTGTGGAACGTCATCCCCGCCGGTGGGAAGCCGCCGCTGTTGCACTCCCAGTAGTAGACTGGATCGACGATATCCTCTCGCTCATCCGGTCTGTCGCCGACTGGTTGGCCGGTGACGTACGTACAACCGAAGTGGGTCACCGGCCAGCCGTAGTTGCCGCCGGCTTCGATGATGTTGAGCTCATCACCATCCTGTTCGCCGTGTTCGCTCTGCCAGATTTCTCCTGTTTCAGGGTGGACAGTCATCCCCTGCGCGTTGCGGTGGCCGTAGCTGTAGATGGAGTCGACCACATCTGCGTCCTCAACAAACGGGTTATCTTCGGGGATCGTTCCATCCGGCTGCAGTCGGAGTGTTGTGCCGATCTCGTTGGTCGTGTCTTGGGAGACGTGATCCGGGCCGAAATCCTTGAACTGGCGGTCGCCGACAGTCAGATAGACCATTCCATCCGGGCCGAAGATGACCCGCGAGCCGTAGTGGTTGCGGCGGTCGAGAAATGGCTCGACTGCCCGAAGCTGTTCGAACTCGGTGAAGACTTCGAGGTGGTCATCAACTCGTCCACGGCCCAGTGCAGTCGTTGTTTCTCGCTCGTCGTTGGCGACGGCGTAGGTCAGATACACCCATGGTTCGGCCGGAAACTCCGGGTGGATAGCGATATCAAGCATCCCGCCCTGTCCGCCGGTATCGACACCAGCTGCTCCAGTGATTGTGGTCGTCTCACCAGTTGCGGTGTCGACTCGTTTGACTCGGCCGGTATCGCGCTCGGTGATCAGCAGCGTCCCATCCGGCAGAAACGCCAGCCCCCACGGGTTGGTAAGCCCATCAGCAACCGTCTCGACTCTGACACCATCGATCGGTTCGGGATCACCCGAAAGACAGCCGGCTACTCCGGCGGTCGCTGCCACTCCAGCGGCGGTGAGATACTGGCGTCGATCCATTAGTGACTGTTGGGCAGCAATCCAGTTGAACCTGTTCCACGAAGACCCGCCCAACTGAACCAGCCATGTCGCCGCCGCCTGTCGAATGCGGGCTACTGCGGGAAAACCCGATCCGGTTTCTCGCAGCCTGTACGGTTTCTTGATCAACGTCTTCTCTAAGCGTTTGAACCCGCTCGATGATGGTGTCGTGATTTGTGTCAACAGCCAGCTCCGACACTGCAATCTGACAGACAGCAGCTGTAGGCTGTCATCTGATCTCCTCACCAGCCCATTCGCCACGGTCGGTTACGGTAAACGTTTGGCTTCCATCGCTGGCGGACTCTGAGGCAGCCCCACTCTCGGTCGTGTCTGTGGCCGACAGGAGTCCAACTCGTCGGAGTCCACGGAAGCTGTGCCGCGTGTACTCGAACTCCAAATCGAGTGCCTCGGCTGTCTGGCGGGCTGATTCTGGCCCACTGCGTAGCAGCCGGTTGAGAATCGCCAACCCATCTGGTAGCTGTCGCAACACGTTCAACTGCCCCTCTCGGTCTTGCAACCAGCGAAGCAGGTGATCACCCTCGCGTGACAGTCGGTAGTAGGTGTGGTGCTGTCGAACCTCGTTTGACTGTTTGGCTTTTGCGTTGCGCTGTTTGACGGTTCCTGATTCGAGTCGTTCGATCAGTCCGCCGTGTTCCAACTGTTCGCACAGCGATTCAATCTGGCTTCGGTCGGCATCGAGATAGCCAGCAATCGACCGTGGATAGTTGCCACCGACGGTATCGAGATGGTAGCAGATCAGATACGCTACCGGATCAGCTGGCATCGGCGCGAGTCGGTCGCTGATGGATTTGGCCCGTTCACGCTCCCGCTGTCGTTCAGTGGCCTCATCATACCGCCGCTGTGCGTTAGTCGCCGGATCGGCATGGAGATCAAGCGTGACAGTTAGCGACTCGCCGTGGGGCGTCTCCAGTTCGACATCTACCTCGCCGCGCTCCCAGTGGTCGCCTTCCTCATTGCGTGCGGCTTCAAGCGCGGCTTCGACCTGTTCATACCGGGTCATGATCGTATCTGCCTCCAGCCGCAACCGGTCGATCACTTCCTCAGCCGCCATCGTATCGGCATATCAAGCGCAATCGGCATCAACGTGTGGTTCCTTGGTGCCACTCTCGATCTGGCCTGTATCGCTACATATTAGGCTTCAATACCACTACGTACTCAGTATGCAACTCTCAGATTCGGCGTTCGAACAGTATCAGCGCGATGGGTATCTCGTTGTTGAGGATGCACTCTCCGCAGACGCTGTGAGCGAGGTCAAACAACGACTCCGATCCTATACGCACGGCGACCGCGAGCCGGAAACGTTCACCTCACAGATCGAACCGCGTGTTGAGCGTGGCGAGCTTGCGGTTGAGGAGGAGGGCGATGCTGTCCGCAAGTTTGAGGGCCTCGGCATGGTCGAAGAAGACGATGTGTTTGGCTCGGTTGCCAACAATGAGACAATCACCGCAGTCGCTGAACAGCTGTTGGGCGAACATCTCAAACTCCTCCGGAGTGCGGCGATGTTCAAACCGCCATCAGTCGGCAGCGAAAAGGGACTGCATCAGGACGCCGCCTACTACCCGATTCAGCCACGAGACCATCTCACTGTCTGGATTGCACTTGATGAGGCAACGCCGGAAAACGGCTGTATGACCGTTATTCCTGGCGCGCACAAAGACGGCATGTTGGAGCATGCAGCCGACGAGTATGAGACTGATATCGTCATCCAGGACACCGAGTACGACGAAAGCGAACTTGTCGAACTCCCGATGGAGCCTGGCGACGCGCTGTTTACCCACTGTTTGGTGCCACATTACACCGCCCCGAACACGACCGACCAGTGGCGACGCGCGCTCATCATGTCCTATATGGATGCCCGCTCGCGGTTTACCAAACCCGCCGACGAACTCGAACCGTGGGTTGATTCTGTCCACATCCAAGGCGAGGAGTTCCCTGGCTGTGTCTAAGCGGAACCGCTACTTCCAAACCGCTCGCAGCCAACTGCGTAGTTGTGTCGCCCTCGCCATCTGACGACAACTCGGCCGACGACAACGCAGCCGACAACAACACAGTCGACGACAACGCAGCTGACAAAAACACAGCCACGGAGACGCCAGCGGACAACACACCAACTGTCTCCTGTTCGCGGTGTGATCGAACATGGGAACTCGATTACGAGCTTGATTCGTTGTACGCGGGCAACCAGGCCTTCGAACAGTTTGCGCTGGATCACGAACGCCACACTGGCCACTTTCCAGACGATGTGACACCCTGGGCTGCTGATTGCCGACAGTGTCCCGACGGCGAGCGGTTTCTCGACGAGCGACCGGCTCGCCGGTGGGCCGAAACACACGCCCGCCATACGCGCCACAGCGTCAAGCTTACGCATGGCGATGAGACTGCTACCATTGCTCCCGACGAGAACCCGGCAGCCGAAGATGGCGATCAGTCAGCCTGAGCCGGCTGGGATATCCACTCCTCGGCCCAGGATTCGATCTCCCCAAAGACCGGACAGAGTGACTCACCTTTCGGCGTTAGACTGTAGTATGTCGCTACCGGTGCGGCTGATTCGGTTCGACGCTCGACAAAGCCGCTTTCCTGGAGATCATCAAGCACCCGAGACAGCGTTCGTGAGTTCGCACCCGTCGAGCGTTTGAGTTCGTTAAACCGCTTTTCTCCCTCATGGAGGTCATGCAAGACCACAAGCCGCCACTGCGACCCGATCTGCTCGATTGCCGCAATCACTTCAGACGGGCCCGCTTCCGTTGCAGACGATGCAGAAGCCATGACCGATGTTCAGGTGGCGACTGTCAAAATCATTCCGCCGATGTTGGATCGAGTTCAAGCACCTCAATCAGATGGCCGTCTGGATCGCGGAGAAAACAGATTCGGGTGCCGGTTTCAGTCGTCTGTGGCTCACTCAGCGTTTCGACATCGTCCGGCAGGGTTTCATAAAACGCATCGAGATCACCGACTTCGAGACCGAGATGTGCTGCACCCGGCTGGTTGAGTGCTGCCTCGGAGCGAGGGTCGCCGGCTGGCTCGTAGGCAACGAGTTCGAGTCGAATCTCGCCGATATCCAGATGCGCAAACGCGGCGCTCGCGTTTTCGATCCCGACGCCTGTTTCGAATGCGTCGCCAGCGACCGAAAACCGACCGACGACAGAGCAGTCAAACGCTGACCGATAAAACTCGATTGCGCGTTCCAGATCACTGACGGTGAGACCGACGTGGTGGGCAGTTGGGACAGCCATACGCTACTGTCATCCTTGCCACACCAAAACGCTTCGACCGGGGGTCTACTCAATCAACTGCAGGCTGACATCCTCGTTTTCGTCGGCGACAACATGCGATAGCTCTCTTGCGCGGCGTGTTCGGGTTGTCTCTCGCTCCCGGGTTGCAATCTCGGTGAGTGCATCAGCAACGAGTTGCCACTCCGTGCTGCTGAGTCGCTCGGCTGGCTGGCTGTCGGGCTGAGAGCTGTTGCCTGCGGCTGCCTGCTGGCTGCTCCACTCGTCGTCAATCGAAAAGACGTACTCTGTGGTATCGACCCCACAGCACTCACAGATTCGCTGGAGCAGTTTCCAACCCCGGGTGGCTTGCTCGCTGTCGTCATCTGGATGAAACCGCGTTGCCAGTCCCTCGACGACAAGCAGCCAGTCCTGTACTGCCCACTCGGTTGGTGGTGTTGCTGGCATTGTTAGGCGAGGAAGACGTGTCGTGGTCGGTCAGCCAACACATCACGGCCCCATTCGACAGTATCTTGGAACGCATCCGAGCGGAAAAAGCCCATGGCGTCTTCCTGTGACTGCCACTGGCTGGCGATGAACATGTCATTCTCATCCTCTTCGTTGACCATGAGATCAGTCTCCATGTGGCCCTCGGTCTCAGCAAGCACCTCGCCAACCGTGTCGAACTTCTCGACGAAATCTGCACGCGAGTCGGGTTTGACCGTGTAGAACATACCCATCGTACCGAAGCCGCTTTCCTCGCCAGCGCGTTCGACGATTCCCGGCAGCTCCGAGAGGAAGCCAGCAGCGGTATCGGCCGCGCTGGCTGTCTCCCAAATTGAGACCACAGCGGCGCGGTCGCGGGCTTCGGCCTCGTAGACAGCGGTTTTGACGTGGGTATCGTAATGATCGAAGTTGCTACGGAGTCCATCGACCTCCTCGAATAGCTCCGCCGTGTCGGCTTCGGAGTACAACACGGTCGCATACACGTCCTCGCCGTGTGGCTGTCCAGCGTAAATATCCATATCGGCTAACTCACCACGGATATCGTCATCCCCGTCTGCTTCGTCGCTGCCCGCATGATCGTCGCCTGAGTGGTGATCGCCATCGCTGTCTCCGTGGTGATGGCCGCTGTCTCCGTGGCCGCCATCGTCGTGGTGATGCTCACTGCCATCGTAGTGGTTCCCACCCTCGCTGTGGTGCTCACCCTCGCCGTGGTGGCTTTCTGCGGCTCCATCTGGCTGACTACTGGCCTCATCAGTCGGCACCCACGCGCCGTGGAGATAGGCTCCCAGATCGTCTGCAGGGAACCGCCGGCCAATGTAGAAGGAGCCGAACTCGCCGTATTTCGAGGTTGCCTCATCGAACCGCATCTCATAGACGACATCTTTGATATCGACTGCATCTTCAGCAAACAGTGTGACGCCCCACTCGTAGTCGTCAAATCCGACCGAGGAGGCGATGATCTGTTTGATCGTGCCGGCGTATCCTTTCCCGGTTCGGCCGTGTTCCTCCATCAACTCGGCGCGCTCCTCGAAGGAGAGGGTGTACCAGTTATCTTCCTCGCCGCGGCGTTTGCTCATCGGGTAGAAACAGACGTACTCGTCGTCCGGAATATCGGGTTTGAGCTTGCCTTCGATATAGTTGCGGAGTCCGGCGTCGACCTCACCCTCGCCGAAGTAGTCATCCGAGACGTAGCCGGAGACCTCTGTCACCGAGAGATAGGAGGTTGATTGGGTCGTAAACTCAGCCAGTGCGGTCTGTTCGAACTGCCGTTCAGCCCGCGACAGCGCGTCGAGACTCGACCGGAAATGGACGATCAACAGATCGGCTTTGTCACCTAGAACCGAGAACACGGCTGAGGCACCCTCGTCGTCATCGACATCTGCCACCGACTCGTGGGCAGCGAGATACTCAATCCCCTCCTCTATCGCGCGTTCCTGTTTGTGTTCGGGAGCGTTTCGCCAGGCATCCCAATCGATTGCCCGGAAATCGTGCAGTGAGTACCATCCTTCATCTGTTTGAGGGACTTCAACCATATGTAGCAATGGGTCTCCGCTGCATTTGGGGCTTACGTGTCTTCCTCGGTTCAATTGATGGGATCTAAATGTGTGGCTCAGATAGCTTTGATATGGCCACAATCGACGCCGCCGAGTTGCTTCCGGCCGAACGGATCAGAGAAAGCGTTCTCGCCGGCGATGTCACCCAACTTCACCGCGGTGATCGCCACGCTGATGAGGGTGATCGCTTCGAGATCGAAGAGACGACGTTTGAGGTCACAACCGTCGAAACCGAGCGACTGGGCGAGCTTACTGATGCTGATGCCCGCGCGGAGGGGTCGCCAAATCTTGCAGCCTACAAGAAACGGATTGAACAGACTCACAACACCGAGTGGGATGACGACACTGAGGTTGTGCTCCACGAGTTTGAGCCAGTTGACGCGGTGTAGCTCTTGTTGCGGCTGGGTTCATGTAATCTGCTACTATTTGCTCTGATTCAGTCTGCTACTCCTTGGGTTGTTATCACAGTTCGCTCGCAGAGTGCTGTGGCTGAACTACTGTCTCCACACTCAAGATGAGATTCGATAGCATCCGCCCAATCCAATTTGGGTTCCCAACGTGGATGTCACCACGATGGTTATACGTAGTGAGCCAGTAGATACTGCCATGAGCAGAGACCGAACCGACTCCGGCCAGTATGCAGAGACGGTCACACGCGACCGTGTTCGGCGTGTTTTCACGACGGTTGCCGGCCCCGTCGTCACGTCGGCTGATATTGCAGCCGAGCTTGGTGTCACAGCTGAGGCTGCCCGCCGGAAACTAAACGAGTTTCACGCTCAGGGGATGCTCGGCAAACGCAAGGCGGCAGGCCGAAATCTCTACTGGCTCCGCGCTGAAACTGCTGTTTCCGGCATCAACCCGGACGACCCTGTTTGGGGAACAGCCCCAATTTCAGGCGAGGAGACCGTGAGTGAGTCTGCAATCGACGACGTGTTGTATGGCGAGATCAATGAGTAGTGTGAGCCAACGGTCGCCAGCGATCGTCGATACGGGGCTGTTTTTCGCGTACTACTACAACAATGCGACCAACCATCGCCGTGCTCGTGAAACGCTTGATGGGATTGTCAGCGGTGAGCTTCCGTATGGCCCGCTGTTTACCACACAGGCGGTGCTTTCAGAGCTTGCAACGTTGCTTCTCCGCAAGAGCACTCACAGCGAGGCACTTCGTGCAGTGACTGAGATCCGCGACAGTGAGAGCTTCAACCGGGTGGTGGTCGACCGAGCTACATTTGATGCCGCAGTCGAACAGTTCGAGCAGTACGACGATCAGACGATCTCATTTGTTGACCACACGACAGCAGTGGTGGCTGCGGAGCGAGATATTGAGCATGTCTTAGGATTCGATGCTGATTTTCAAACGCTCGGCTTTACTCGCGTCCCAGCTGATACCGGCCTCTGAGGCTGCTCTGCTTCGTGGGCTGGATTAGAATGCTTACCAAGAACCCCACTCAACTGCTGCTACTGGGCGGTGGCGTTAATGCCACTCTGAATCCAATACCAGGAGATGATCGGGAAAAATATGAACAACAGAAACACTGGCATCGAACCCTGATCTGTCACAGCTTCGCCGGCTTTCGCAATCTGCCAGAATACGATTATATTCACGAATGGGATGAACGCGAGAATCGGCGTCAGACTCTGATTTGTTCCCTGATCAAGCATCTTTGCTGTTTTATAATCCCAGTAGATCGCATATAGTCCGAGTGTGATAACAGTTTATAGACGAAAACGAAGAGACTTACTTCACTGAAGATAATAAGCTGATCAAATGGCTCGCCCAGAAGGATGGACGAAAGAAGAACTGGAAGCC
>OBKM01000148.1_pt1 | contig 33417 bp, 28 predicted proteins | sample 1519691 | NCBI WGS metagenome assembly OBKM01 (sample SAMEA37050418, study PRJEB22526) | metagenome | biome: saline pan; feature: lake; material: water | place: Egypt | collected 2015 | depth 0.5 m
CGTGCCGGGCAGCCCTCGAAGCGCCGGGGCGGGACACGATCTCGTTTCTCCTCGTCGAGGGGAACACGGTGCCGGTCGTCGGCTGTGAGACCCACCTCGAACGCCTTAGAGCCGCCTGCGGGTTCACGACCGAGGGGTCGGTCGAGCTCCTCGGCCACCGGCCGGCCGGCGGCGTTCCGTGTCCGGGGTGTCGGCTCGCGCCACACGAGCCGGAACGGATGGCCTTCCCGGTCGACGACGGGCTGGTCGCGGTGGTAGCGTGTCCGCGACACCGGACCGGGCTTCTCGAACGGTTCCGGTCCGGTGTTCGGACGCGGCGGCAGCTCGCGGCGTCGCTCGACACGCCGCAGTGAGGCGGGACACCGAGCCGGCCGACCCGGGGACGCTGCCGACTGAGTGAGTAGTATTTAATATACAGCGCCGTACGTGTGGACAACGAGTGTCGATCCGATGGCTGATCCGACAGACGTCGTCCGTGTCGTTCGCGTCGGCGAGGAGCCCGACGTCTCCGGGGCGGCCGCGAGCCTCGAACGCGAGACGGACCGATTCACCGTCCGGAGCGCGGCGTCCGCGGCCGAGGGACTGGAGCTACTGTCCGACACCCTCGTCGACTGTGTCGTCTCCGGCTACGCCATAGGCGACCGGGACGGGATCGAGTTCCTCGAAGCGGTTCGCGAGGAGTACCCGGAGATCCCCTTCGTGCTCTACACTGCCCGTGGGTCGGAGGCGCTCGCGAGCGAGGCCATCGCCGCCGGCGTCACCGACTACGTCCCGGCCGGGGAGGGACACGCGACTCTCGCGGCCCGGATCGTACGCGCCGTCGAGAACCACCGAACCGGACGGGACCGGGGGGGAAACGACGGGGGACTCCGCCGGACGAAACACAACTATCAGGCGATCTTCGAGGATCCGAACATCCTCGTCGGGCTCGTCGACACCGACGGGACGGTCCTCGACATCAACCGGACGGCGATGGAGTACATCGACGCCACGCTGGCGGAGGTGACGGGAGTGCCGTTCTGGGAGACGCCGTGGTTCGACCACGCCGAAACCGCCCGCGAGGAGATAAGACAGTGGGTCGATCGGGCCGCGAACGGCGAGTACGTCGAGTTCGAGGCCGACCGGGTGCAGCCGAACGGGGACGTCTACACGGTCGAGGGCGTGTTCAGGCCGGTCACAGACGACGACGGCGAGGTCGTCTCGCTTTTGATCACCAGCCGGGACGTCACGGACAGGGAACGCCGCGAGCGACAGCTCGAAACGCTCACCCGGACGACACGGGAGTTGATGGGCGCGGAGGCGCGGGAGAAGATCAGCGAGATCGGGGTCGAGGCGGCTCGGGACGTTCTGGGTCTGAACACGAGCGGGATCCACCTCTACGAGGCGCAATCGGGGCTCGTCCCGGTGGCGATAACCGACGAGGGCCGGGAGCTCGTCGGCGAACCGCCGACGTTCACCGAGGGGGACAGCATCGCCTGGCGCGTGTACGAACAGGGGCAGCCGCTCGCGAAGGACCGGGTCGGCGACGACCCGGACGCACACAACCCTGAGACGCCCGTCCGGAGCGAGTTGTACCTCCCGCTCGGGAAGTACGGCATCCTGGTCGCCGGATCGCCGAGGCCGGAGGCGTTCGACGAGTCTGACGTGCTGCTCGGCGAGATGCTCGCGGGCAGCCTCACCGCCGCGTTCGAACAGGCCGAACGGACCCGGAAGCTCCGGGAGCGCGAACGGGAGCTGACGCGACAGAACGACCGACTGGAGCAGTTCGCGAGCGTCGTCTCCCACGACCTCCGGAACCCGCTGAACGTCGCCAAGGGGAGACTCGGGATGGCCGAGGCGGAACACGACAGCGAGCACCTCGAAGCGGTCGGGAAAGCCCACGAACGCATCGAGGCCCTCATCGACGACCTGCTGACGCTCGCGCGACAGGGACAGGCGGTGACGGACCCGGAGCCGGTCGACCTCGCGGCGCTGCTCGAAACGTGTTGGACGAACGTCAGAACCGACGACGCGGCGCTCACCGTCGGGGTCGACCGGACGGTCCTGGCGGACCGGAGCCGGCTGAAACAGCTGTTCGAGAACCTGTTTCGGAACTGCGTGGAACACGGTTCCACGAGCAGTCGGACGGAGTCCGACGACAGCGTCGAACACGGTTCGACGGGCAATCGGCCGCGGGCCGACGACAGCGCGGAGCGAAGCTCCGCTGGCGATCGAACGGAGTTCGATAACAGCGCCCAACACGCCGGCGACGGCGTGACCGTCACGGTCGGCGCGCTAGCCGGGGGCTTCTACGTCGAGGACGACGGCCCCGGGATCCCCGAGGGCGAGCGCGAGTCGGTGTTCGACGCCGGCTACTCGACCGATCCCGAAGGGACCGGCTTCGGCCTGAGCATCGTCGAGGAGATCGCCGAGGCCCACGGCTGGACGGTCGAACTCGCCGAGGGGACCGAGGGCGGCGCCCGCTTCGAGATCACCGGCGTCGGGAGCACCGACGGGGCGTGACCCAGCGTTGATAATCGCGGCGGTCGAAGGGAGGGTGTGACAGACGCCGCCCCCGGGTTCCGCTCGCTCCGATCCGAGATTCACGACTACCGACCGGCCGTCGAGGGGTCGATCCCCGGGTGGCTCTCCGGGACGCTCGTCCGGAACGGCCCCGGGCTGTTCGACGTGGGTGACCGGCGTGTCAACCACTGGTTCGACGGGTTGGCCATGCTGCGCCGGTACGCCATCGAGGACGGCGCGGTGCGGTACTCGAATCGCTTTCTTCGCACCGAGGCCCACGCCGACGCGATGGACGGGCGGCTCACCGGGCAGTTCGGGACCGACACGCGAGGGTGGCGGCGGGTGATCGACACCCTGAGTTCGCTCGGCCTGCCGGAGCCGACGGACAACGCGAACGTCCACGTCGCTCGGATCGACGGTGAGTGCATCGCGCTGACGGAGGCGCCGCGCCGCGTCGCTTTCGACCCGGAGACGCTCGGCACCCGCGGCGAGTTCGAGTTCGAGGACGACATCCCGGAGCAGGTCACCGCCGCCCACCTCGTCGAGGACCCACACCGCGGGGAGACGATCGGCTTTACAACCCAGTTCGGCCGACCGCCGCGGTATCACGTCTATCGGATCCCGGACCGGAGTCGCGGCCGCGAGCGGATCGCGTCGGTCGAGGCTCGCGGCCCGGCGTACATCCACGACTGCAGCGTCACCGACGAGCACGTGATCCTCGTCGAACCGCCGCTGACGCTGTCGGTGCTCGGCGCGCTCGATCCGCGCTCGGACGGCGCGGTCGACATGCTCCGGTGGGATCCCGACCGGTCGACCCGAGTGCTCGTCTTCGACCGGGACAGCGGCGAGCTCGTCGCCGACCCGACCGTCGGGTCGGCGTTCGTCTTCCACCACGTCAACGCGTACGTCGACGACGGGGTCGTACTCGACCTCGTCGAGTTCCCGGACGCGAGCATCGTCGACGCGCTGTCGATGTCGGAACTCGACGGCGTCGGCTTTCCCGATGTCCCGGACGGGCGGCTCGTGCGATACCGGATCGACCCCGAACAAAACACCGTCGACCGGACGCGGCTGTACGACGGCGGGATGGAGCTTCCGCGGGTGCCGCGCTCGCTGACCGCCCGGCCCCACCGCTACGCATACGGGCAGGCGACGGACCGCGACGGCGCGAACGGGCTCGTGAAGGTCGACTGTGCGGCCGGCACCGCACGCGAGTGGTGGGAGCGATCGGTGTACGTCGAGGAACCGATCCCGGTCCTGCGCCCGGGGGCGGAGGCGGCCGACGACGGCGTCGTGTTGGCGACGGCCCTCGACGTCGAGCGCGAGCGGACGTCGCTTCTCGTCTTCGACGCCGCGACCCTCGACGTGCTGGCGCGGGTACCGCTCCCGCACGCGGAGCCGTTCGGCTTCCACGGCCGCTTCTTCCCGACAGAGTGAGACGTGAGTGTGAAAACGTCCATGTCGGTTTCCAAAAATCTATTGTTCGTTGCCCCGATGGAGAGATATGGCGGCGAACGTTGATTCGGAGAACGATCGGATGAACAGCACTGGTACCGGACGCCCCGCGTTCGGAGTGGTACCATGACGAAACGACAGGTGGACGTGCCGCCGGCGGTCAGGGCCTCGATCGACGAGACGATAGAGCACGTCGATCGCCGGCTCTCGGGGGACGACACCCCCGCGGCGGTCGGGGAGCTTCTCGCCGACCTCTTCGGCGACCGGGAGGCGTACGACCGGTATCGTGCTGGCGAGTCGCTTTCGCCGCTGACCCGCATGCGGGTCCGGAGCTACGACCCGCGGAACGCGCTCATCGAGACCGAACACTGGGCCGAACAGGAGCTATCCGATCTCAGGGAGGCGAAATGTATCCGGTATCTGTGGAACGGGTTCGACCTCTCGCCGCTGTCGAACAACATCGCCTTCGCGCTCCCGTTCCGGCAGACGCTCGCGAACCACCTCTTCGCGGAGGCGGGCGAGAACCTCCGGCTGTTCGGCGGGATCAAGATCCAGTGTGGGCACAACATCGAGATGGGCGACGACGTCGTCGTCCACAACGACGTGTTGCTCGACGACCGCGGAAAACTGTCGATCGGCGACCGCGTCTCGATCGCCGACCGGAGCCACGTCCACACCCACGCCCACGATACGGTCGACCAGACGGACGTGACGAACTACGAGACGATCCTCGAGGACGACGTCCGGCTCGGCTACGGCTCGATGATAAGCGCCGGCTGTCGGGTCGGCGAGAACGCGATGGTCGGCTCCGGGGCGACGACGCTCGGGGACGTGCCGGCCCACCACATCGCCGCCGGATCGCCGGCAAAGAGCGTCAGGGTCAAGCCGGGGTGGGAACCCGTCGCCGACGATCTCGGCCCGCTGACGGACAACCGCGAGCAGCGGCGGCTACCGCAGGAGTTCCCGGAGCCGTTCGAGGAGTTCGACGAGTTCGACCGGAGCCTCTCGCCGCCCGGCGAGGGGTAACGCGTCGGGCGCCATCACCACTCGTAGACGACGACGAAGCCGTGGCCGCGGGGACAGGCGTCCTGCGTGCGTCGCCGCCGCTTTTCCGCCGCCTCGGGGGGATCGTCCGGGTCGGTCGTGACCGAGAGGATTTCGCTAGATCGGGGCAGCGAGACCGCTACGTCGGTCCCACACGCCGGACACGGTACCACCGGGGGGCTGTACGTCGAGGAATCGCTCATACGTAACTGTGGGTTCGTGGTCGCATAGGGGTTTTTTTCAACGAACCCGGGGTCGGCTTCCCGGGGGCGACGGCCGGCAGGTGCGTGCCGTGGGGCAGAGCGTTTATCGACACATGGGCCCAAGGACTGGCGTGAACAGTCCGCCACCAGGACCGAAGCCGGAGCCGGTGTTCGGCGCCAGCCGCCGGTACGCAGACGACCCGCTCGGGTTCGTCGAGGCCGTCGAGCGAGCCTACAACGGTATCGCGGCGTTCGATATGGGGCCGATGGAGACGTATATGGTGACCGATCCCGAGGGGATCGAGCAGGTGCTCGTGGGCGACCCGGACGCGTTCCCGAAGCCGGATTTTCAGGCCGACGCGCTCGGCGAGTTGCTCGGGGACGGACTGCTGCTCAGCGAGGGCGAATCCTGGGAGAAACAGCGAAAACTCGCCACGCCCGCGTTCTCGATGGCCCGGCTGGCGGGGTTCGACGAGCGGATCGCCGGCCACGCCGAGCGGCTGGTATCGGGGTGGACCGACGGCGAGGATCGCGACGTCGAGGTGGAGATGACGGACGTGACGATCGACGTGATCACGGATCTCATGCTTGGGACCGAACTCGACGACGGCCAGCGGGAGTGCCTCCGGGAGAACCTCGAACCGATCGGCGAGCAGTTCGAACCCGACCCGATCCGGTTCGCGCTCCCGTCGTGGGCGCCGATGCCGGGCGACCGGGAGTACGACGACGCCGTGTCGGCCGTCGACGGGGTCGTCGACGAGATCATCGCCGAACGGCGGGGGACCGAGGGCGACGCCGAGGGGCCGATGGACCTACTCTCCGTGCTCCTCCGCGCGCAGACGGCTGGCGAGCAGTCCGACGAGCGGCTTCGCGACGAGGTCGTCACGACGCTTCTGGCCGGGCACGACACGACGGCGCTCGCGCTGACGTACACCTGGTATCTGCTCTCCGAGCATCCCGAAGCGCGAGCGCGCGTCGAGGCCGAGGCCGACGCGGTCGACGGGACGCCGACGATGGACGACGTCGCGGAGTTCGAGTACATCGAGTGGGTAATAAAGGAGGCGATGCGGCTGTACCCACCGGTTTATACCCTGTTTCGCGACACGGCGCGGGACGTGGAGGTGCTCGGCTACGATATCCCGGCCGGGTCGGCGATCATGCTGCCGCAGTGGGCCGTCCACCGGTCGCCGACGTACTGGGACGACCCGGAGGCGTTCCGGCCGGAGCGGTGGCGACGGGAGCGACGCGGGGACCGCCCCCGATTCGCCTACTTCCCGTTCGGCGGCGGGCCCCGACACTGCATCGGCAAACACCTCGCGGAGCTCGAAGCGAAGCTCATCGTCGCGGTGATCGCGAAGCGCTTCGAGCTGTCGTATGCGGGGCCTGATCCGGTGGCGCTACAGCCGTCGTTGACGCTGCATCCCCGGGACGGGATGGAGATGACGGTCCGGGAGCGGTAGGCGGACGGGGTGGCCGGCCGCCGAACCCTTATAACCGCGAACCCCCTATCGGGGGTGATGAAACGCACCCCGGACGACGACGAGAACCGGTTCGGCGATCGGGCGGACGACGTCGACCGACCGCCGGTCACTGTGACCGACGGCGGGCGGGAGCCGATCGACGTCCACGAGTACGACGACGAGGTCGTCGTGGTCGCGGACGTCCCGGAGGCCGATCGCTCCGAGATCGATCTCCGGTGTGACGGGCGAACGCTCGCGATCCGCGTCGACGGGACGCCCCGGCCGTCGCTCAAGCGCGTCGATCTGCCGGCGTACGTCGACGACGGGTCGGCCCGGACGAGCTTCAACAACGGCGTTCTCGAGGTCACGTTCGAGCGGGACAACGACCCGGCGAACATCGGCTTTTACTGACCGCCATCGGGGCCACGTGCCCCCTCACGCCGGGCCGTCGACGACCCGGGCGTGATCGGCGGCGTTCCGTCTCAGTCGTCGTCCCCACCGGCGGTATCCGTGGCACCCGAAAACCGGGAGCGGTCGCCGGAAACCAGCCAGCCGCTGCTGTTCGCGACCGCCGCGATCTTCGGCTGGAAGACCCAGGCGCTGAGCGCGATGATGGGGATCATCGAGGCCCCGACGATCGCGTAGCCGACGTGGAGGTTCGGCAGGAACGCGGCGGAGAACGCGAGCGGGTACACGACGCCGCCGACCGTTCCGATGCCGCCGACGATCCCGGCCACCGACCCGGAGTTGTCCGGGAACATCGCCGGCACCTGCGCGAAGATAGCGCCCTCGGAGAACGCACAGCCCATGCCGACGAAGAAGCCGGCGACGACGGCGATGTAGATGTTGCCGGTCAGCCCGGCGGCGGTCATCCCGAACATCGACAGCATGACGAACACGAGCGTCGCGAACGTCCACTGGTTGCGGTACTCGCCCTCGAAGAAGGGCATGATGTCCTTCTCCTTGCGGGCGACGACGTCGCTGACGTAGCCGCCGATCGGACGCAGGAGGCCGGCCGCGATCGAGAACGTGGCCGCGAACGTCGCCGCGATGACGATGTCGCCCTGGCCGAACGCCTCGCGGTAGTACGTGCCGAGCCAGCCGTTCATCGCGAGTTCGAGCCCGAACGTCATGATGTACGCCACGGACAGCACCACGGCGCCGTACCGCGTCGCGATGAACTTCCATTGATCCCAGCTGACGCCGGCCTTCGTCGCTTCCCGCTTCGCTTCGGATTTCGCCGCGCCACAGAGGAGGTAGTAGGCGATCCCGAGCAGGACCGCGAGGGTACCCGTATAAAAGAACGCGGCGCGCCAGTTCGAGGACGTGGCGAGGAAGGCCGTCCCGAAGATCGGGTCGACGTAGCCCTCGCCGAAGATCCGCGGCAGAGTGAAGTACGCCCCGAGTCCCGCGCCGGCGTTGCCGACGCCGGCGAAGATCCCCTCCGCCGTGCCGAGGTTCTCCTCCTCGAACCACTCGGCGACGTGTTGGATTCCGATGACGAAGGTGATGCCCGAAAGCGAGGCGACGATCCGCGACGCGGTGAACACCTCGTAGGTCGTCGCGAAGGAGCTGATTATCGCGAACGTGCCGACGAGGACAAGCGTCGCGCCGCCCGTCACGTCGGCGCCGAAGCGGTCGGTCAGCGGCCCGACGACGATCCGGCCGAGCGGGACGGCGACGATCGCTGCGCTGGCGACGATGCCGAGTTGGGCGACCGAGAGCCCGAACTCGTCGGCGATTCCGCCAGTAAAGGGGGCAAAGGAGAACCAGATCACGAACCCGAGGTTGAACATCGCCGTCGCGAGGATCAGGTTCCGGTACTTCCCGTACAGGAGATCGGTCGGTTTCATGCGTATTCCTCCGTGGCGCTACCGGCGCGTTGCGGTCCGGTCGGCGACCTGTCCCGCTGTTTGTCGGTCCCGAACGAAGAGTATTTTTCTTCCGGCGACCCCGGCCGAGAGTCCGCTTCCTTTTTGTCCAGTGTTTGGAGCAAAATACCCAGCATCGTTGTCTTTGTCACAGATATACGAAACAGTCTAATACCTAATAAACCAATTGAATTACAAAAGTAGTATTTTTTTGTTCACACTGGACGTTGGTCGAACGGCCGGGGCGATCGGGGGGGTTCGGCGCCGTTCACGGAGCCGAATTTGAAGATGACACATTTTTTCGGGACGACCGGCGGAACGTCGACGCCCGGCGCCACTCAGGAGTCGGAGGCGAAACGGCGGGCCGGACGCCCGTCGACACTCGACGATCCCGAGGGGTCGGGCGCCCGGAGGGCGACGGCGCACTGTTTGAGGTTCGGCTCGTCGGACTCCGGGTCGACATCGGGGAGCGTGAGCGCGTTGACGGAGGGGTGGTGGATCGGCAGCCAGACGACACCCGGGGGAACATCGTCGGTCGACTCGACTTCGACCGTGACGACAGCCCGTCGGGACTCGACGGCAGTCCGGCCGCGGACGAACGCCGACAGGTGCTGCCCGACGGTTTCGGGATGCACCCGGGCGATAGGCCGCCCGTCGTCGTCGGAGACCCGGGTTCGGACGCCGGTGTTGTACGCTCCGGAACGGCGGCCGGTGGTCAGCGTCAGCGGGTACGCCTCGTCGGTCGGCTCCGCGAGCCCCTCGTGGCTCGACGTCGAGAACCGCGCCCGGCCCGACTCGGTCGGGAACGACCATCCGTCGCCGTCGACGTACCGGTACCCCCCAGCCGAGTCGGCCTCCGGCGCCGGCCACCGCACCGCCAGCTCCGAATCCAACCGCTCGTAGGAGATCCCCGAGACATCGGCGGGGGTTCCGGCCGTCAGTTCCCGGATCTCCTCGAAGACGGACTCGGGGTCGGGATGGACGTCCTCGAACAGCCCGGGGACGACGCGGTCCGCGACGGCGGCGATGATGTCGATGTCCTGTCTGATCCGCGAGGGGACGCCGGTCGCGGGGCGGACCCGGGAGACCGAACGCTCCATGTTGGTGACCGTCCCCTCGGACTCGCCCCACGTCGCGGCGGGCAACACCACGTCGGCGATTGCCGCCGTCTCGGTCCGGAAGGTGTCCTGAACGACGAGGAACGTGTCCTCCAGGGCCGCATGAACCCGATCGGCGTCCGGCATCCCCGCGACCGGGTTCGTCGCCACCGTCCAACAGACCTCGATGGGTCCGTCCGCGATCGCGTCGACGGTACCGACCGGCCCGGGGCCGGGGTCGTCCGGCAGCCGACCGACCGGCACGTCCCAGGCCTCGGCGACCGTCCGGCGGTGTTCTGGATCGTCGAACTCGCGGTGGCCCGGCCACGTCCCCTTCGAGGAGCAGAGCCGCGTCCCCATTGAGTTGGCCTGGCCGGTCAACGAGAAGGGGCCGCTGCCGGGGCCGAGGTTGCCGGTCGCGAGACACAGATCGATCAACGACCGCGACGTCGCCGTCCCCTGAACGCTCTGGTTGACCCCCATCCCCCAGTACACCAACGTCCGCTCGTCGAAGGCCGACGCGACGCGCTCGACCGTCTCCACCGGCACGCCGGCGGTGTCGGCCGCCGACGCGACCTCCGGCAACGAGTCACACAACGAGTCGAACCCCGCGGTGTGTCGCTCGATAAACTCACGATCGACGCCGCCGGAGTCGAGCACCTGCGCCAACACGGCCCGGGCCAAAGCGAGGTCCGTGCCCGGTTCGGGCTGGACGTGGTAGTCGGCGTCGTCGGCCGTCTCGCTTTCGACCGGATCGACGACGATCAACTCGCCGTCGTCGCCCGCACTCGACGTGATCCAGCGATACATGACGGGGTGGGCGATCGCGGGGTTTGCGCCCCACACGACGTGCGTCGACGCCGCCGGGATGTCATCGTACGTCGGCGGCGGCGCGTCGCTTCCGAACGCCTGATAGTACGCCGTCACCGCCGAGGCCATACACAGCGTCGTATTGGCGTCGTAATAGCGGGTGCCGAAGCCGCCGCGGGCAAGCTTTCCCAGCGCGTACGCCGCCTCGTTCGTCTGCTGGCCGCTCCCCAACACCGCGACGGCGTTCCGGTTCCGGTCGAGAGCGTCCACGATCCGACGGCCGACGACCCCCAACGCGGTGTCCCAGCTGGTCGGGAGGAGCTCGTCGCCCTTCCGGATGAGGGGCTGAGTCAGCCACTCACCGTCGGGGTTCGCGGTTTCGTCGACGCCGCGCTGGCACGCCAACCCCCGCGAAACCGGGTGGTCGGCGTCGCCGCGAACGGAGTCGAGGCCGTATCCGTCGTCGGCGCCGCGCTGGAGGTGGCCACAGCCGACCGCACACCGCATGCAGGTCGTCGGTACCCAGTTGTTCATCGGGCCTCCACAGCGACCGGGGGCGCCGTCCCCGGTCGCCGGGGGTCGGAAAGCGTGCGCACCGAGTCGGAACGCCGGTCGGAGTGTGTCTGATGTCCCATCGGTCGATACGTTCTGTCTACTGTTTTACTAATGAGGAACATAATCGTTTCGGTGTATAGCAAAGCAGGATTCAGCATTAATCTCCGCGGTTTTTTCGGTTTCGGTCAAACGTTCGTTCAAGATAGCTATGGAACAAGCGTACGAGCCCGCCGGCCCGGCGACGATCAGGTGCGGAGTGGACGAAAGAATCGGAAAGCGGCTTTTGTGCTGGGTCTATACATTTTTCCCGCATGTTTCACACCAAATAAAATTTCTTCCTGAAAACTTTGTAAACTATTCTCCCGTGGGACGGTGTTTCCGCTTCGTCCGCTTCACCAAAATATTTGTTTATTTGTTAAAAGCCAAGGATTTTATGTTTGGATAAAAACTTCAATGCATGGTAACCCCGCAATCGATCATACTGTCCGCTGAAAAATTGAATTTCATTGAGGGGGCGATTCAGGATGGTACATAAAAAAGAGGGCTGGAAGGAGGAGCTGTACGGCGACGAGGTTCGGGCGAAACTGCTCGAGTTCGCCGAGGAGGGCTGGGACTCGATCCCCGAGGACGAACGCGAGAAGTGGTTCTCGCGGTTCAAGTTCTGGGGGGTCTTTCACCAGCGGTCGGGGCAGGAGAGCTACTTCATGATGCGGTTGACGAACGCGAACGGGCGCCTGGAGCCCGGCCAGCTCCGGGCGATCGGCGAGGTCGCCAAGGAGTACGCCGACGGGCCGGTGTCGAACCCCGAGTTCGGCGACCGCTGGATCGACTTCACGACCCGACAGTCGGTACAGCTACACTGGATCAAACTGGAGGACGTCCCCGAGATCTGGGAGAAACTGGAGTCCGTCGGCGTGACGACCCGGTCGTCGGGCGGGGACACGATGCGGAACATCTCGGGGAGCCCGGTCGCCGGGAAAGCCAAAGACGAGGTGATCGACACTCTGCCGCTGCTCGAACGGTTCCAGGAGGGGATCCGCGGCGACAACGCGCTGTCCAACATGCCGCGGAAGTTCAACATCAGCATCTCCGGGACGCCGGAGGGCGGCGCACAGGACTCGATAAACGACATCGGGCTCGAACCCGCGAAAAAGCGGATAGACGGCGAGGAGACGACCGGGTTCAACGTCCGCGTCGGCGGCGGGCTCGGCGGTCGCGAGCCGCGGGTCGCCCGGCCGCTCGACGTGTTCGTGACGCCCGAGGAGGCCTACGACGTCGTCCGTGGTTTCGTCGAGCTCTACCACGACCACGGGGACCGACAGGTCCGGTCGAAGAACCGCTCGCGCTTTTTCGTCGACGAACACGGCACCGACTGGATCCGGGAGCTGCTCGGCGAGGAGTACGTCGGGTTCGAGCTCCGGTCGGCCGGCGAGGACATCCGCGAGGGGTACACCTACAACGCGGGGCGGCCGACCGACGACGGGAAGATCGATTACACCGGCGTCCACGAGCAGGCGGACGGCGACCGATACGTCGGCCTGAACGTCGCCGTCGGTCGGATGGCCGCGGCGGAGGCGATCGAGCTCGCCGACCTCGCCGACGAGTACGGCTCCGGCGAGATACGGCTCACGCGCCGGCAGAACCCGATCGTCGTCGACGTGGACGCCGACCGCGTCGACGAACTGCTTGCGGAGCCGCTGTTGGAGAAACACCGCCCCGAGCCGAACCCGTTCGTCCGGGGGGCGATGGCCTGTACGGGCACCGAGTTCTGCTCGCTCGCGCTCGTCGAGACGAAAGCCCGGATGGCGGCGACGCTGCGGTGGCTGCGCGACAACGCCGAACTGCCGGACGACGTCGAGCAGCTGAAGCTGCATTTCTCCGGCTGCACGGCCGACTGTGGACACGCCAACACCGCCGATATCGGCCTGCTCGGGATGCGAGCACGGAAGGGCGACGAGATGGTCGAGGCGGTCGACATCGGCGTCGGTGGCGGTGTCGGCGAGGAGCCCTCGTTCGTCGATTACGTCACACAGCGCGTCCCGGCCGACGAGGCCCCGGGCGCGATCCGGAACCTCGTCGAGGCCTTTGCCGAACACAGGGCGGACGGACAGACGTTCCGGGAGTGGGCCGACGCGACGGACTCGGAGGCGCTCGCGGCGTACTGCGAGCCCGAGGAGACGAGCTACGAGGACCCGTGTCTCACCGACGGCAAACAGTCGTGGTACCCGTTCGCGGACGGCGAGACGGCCGCCGCCCCGGAGGCCGCGTCGTCGGACGACTGATCGCGGGGATCGTCAAGTGGGGGGAGGACGCACCCGCCGTTTCACGTCCTGTCGACCGTCCCGGCTTCCCGGAATCATAAGAAATTTTATATGTAAGGGGAGTTCACAACTGGCACGAATGTACGACGATATCCTGTTTCCGACGGACGGAAGCGAGGCCGCCGAGCGGACGTTCCCCCACGCGGTGAGCCAGGCTCGCGCGTTCGACGCCCGCATACACCTGCTCTACGTTGTCAACACGATGCACGCCGGCGTCGGGGTTGCGGGGGACACGAACATCAACTCCCTCCGCGAGAGCGGCGAGTCGGTCCTCGAGGAGTTCGAGGCGAAACTCGGGGCGGAGGACATCGAGACGGTGACGGCGATCGAGGACGGCGACCCGTTCACGGAGATAAAACGCTACAGCGACGAGCACGTCGACATGATCGTGATGGGAACGCGGGGGCGAAGCGGGCTCGACAAGTACCTCCTCGGGAGCGTCACTGAAAAGGTCGTTCGGACGGCCGACGTGCCGGTGTTCACCGTCCGATCGCCGGAGGAGTAACTCGCCGAATCGCCGGCTACGGCTCGTCGTCCGTCCCGGTCGAACGGCGCCGGAGGAGGTAGCCGGCTCCACCGAGCCCCGCGAGCGCGCTTGCGACGCCGAAACCGGGTTGCTCCTGTACGTCCTCGGCGTCCGGTTCGGGCTCGTCCTCGGCGTCGTCCGGGGTATCCGGCGTTCCCGCCTCGGGCGCGTCCCCGGAGCCGACGGCGAGCGTCGCTCGGTCGGTGACGCCACCAGCAACGGGGCCGAGTTCCCCGTCGACGTTCGGCAGGACGGGGAACGATCCCGGGGAGGCCTCCGTTCCGGCGTCCGCCCCGTCGTCGACGACATGGATCATGGCGACGAACTCGTCGGTGCTCCCGAGGGGAAGCTCGTTTGCGGCACCGTCGGCCGGAACGCGCTCAGCGAGTATCGGCGCTTCGTCCGCCTCGCCCGTGAGCACGGGCGAGGAGCCGACGAACTCCTCGGCGATCGGGTCGCCGTCGTCGTCGGTCGGGTGTAGGTCGACGACGTAACGGCGGTCGTCACCCGCGAGCGACGCATCGACCGTCGCGATCGCCTCGCCGTCATCGACCGGTGGGTCGACGCGTCCGTCGGCGGCGTCGACGGTGGCCTGCAACACCGTGGCGGAGTGGCTTTCGAGGACGCGGTCGGCGGTGTCCGCGGAGACCGGGTCGCCGGGTTCGTAGCCCTCCAACGCGTCGGCAGCGAGGGCATGTGCGGTGTGTTCGCCCGGAACGCCGCCGCCGTCGGCGACGGGAACGACGACATCGTCGCCGGTCGGGTCCTCAAGCCGTTCGGCCCCGGCGACGATGGCTTCGTCGCCGTCCTCGTACGTGACGGCGACCGAGATGTCGCCGTCCGCGTCGACCCCCTCAAGGAGGACACCGGGAGTCGTCCGGCCGTCGACGGCGACGCTGCTCGATGCGGTCGCCTGGTCGCCGAACGCGAACGCCGCCTCCGTCGTGGCGACGGTTTCGACGTTCCCGACCATTGCGCCGTGGAGCGTACAGATGTACGTCGAGAGCTCGGCGGCGAGGTCCGGCGTGAGCGTGAACGACATCGTCGTCTCGCCTTCGTCGTACCCGACCGCCGGGTCGTCCTCGAAAGCGCCCTGCGTGTCCTGCGAGAGGAGGGCGTTCCGGTCCGTGTCACGGAACTCGAGGGGATGGCCGGCGGTACCCCTGTTCTCGAACTCGTAGCGCTCGCCGACGAGAAGCGTCAGCCGTGGGTTTTCCGCCCCGACGCGCCCGGCGTTTTCGCCGTCAGCGTCGACGAGCTCCCAGGCGCCCGAGCCGACGTTATCGAGAACAATGGGTCTCGGGGCGTGCTCAGTCGCGGTCGCGACGCCGACGCCCGCCCCATAGAGGGCGGCCGCAGTGCCGGCCGTTCGTAGTATCGTTCGTCTGCGGTGACCGGTCCGGTGTTCCGGCATACAGGCGTGTTCGCCCCGGAGCTACTAGTATCCGTCCGATACTGCAGTTCCCGCCGGGGCGTTCGACGGGGGACCTGCGGCTCACAGCCAGGCTACGACGGCGAGGAACCCCTCAAGCTCGTCGCCGTAGGCGATGGAGACGTACAGAAGCGTGAACAACACCGCGTTGTGGAGGCCATGGAGCAGCGACGGGACGACGATGTTTTCGGTGTACTCGTACACCAGCCCGAAGACGATACTCGGGACGAACAGGATGACGATCGTGGTGAGCCGGGCGCCCGCGCCCCCGGTCAGCGCCATGACGTGAATGAACGCGAACACCGCCGAGGCGACGAGGACGGACGGGACGACGGAAAGTGACTCACGGAGCCGACCCTGAACGACGCCCCGGTATAGGATCTCCTCGCAGGGCCCGACGACGAGAAACATCACGACGATCAAAAGCGGGATTATCGCCGGGTTCTGCATGGCGAACTCGGCACCCTGATTCGACGCCGGCTCCGCCGGTGAAAGCATCTGGACGACCGTCGAGGTGACGACGAGGAGGACGACGAGCGCTACCCAGCCGCCGAGGACGATGCCGATCTCCCGAAGCGTCGGGATCTCGACGCCGAGATACGACCGGACCCCCGGCCACTCGAAGCGCGAGCGGAGGTAGACGACGGAGAGCCCGCCGAAGGCCACGTACTGGCCGAAGAACAGCCCGACGAGCACGGAGGCCACGAGCGGGACGTCGATCGAGACCGTCGCCACGCCGACGGCGGCGGTCGAGACGATCGCGATCACCGGTCCGAGGATGCCGAGCCCGACCGCGACGGCGAGCGCCCGGGGGACCGAGCGCTCCTCGGAGGATCCAGGGCTGGGGGCGTCCGGGGCCTCAAGCGTCGTCGGTTCGGTCATATCCGGGGTAGGGCCGACGGCCCTATCAGCCTTTTCGGGGCGGCACGTCCGGCCCCGATTCGGCGGCAGCGACCTCGGTAAACCGAAGCGGTTTCCACCCGCCGGTCCCAGGGTACGGTATTCGGAATGGTACTCGTTCGGACACTCGCCGTCGGCGCCGCGTTCGGCCTCGTCGTCGCCGCGTTGCTCGCTGTCACGCTCGTCGTCTGTCTCGGGCCGAACCGACTCCGGGCCGCGTCGATCGGTGCCGTGTTGGGTCGGGATCGACTCCGTCAGATCGCGCCATACGCGGGCGCGCTCGTCGCGATACTCGCGCTCAACAAGGGGTTCAGGGAGTGGACGTGGGTGCTCTCCGAGCTGATCGGGTACGAGGCGACGGGGCTTTTCTACCGGATCGAAGGGGACCTCGCCGCCGCCGTCCAGGCGACGATCCCCGACACGGCAGCGGTGTATTTCGTCGCCGTCTACATGTTCGGGTACGGGCTCGTGCTCGTCGCCCCGATCGTGCTGTATCTCTTCGCCGAGTCGCTCCGCCCGTTGAAGGCGCTTTTGGCCGCCTACACGATCAACTACGCCGTCGGGATCGTCGTGTATATACTGGTGATCGCCCACGGTCCCAGGATCGCCTCCGAGAGTAGCCAGGGAATCCTGCAAGAGGCGTTCCCGTACTTCACGCTTTTGACCGGGCAGGTCAACTCGCCGACGAACGTCTTCCCGTCGCTACACACCTCGATGTCGGTGACCGTCCTCGTTTTGGCCGTGTTTACCCGCGGTCAGTTCCCGCGGTGGCTGACGATCGCGGCGGTGTTGACGCCCAGTATCGTCGTCGCAACGGTGTATCTCGGCATTCACTGGCTCGTCGACGTGCTCGCCGGAATCGCACTCGCCGTTGCGGCCGTGGCGGCCGCATACCGGATCGTCGGTCCGGGCGGTCGCCCCTCGGACGTCCGGTCGGTCGGCGCGACACGGGAGTGAGACGATTCCCTGGGATACGCCGACGGAGGCCGGTCAAACGAGCCCGGCCCCGGCGAAGGCGAGATAACAGACGGCGACGAGCGCCGAGGAGTGCAACAGCGCCTCGTATCGCCCGCGCGAGGCGGCCCCGGCGAACCACCCACAGCCGAGCATCGTCGCCTGGGTGACGAGATAGAGCCGTTCGGCGGTCCTGTCGGCGCCGGGGAGCGTCGATCCCGAGGCGGGCGTGAGTTCCCCGAGGGCATAGACATCGACCGCGAGGGCGACCCCGACGAGCAGGAGGGCGACGATCCACGCGGCGACGACGTAGACACGCATCGCGGCGTGGAGCTCCTTGCGGCCGTAGTGGAGCGATCCGATCTCCGACCGGAGCGTTTCGAAGGTGGTTTCCACGTCGCTACCGACCTCCAGCGCGCCGGTGACGAGTCCGACCGTCCGTGTCGCAAGCGGCGTCCCGACATCGGCGGCGAAACGATCGAGCGCGTCCGTCCGGGCGTCCCGCTCCGCGCCGCCGGCCGTCAGCCCGAGCCGGAAGACGAGATCCTCGATCTCGGGTCGGATCGCGCCGAACCGCATTCCCTCGGCCGCGCTTTCGACCGCCTCGGCGAACGGCGTGCCCCGCCCCACGTGTCCGGCGACCGCGTGAACGAACTCGTGTAGCTCGCGGTCCCTGGCGTCGTCTCGCTGTTCGCGTTTCACCGCGACGGCCCCGACTGGAAAGCCGTAGGCGACGTACCCCGAGAGGAGGACGTTCGTCGTCGACGCGCCCGCGAGCCAAAGCGACCACGCGACGACGACGGCCGGGAACGCGAACGCGAAGCCGGCGCTTGCGGGGTTCGTGGTCACCGTCGCGAGCGTCGCCCGACCCGTCGGCCGCTCGTACGCCCGGACGTGATCCGGCGGTCGAAGCTGGGCGATCAAAAGCGCCGCGACGGCGCCGACGGCGAGGACGAACCCGGCGCTCACGTGGGCGACGCCGGCATGGAGCGTCACCGGCCCGGAGAGCGGGACCGAAACCGGGGACAGCCGGGCGAAGCTGGGAACGGCGGCGGTCGCTGTCGTGGCTGCGACGGCGACAAGCGCCGGAGCCACGAGGAGGAACACGAAGAGCTCCGCGAGAAGGGACCGGTAGTCGGCGACCCGCCGGCGGGCCCGCGAGCGCTGGCGCGACAGCATCCGCGACTCCGTCCGGAGGTACTCCCGGAGCGACTCCGGGGAGCGGGTCGTGTGCTCCCGGAACTTCAACAGGAACGGCGAGAGGAGCTCCCGCGACGGCGTCTCCCGGGCGACCCGTCGGAGCCCGTCGTCGAGGCTTCCCGTCAGCGCCTCGATCTCGAGTGCGCGCTCGAAGGCGGCGTTTATCTCGCCGTAGGCCTCCTGCTCGGCGAGCTTTCGCACCATCGTGTGTCGGTCCCCGCTCCCGTCGGCGAGTATCCGGAGATATCGGACGGCCCCCGGCAGCGCCCGGTCGATCGCGACCCGGCGAGCGTTCGCACGCCACCGAAGGTACGCCCCGCCGACCGAAACGGTCCCCCGCTTTGTGAGGAGCCCGAGAAGTGCCACCGGGACGAGGACGGCGTACTCCGGGGGGACGGACGCGGGCGGGAGGGCGGTCGCGATCGGGCCGAAGACCGGGGTCGAGGGGCCGATACCGGCGGACAGGAGCGCGACGACGGTGGCGACACAGACGAACCACGAGAGCGCGTAGAGCCGGGCTAGATACGTCTCGAAGCCGACCGAAAGGGTCGTCCCGCGGTATCGGTCGCGATCGACATCGTGGCGCTTGCGGTCCGCGTGTCGCGAGAACAGCGCGTACAGCCCCGCGTCGACACGTGCCGCCGTGTCGGACAGGGAGCTACGCATCGGGGGCGGAGTGCTCCTGTCGGATCCGTTCGACGGTCGCCGCCTCGTCCGCCCGGAGGTCGCTCACGAAGCCGAACAGCGCGTCGAGATCGGAGACGCCCGTCCGGACCAGATACTCGACGTAGCGGTGTTTTCGGTGGAACTCCGATTCGACGGCGTCGGGGCTGCGGTCGGTCCGTTCGGCGAGCCGTGCGAACGTCTCGAGCGCCCGTCGTTCGGTCGGGTCGCCGAGCTTCGGATGGTTGTAGGCGAACTCCCAGGCGCCGCCCGGCGTCCGTTCGACGATACGGTCGTAGTGGATCGGCGTCTCCCCTTCGAACACCGCATCGGTCGGACGATCGAGCCGTTCGGCCGCCGGTTCGGGGAACAGCTCCACGGCCGAGTCGACGTACCGGTCGCCGTCGGCCTGCGTCGCGAACACGACGAGGTCGATCTCGGACAGGAGGCGCGGGGAGAGCCCGGCGTCGGCGGCCCGGGCGACGAGCGCCTCGACGCTTCCGGCGCGGGCGGTGGCCAACACCCCGTTTCCGGCCCGTAACGCCGCCCCGAGCGTGGCGAACGACTCCGAGGAGTCGACGCCGTCTATCACTCCGACGTCCGGGTTCAGGTGGTTCGTCTCGGCCACCAGTTCGGACATCGGGGCGTTCTCGAACGTCCGGTGGCGCTCGCGGGTCGTCAGGGAGACGCCGGTCTCGTGGGGCAGACACACCTCCATCGCCCCCTCGTCGATGCTCACGGGGCGGGCGTCGTAGCCGATAAACGGCGTGTGGGCGTTCAGAAGCGTCGTCGTTCCGGCCCCCGCTGGGCCCGAAAACAGGACGGTGCCGTGGTGTTCGTACAACAGCCACAAAAGCGCCACGAGCTCCGTCGGCAGCGACCCCGATTCGACGAGATCGACCGGCGAGAGGTCATCGAAGGCTTGCTTTCTGATCGAGACGTGCGGGCCGTCCTCGGAGATCGACGGGAGTGCGACCGTACAGCGGATCGTGCGGTCGACGCCGTCGAGGTCCGGGCTGACCCTCGCGGACGGCCGGGTCGCCGAGAGCTCGACGCCGTCGGCGGCGGCGAGTCGGGTGACGACGTTGACGAAGGCCGGCTCGGAGCCGAACGCGAGGTTCGTCGGCTCACGTCCCTCGCCGCCGCGGGGGATCACCTTTATCCGCTCGCCGACGCGGTTTGCCTCGATGTCCTCCAGGTTCGGGTCGCGGATCGGAACCGTCAACTGCCCGTGGCCGACGAGATCGCGGAGGACGTAGTAGACGAGATCGTCAACCCGATCGGCCGAAAACCGTCGATCGACCGGTTCGGCGACGAGGCCGCGATCGGCGAGAGCCGCCCGGAGCCGGTGGCCGGCCGCGTCGAACCACGCGCCGACGCCGCGGGCCGCGAACTGCCGTGAGAGCAGCGTTTCAGCGCGTTCGCGGACGAGCGAGGCGCGGTCCTCGAACCCGGATCGGCCGTCGATCCCGTCGACCCCGTCCCGCCGGATCCGTTCTTTACACGCGGCGAGGAGCCGTTCGTCGCCCGGCAGCCGGTCGGGTTCGAGGACGGCGTACTTCCGCTCGAAGGGGTCCGCACCGAGCAGCCGTTCGCGGTACCGGACGACCGGAACCGAGTAGCCGGCGAACCCGACGGCGTAGCGTTCGAGCCGTTCGGCACAGAACTGCTCGACGAACTCGCTGCCCTCGATCCCGGTCGCCGCGGGAGCGTAGTCGGTCAGGTGGACCGAAAGCCCCGACCCGGTGGCGTCGGCGACCTGGATCGCGTCGTCGAGCGCGTGCGGTGTCAACTCACCCAGACACCGCAGTTCGGCGAGGGCGTGATACTCCAGGCGGCGGCGGCCGGCCGGCGAACACGAGACGATCCGGTCGATGATCCGGTCGTACTTCCGGTCGAACCCGGCTCGGAACCGCTCGGCAGCTCCCTCCCTCGTCCGGGGACGGACCGGGTCGACGCCGTCGAAGTGCTCGCGGACCGCCCGGAGGTCGGCCTCGGCGCCGGCCGACAGCGTCGGCTCGCGGACGTCGTAACGAAACCCGTCGTCGCCGTCCGCGACCGTCGCCACGACGCCGGGGACGATCTCGTATTGATCGTGCACGCTGGGGGCGTACCACGCGTCGGGGCTGTCCGGCGGTTCCGGACCCGGGACGGGAAACGGATCGGCGTCCATGTACCCGGCTCTGTTCGGCGATTTTTATTTAAAATTTTGTGCTGAGACGGGTGACAAAACCGACCCAGGGCGTCGAATGCCCGTCGCATGGTCCGACCGGCAGCAGTCGATTTTATACCGTTTGTGTACTAACCACACAGTGTATGTCACAACAGATCCAGGAGGAGCTCGACGTCGATCGGTACACCCTCGGCCTCGTCGGCCCCGATCAGGAGTGGGCCGGCACCGTCGCCGACGGCGGGACGGTCCGAACGCACACCCCGCCGGCCTGTTGGGGGCCGATGATCACGCCGGACTTCCGCGGCGGTCACGAGGTCACGCGGCCGATCTACGTCGAGAACGCCGAGCCGGGCGACGCGTTGGTCGTCCATATAAACGACGTCGAGGTGACGAGCGTCGCGACGAGCACGGGAAGCATGCGCGAACGGGAGGAAGCGTTCGGCAACGACCCCTTCGTCGACCACGTCTGCCCGGAGTGTGGGACCGAGTGGCCCGAAAGCGTCGTCGAGGGCGTCGGCGAGGACGCGATCCGCTGTGCGGAGTGTGGGGCGAACGCCTCCTCGTTCGGGTTCGAGTTCGGCTACACCGTCGCGTTCGACGACGACCGGACGGTCGGGCTCACGGTCGGCCCGGAGGGTGCGGACGCGCTCGCCGAGCGCGCCGAGGAGGCGATGGCGCTACCGGAGGGCTCCAGACAGCACCCGATCCTGCTGTACAAACCCGACGAGATCCCCGGCACGCTGGGACGGCTCCGGCCCTTCGTCGGGAACATCGGGACGACGCCGAGCCGGGAGTTCCCGGACTCGCACAACGCCGGCGACTTCGGGCAGTTCCTCGTCGGCGCCGACCACGACTGGGGGCTGCCGGACGAGGCGGCCCTGGCGGACCGCACTGACGGCCACTTGGACTCGAACGACGTTCGGGCGGGCGCGACGCTGATCTGTCCGGTCGAGATCGAGGGCGCTGGGCTGTACGTCGGCGACCTCCATGCGAACCAGGGCGACGGCGAACTCTCCCTGCACACGACCGACGTGAGCGGGCGGACGGAACTCGAGGTCGAGGTAATAAAGGACGTCGGGCTGGAGGGACCGATGCTGTTGCCGAACGAGTCCGATCTCCCCCACATCGCAAAGCCCTACACCGACGAGGAGCGCGCGACGGGTGCGGAGCTTGCGGCCGAACACAGCGTCGACGAGGTTCGTGACGCCGCGCCGGTCCAGTTCGTCGGCTCGGGGGCGACCATCAACGACGCCACCGAGAACGCCTTCGACCGCGCCGGGGCGTTGTTCGGGATGACGGAGGGGGAGATCCGGGGACGGTGTACGTTCACCGGCGGTGTCGAGATCGCCCGGCTGCCGGGGGTCGTCCAGCTGTCGATGCTGGCCCCCATGGACGCCCTCGAGGAATGCGGCCTCGACGACGTCGTTCGCGAACAGTACGATCTCTGACTATCGCGGGCGACGCAGCCGCTACTCCGGGAACGCCCCGAGCCGATCTAGCGCCGCGAGGACGGCGACCGACGCGAGCAGACACAGCGCCGCGCCGGTGAAGACCGCATCGTAGGTGTACCCCGCCTCCAGCAGTTCGCCGACAGCCGAGGAACCGACCGACTGGGACAGCATCCAAGCGGAGCTGAACACGGCGTATGCGCTAGCCCGCGTCGAGTCGGGGAGCACGGCGAGGACGTACGTGTCCGTCGCCGGGAAGATCGCGTGGACGACGAACCCGATCACGGCTGAGACGGCCGCGAGCGCGAGGAGTCCCTCGGCGGCCGTCAACGCGAGGATACAGCCCGCGAAGGCGGCGACGATGCCGAGCAGGTACGGGACGTGCGGAAGCCGGTCGGCGAGGTTCCCGCCGACGTAGAAGGCCGGAACCCCACTGGCGAAGACGATCGTCAACATCACGCCCGCCGCCCCGCGGGAGAGGCCCTTCGACTGCATGTACAGATCGTAGAAGTTGAATATCCCCTGCCAGACGAACACCGCCACGCCGGTGAACGCGAGCGCCGTCAGAATGACGCGCCACTCCGAGAGCGCGCCGGCGACGAACGCGCGGTCGTTTCGGCCCGCCCGCGGCATCTCCGTCGAGCGCGCCGTGAACCAGGTGTAGGCGGTTGTCACGGCGGCCCCGGCGGCGACCGCCCAAAGCGAGAGCCGCCAATCGACGAACAGGGCGACCGAGACGAGCGGCGCGGCGGCGACCGCCGCGAGCTGTGTGGCCGCGCCGTGGATCCCAAGCACGTGGCCGACCCGCTCGGGGAACAGCTCGCTCAGCAGGGGGTTTGCGGCGACGAAGTACACGCCCGAGGCGGTTCCCATCGCGAACGCGCCGAACATGAGCTGTCGGACGCTGACGGCGGTCGCGGTGACCGCCGAAGAGGCGGTGAGCAACAGCCCGCTCGCGACGACGACGCGATGTCTCGGGACCTTCGTGAGGAGCCACCCGGTCGGGAGCCGCGGCGAGGCGCTGCCGACCCACACGAGCGTCGCGATGAGCCCCGCCGTCGCCTCCCCGATCCCGAACTCGGCGATGAACACGTCCAAAAGCGGCGCGAAGACGATCCTCGCGAGATTCAAAAAGAAGACCAACCCACAGAGGGAGCCGAAGAGCCGGGCGCGCGTCACGGCATTGGTTGGGGGGCAGGGGTCCCAAGCGTTCCGATCCGGCGGCTGGAAACGGGGGTGACAGACCGTCCGTTCGGGCGGGGGTCGGCGATACGGAACGGTGGCTCGGGTGGAGTCCTCGTCACAAGGGGCTCGGAGGGGGTAACTTTCCTCACAGCCACCACCGGGCGTTCTCGCCCCGGGGGTAAGAAGCTGCGCTTTCGAGCCCGGCCCGTGGATCCGCGTGTATATGTGCAGGGGGACAGCGACGACGGAAACGGGTCGGCGTCGGCGACGAGATCCGCGAGGGCGGCGACCCCGGGGCGTAATCGATTCCCTCCGAAGACGCTATGTGTCGACGGGCCGTAAACTCGGTATGGAACTCGAACGCAACGTCGGCGGTCGCGATCGCCTCGTCCGTGGCGTCCTCGCCGTCGTTTTGACCCTCGTCGCGGTTCGGACGCTCCGAAGCGGAAACCGCAAGCTCGGGCTCGTCGCGGTGGTCGGCGCGCTCGGGTTCGGCTTCAACGCCACGACCTGTTTCTGCGGGACGAACCGGCTGCTCGGCGTCGACACGACCGACAGCGAGTGAGGCCCGGCGCGGGCGTCAACCCGTCGAGGGAGCTGAAGCCGCGCGTCCCACAGTGCCCGGGTTTTTATACTGACACGCGGGTAGTCCCCCGTACATGCTGCACACACACGGCACGTTGATGCCCTTGCAGTCGGGGGACGGCGGCGGCACAGTCGGGTTCATCGCGTCGATCGTCGTGTTGGCGGTCGTTATCGCCGGGCTGTGGAAGGCCTTCGAGAAGGCCGGCGAACCCGGGTGGGCGGCGATCGTCCCTATTTATAACCTCTGGGTGATGGTCCGGATAAGCGACAACGCCTGGTGGTGGTTCGTGCTGTTTTTGATCCCGATCGCACAGATCGTCGCCCTGATAAAGGTCAGCATCGACGTCTCGGAGCGGTTCGGACAGGGGCTCCTGTTCGGCGTCGGACTGTGGCTGGTGCCCGTCGTCTTCTGGCCGTTGCTCGGGTTCGGCGACTACGAGTACCGGAGCCCGGCGGCGCCGTGAGGCGGCGGCAAGCTAAGTCCGTCGAGGCCGACAATCGGGTATGAAGATCGCCCTGCTGTCGGACGTCCACGCGAACCTCCCGGCGTTGGAGGCGGTCCTTGCGGACCTCCCGCCGGTGGAGACGGTCGTCTGTGCCGGCGACGTCGTCGGCTACAACCCGTGGCCGAGCGAGTGCGTCGAACGGATCCGCTCGGTCGCGTCGGCGACCGTCCGGGGCAACCACGACCGGATGGTCGACACCCCGGAGCGGTACGCACACAACGAGATGGCCCACGCCGGGTTGGAGTGTGCCGCCGCGGCGCTCTCCGAGGAGCAACGCGAGTGGCTGTCGGACCGCCCGGAGCGGGCCGAGATCGCCGGGGGAAGATACCTGATGGTCCACAGCCACCCCGACCCGAAGCGGCGCGACTCGTACGTTTACCCGGAGGAGTTCGGCGATCTCCGCCGGTATCTCGACGACTACGACGGCCTCGTTCTCGGGCACACGCATATCCAACACGAGGCGACCGTCGACGGCCGGACGATCGTCAACCCCGGCAGCGTCGGACAGCCGAGGGACGACGATCCGAGGGCCGCATACGCCGTCCTCGACACGGCGGCGGGCGAGGTCACGCTCCGTCGAACCGGCTACGACATCGACCGTGTCAGAGAGCGGATCGCGAGCGAGGGGCTGCCGGCGCGGACCGGCGAGCGGCTCACGCACGGGCGGTGAGACGGCCTCAGCGTTCGCCGTTCATCGCGCCGAGGACCCGCTCGTCGAACGCCTCGAAGTCGGGCCCGTCCGGCCCCGCCGACATCGCGCCCGCCGGGATCTGCCCGCCGGCCATGCGCGCGTGGCCCCCGGCGCTCGCCGTCTCGATGTCGGCGACGGCACGCTGGAGGCACTCGCCCATGTGGACGCGGTCGTCGACCGATCGGGCCGAGACGTGGACCGTGCCGTCGACGGTCCCGTACAGGACGACCGCGGAGACCCCTTCGAGGCGCATGAGCTCCTCGACCGCCTGCGAGAGCGCGTCTGCGTTGCCCACCTCGCCGACGTTACAGATGCCGAACGATCCCTCGACCCGCACGCGGTCGATCGCTTCGGCCTTCACCCGGAGGACGTCGTGGGAGACGTCGGGGGTGGCGATCCGGCGGAGGAGGTCATCGTCGATGGCCGGAAACAGCGCGGCGCAGACGTCGAAGTCGGTCCCCGTACAGCCGCGGGTGAGGTTCTTCGTGTCGGACTGGACGCCGTAGGTGAGCCCGGTCGCGAGCTCGGCGTCGACGGCAGGGGCGTTCGCCGGCCCGTCGTCCGCCCCGGGGTCGAACGCCGCGCCGAGATCGACGAGATACTCGGTGAGTATCGACGCGGTCGCGCCGTAGGACTCGCGGATGTCGGTAAAGACCTCGCCCGTCCCGTTGCCGGGATGGTGGTCGACGACGGCGATGGGTTCTATCTCCTCGGAGCCGACGAACCCACGCGCCGTGTTGTGATCGACGAGAACGATCCGGTCGGGATGTTCGATCTCCGAACGCGTCCCGATCGGCTCACAGTCGAGGCCGAGGACGGTGCGGAACGCCCGGTTCTCCGGCCGGCGTATCTCGCCCGGATACTGGACGACTGACTCCGTCCCCGTCGTCTCGCAGATCGCCTCGACGGCCATCGCGGCGGCCATCGCATCGGGATCGGGGTTCGGGTGCATGAGGACCGTCACCGCCCGGTAATCCGCCAGCAGCCGTCGAAACGTCTCGCCCTCGGAGCGTAAAAACCGGCGAACGAGCCGGGAGAGAACGTACAGAACAACGATCGCGATCGCGGCCCCCACGGCGTACTGTAGCGGTTCCCCGGGGGCTGCGCCGGGGTCGGGAAGGCCCGGGAACGACCGGGGAACAGCGTCCGAGACGGCCCACAGAGCCGCGGCTCCGTCGGCTCCGAACCCCTCGGTTGCCGTGCGGTGTGTTCGCATTCCCTGTTACTGACTCGTCACCCCGGGGCAAAAGCTTCGTGGCTGCGTGGACGGGCACAGGCGTCACAGGGGGCGCCACGCCCGAAACGGGACGCTACGCGAAGGTGTCGACGACCTGTCCGGTGTCGGCGCCGGAGACGTACGGGTAGCCGTCGGCCGCGGTGAGCGTTCCCCAGTCGTACCAGCTGCCCTCGTAGTTGCGGACGGTTTCGAAGCCCAACTGCGTCATGACGAACCAGCCGACCGAGCCCCGGACCGCGGTCGTACAGTACGAGATCGTCTCGGCATCAGGGTCGAAGCCGGCCTCGTCGAACCAAAGCGTTTCGAGTTGGTCGGGCGAGCGGAGCCGCTCGCCGTCGAGGAGGTTCTGCGGGAAGTTGACGTTTATCGCGCCGGGGATGTGGCCGTGCCGACTGACCCGGTCGTCCGCCTCCGTGCCGTGGTACTCCGCCGGGCGCCGGTTGTCGACGAGTTGGATCGTCGCGCCGTCCCCGTCGACGGTGTCGGCGACGCGCGCACGGGTCGCGACGACATCGGTGTCGAGTTCGGGCTCGTACGTCGTCGGATCGGCGTCGGGAACCCCAGTCTCGACGGCCCCGTCGGCGGCCGTCCACGCGTTGTACCCGCCGTCCAGAAGGGAGACGGTTCCCTCGTGGCCGATGGCTTCGAGCGTGTAGATCGCGTACGTCTCCCAGAGGTTCGAACCCTCGCCGTAGACGACGACGTCGTCGCTCCGCTCGATGCCGGCCGCGGCGGCGATGTCAGCGATGATCTCGGGGGTCGCCTCGTACCCGTCGTCGGTCTCCTCGTAGTGGTCCCGCAGCAACTCGGTGTCGGGAACTCTGTGTGCGCCGGGAAGGTGGCCGTCGGTGTATGCCGCCTCGTCGCGCACGTCGAGCAGCGAGACCGAACCGAGGTTGTCCCCGAGCCACGCGGCGTCGGCGACGGCGTCGAACTCGGCGGCCGCCGGGGTCGTCCGGAGGTCGGAGCCCGGATCGGCCCCGAGACAGCCGGCGACAGACGCTGCGGCCGCGGCCGTGCCGAGGCTCTTCAGAAGGGATCGACGATCGAAGGACGTGGGGGTTCGCTGCACTACATGGGGAAACGCGGCGGCGTGGTCTATCCGTTGTCCGCTCGTGTGGACGCGGCGCACAACGGCGGATCAGCTGATCTCCGAACCCTCCTGTCGAAGCAACACGATCATCGTCAGCCCGGAGATGGTGATCAAAAGCAGGGCGGGGACGGCGGCATAGCGGTACGCGAGGGCGTCGTTGGCCTGCCAGATCTTGATGACGAGCGTGTCCATCCCGATCGGTTGGATCATGAGTGTCAACGGGAGTTCCTTCATCGTAGTTAAAAAGACCAACACGGCTCCCGCGACCATCCCGGGGGCGATCATCGGCAGCGTGACCCGGCGGAACGTCTCGATCCGGCCGGCGTTGAGCGTCTTCGCGGCCTCGATCGTGCTATCGTCGATCTGGAGGACTGAGGAACGGACGGTGCCGACGGCTTGGGGAAGAAAACGGACGACGTAGCCGAACACGAGCAGCCAGACGCCGTTGCGATAAAGCGACGGGACCGTCCGGGTGCCGAGAAACACCAGCGCGAGCCCGATGACGACGCCAGGGACGGCGAAGCCGATGTATGTGGCGCGCTCGAAGATCCGGGCCACGAGGGAGTTCGTCCGGCCGGAGTAGTACGCGACCGGGACGGCGAAGAGACACGCGACGAGTGCGGCGAGACCCGCGAGATAGACCGAATTGACGGCGAACTCGGGCTGGAACTCGAGAGCGGGGATGCGCTGTCCCTGGCTCCGGAACATCCAGCGTACGAAGATCGCCACGGGGACGACGAGCGTGACGATCCCGATCGTCGCGATCGAACCCATCGCCGGCCACTTCCAGCCCCCGAGGCGGATCGTGCTGCCGCGTCCGGCACCGCCGCTCGCGTCCTCGTCGCGACCGATCCCGGCCTCGATCACGAGGACGATCGCGACGATCGAGACGAGTTGCAGCGCGAGCAGGGCAGCGTACTCGACCGCGAACCCGCTGAATTCACCGTAGATGCGGCTCGTGAACACGTTCGCCCGCATGAACGCCGGGGTACCGAAATCCGAGATCGCGTACAGCCCAGCGAGGAGGGCGCCGGCGGCGATCCCGGGACGGATGATCGGGAACGTGACACGCCGGAACGACCCGATCGGGCCGTGGTTCAGCGTTCGGGCGGCGTCGAGAAGCGAGCTGTCCATCGATATCAGCGATGCGCGGGTTGTCAGAAAGACGTACGGATAGGTGTACAGAGTGACAACGAACACCGCCCCCCATAGCCCGTAAATGTTCGGGATCGACACGCCCAGAAGCGTATCGATCTCCCCTCCGGAACCGAACATCGAAACGAAAGCGATCGCGCCGACGTAGCTCGGGATCACGAGCGGGAGCGAGGCGACGATCGTCCAAAAGCGCGGGTACGGCAGGTCGGTCCGGGTCGTCAACACCGCGAGGGGCACGCCGATGAGGATCGACGCCGCCGTCACCGCTCCCATGAGTATCAGGCTGTTGAGCGTGATCCGTGCGGTCACCGACGAGAACATCAGTTCGATCGCACGACTCACATCGACGGTTGTGGCCTGCCAGACCAGCCAGAACATCGGCGAGACGATAAGGAGCGCGAGAACGGCGCTGACGGCGGCGACGACGGCCATCCACGGGTCCGCCCCCTGGACGCGCTCCCGAACCCATTCAACTGGCCGGGAGCCGGTGATAGCGTTTATGAATCCCATTCTTTCGGGTCGCTCGGTGTCGGCTGGCTACGCCAGCGTGCTGTTTGACTCTTTTGACATCGCCACCGGGTCGGTCCAGGGAGGAAAGGGTCCGTCGCGTCTGATCCGGCGGTCGGGGCGCGAGCGGGTCCCGGTCGGCGGACGTTCAGTTCTGAACGGGGAGCATCCCTTCGTCCTCCAGGATGTCGATCGCACCCTGCAGGTCCATATCGAAGCTGGACAGATCGAACTCGGGGGAGTTGAGCTCGGCGGGACCCGGAAGGGGCCCGACGTAGTCGACGCCGTCGATGACCGGGAACTCGCCGTTGATGTCCTGGAAGAACTCCTGTCCGTCGATGGCGACCATGTGGCGGGCGAACTCGGCGACGAGCTGTGGGTCGTCAGCGGTGGACGTGGGAGCGATGCCCGCTACGCTGAACAGGGAACCGGCGTCCCCATCGGTGAACGTCACGTTGATCGATGCGTCGGGGTTCTCGTTGATGATGCGGGCCGCATAGTACGTGTTGCCGAGGCCGAGGATCGGATCGTCGTCGCCACCGCGCTCGATTTCGGCGGGTTGGGTGCTGCCGCTCGTGTACAGCGTCGGATCCTGGTCCATGAAGTCGCGGACCCACTGGCGGGTCGCTGCTTCGCCTTCGAGTTCGACCATCGCCTGAATAAACCCCCGGAACGTCCCGGAGTTCGGGCGAGTCGAGATGATGCCCTCGAATCGGTCGTCCTCGGCGTACGCGAAGATGTCGGTCGGCAGGTCCTCGGGGCCGTCGAACGGCGTTTCGTCGGCGAGTCGGTCGGGGTTGTACTGGATCGAACGGACGCGCCCGCTGACGCCGGCCCACTGTCCGTCAGTGCTGCGGCGGCTCGCCGGGACGGTGTCGACCACGTCTGAGGGGAGCGCCTGCGTGAGCTCCTCGTTGGCGACCGTGTTGAGCGCCCCGGGGTCCTGCGAGTAGAACACGTCGGCAGGGGTTGCCTCACCCTCCTGAATGAGCTTGTTGACCTGTGCGTCGTTGTCGTCGTAGTCGCGGTTGATCGTCAGGTCCGGGTACCTGTCCTCGAGGATGTCGAAGATAGGGTCGATCTGGTCGATTGTCCGCCCGGAATACACGGTGAGTTCGCCCTCGAGATCGCCCAACTCGTCCCAGGGGACGCCGGCGGCAGTCACGGCCGAACCGAGCGGGTCGGCGTCGGCGACCGACGTCGTCCCCGAGCTCCCGCCGTTGCCGCCGCCGTTCCCGTTGTCGACGCCGGCACCGGCACAGCCGGCGAGCCCGACCGCACTCGCCACGGCGGCGCCGCTCGTGAGCAGGAACGGTCGGCGTCGGATGGTTTCGGTGCGCTCCGTCGCTTCGTCGCTGTCTTGTGGCATGCTTGTTTAGGCCAACCTAAACCATTTAATCCTGTCGGTTTTTAGGTGGCCCTAAATAAGTTGGCCGTGGGTCCGAGTGTTCGTGAGGTATCATTTCACATACTATGAGCAATACCACCGGGAGGGGTATCCGCGTGTTGGTAGTGTTGGTGCCAAAACGCGCCGAGGACGGAGCAACGACACTCGACGGCGTCGTCCCGTACACGGTTCCCGGCGCGGACGGGACGAAGGAAACGGTCAGTCGGGCTACTCCCGCATGTTCGCGACGAACTGGAATTCGGTGGGGTCCCGGGCGAACTCGGCGGTCGTCCCGAGAGTCGCCGATCGGTCGACGTGCTCGATCCCGTCGTCGTAGACGGCCAGTACGGGCTTGTCGCGGAACTCGCCGATCGGGTCGGCGGCGGTGCTCTCGACGGCGACGTACTCACAGCCCGGAAGCGTCGGAGCGTCGGCGTACGCACCGGGGAGCTCGGACCGATGGACGCCCAGGAGCATGTGTTCCGGAAGAAAGACCATCGCGACCCGGTATCCGAACGGCGGATGCGAGAGTATCCCGGCCAGAAGGTACGTCAGGTCCTTACAATCGCCGCGGCCGTCGACGAGCGTCTCCTCGACGGTTCGGTGGTACTCCGGGACCCCCTTCGATTCGGGATCGACCGCGTAGCTCAGACCGCGGGCGAACCCGACCGCGCGGTCAAGCCGCTCGCGGTCCGTCAGTCCTCCGCCCCCGGTGCCCGGGAAGGAGCGATCGCCGGACGGGAAGACCGGCTCCGCGGCTTCGAGGCGCCCGGCGAGGCGGCGGGCGTGTCGGCTCCGCCTGGCGGCCTCGAACGCGCCGAGGTATCCCCTGGAGCGTTTCGCGGCAGCGCGGTACGCCGCGCGCGCAACGGAGACCTGAAGCCGCCAGCGGTGTGCCCCGGCGCCGGGCCACTCGTAGGTCATCCGGTAGCGGTCCCCCGTTGCTCGGCGTGAGGCGACCCCGGACCGCTCGTCGGCCGCCGTGGGGGCCTCCGTGACCGCGTTCGAGTAAAACGAGCCGACGGCCCGGGCCGTCTCGAATGGGTTGAACACGATCGATGCGACCACGCCCGCGGTCAACCGGTTGAGCGTCTTCGAGAGGAGCGTTCGTCGTTTCATGTGATTGGTGTTTTCGGGTCGTCGTCGGGGACTGGAAAGGGGGTCACCGGACGGTTTCGAGGTCGACGAGGCAGTCGGCGTTGACGGTCAGCCACGTCGACATCCTCGGAACGCCGGTAGCGCCGGCCGGAAACACCGTACACCGGTCCGGGCCGTCCGGTCGATCGACCGTCCGGTGGTGCAGCTTCGGGGACGGGTCGCCGGCCGGGGTCCCCGTTCGTTCCGGATCGGTGTTGTGGACCATCGGGGGTTCGTTCGGAGCAATCGCCCGGCGTGTATTGAACACTTATAATAGGCGACCGTACCGCTCCAGCGGATCGGGGTCGGGAACGTAGACGTACAGCCGGCTACGTTGTCGAATTACCAGCCGGTTTGTACGGCGGCGTCGTTGGTCACTGTATGGCACAACCCGACCCACACCTCGCGGTCCTCCTCGTGTTGCTCGTCGGATGGGGCTTGTACGGGCTGTCCGCCGTGGTCGCGTCGGTTCGGGAGCGCGCCGAACGACGGCGCGTATTTAAGTAGCGATACGAACTCGTCCGCCCCACAGCACAGAGATTTATAAACCGCCGGCCGAGGGCCGCGGCGCCGTCCCGAACGTCAGTCCCCCCGCTCGTCCCCCGACGATCCCCGAAGCGCTCCGAACAGAGCACCCAAAAGCACGTCGACGAGGCCGGCGCCGACGGCGAGGGCGGCGAGCAACAGCGGGCCGACGCCGAGGCCGGTCCCGAACGCTTCGACCAGCCCGATCGCGCCGACGGCGACGACCCCGACGCTCGGCCGGGAGCCGAGATCGGACGCCGCCCGCCGCCCGTACACCCATACGGCGGCGCCGAGCGCGAGGACGAACCCCGAGGCGACGGCGTACGGGAGGGGAAACGAAAGCGCACCGAGGACGACGCCGCCGAGAACGGACCCGGCGCCCGCGCCGCGGAGCCGGCGGATCCCGTCGGGTTGTGCGGGGGACATATCGTGTGTCTCGCCCGATCGGGCAATAGTAGTGCCGCTCGCCCACGGCGGGGAGATACAGTGTCGAACGTACAGCTATATAGAATATATATAGATATGTGGTGCAATATGCATGCACAGAGGTGTCTACAGACCTCATAGCATCGTTTTTACCATAATCCCGGGTAGCCACAGGTGATGGCAAACGACCCATCCGACCTCGTATCGCGGCGTAGTGTGCTCGCAGGGACCGGCGCGGCGGCAGCGTTCGGGCTCGCCGGCTGTCTCGGCGGTAACGGAAACGGCGGCAACGGCGGTAGCGGTGGCGGAAACGGCGGCGGAAACGGCAACGGCAACGGCGGCGGCCTCTCCGGGACGATCGAAGCGTCC
>OBKM01000149.1_pt1 | contig 33413 bp, 23 predicted proteins | sample 1519691 | NCBI WGS metagenome assembly OBKM01 (sample SAMEA37050418, study PRJEB22526) | metagenome | biome: saline pan; feature: lake; material: water | place: Egypt | collected 2015 | depth 0.5 m
CTCGCGAACGCATGTTTACACTCGGTCCGGGAACCGTCGATCTCGAACCGCTCGGCGCGCACCGTCTGTGTCTCCGTCGGCGTCGATTTCCACGGAGCGGCGTATGCCACCCCGACGTAGACGGTCCCGACGGGCTTTTCCGGTGTCCCGCCGGTCGGCCCGGCGATTCCGGTCGTCGAGACACCCCACGTGGTCCCGGCGGTGTCGCGGGCGCCGGCGGCCATCTCGCGGGCAACCGGCGCGGAGACGGCACCGTCGACCAGCGCCTCCCGGGAGACCCCGAGCAGCTCCTGTTTGGCGTCGTTCGAGTAGGTCACCAGCCCTCGGTCGAAGAACGCGCTCGCTCCGGGGACATCGGTCAGCAGGGAGCCGACGAGCCCCCCGGTCGCCGATTCGGCGACGGCGACAGTCGCGTCCGCAGTCTCCAGTGCGGCGCCGACGCGCTCGGCGATCGGTTCTGTCGTCTCTCCGTGTGCTGTGTCCTCTGCCGGAGTCTGCCCGCGATCGTCCGGAGAGTCTTCGGAGCCCATACTGGTGGTGTGGCGGCAGTCTCAATGAGTCCGGCGGAACGTATACCCGGTGGCGTCGCCAACTGAGGGTCGATGATAACGCTGAGTTCCGACTTCGGCTCACCGTATCCGGCCGCGATGCGCGGGGTCATCCTCCGGACCAGCGACGCTAGATTGGTCGACGTGAGTCACTCGTTTCCCCGGCAAGACGTCCGGACCGCTGCCTTCTGGCTCCGGGAGATCCTTCCGTACTTTCCGCCGGCGGTCCATCTCGTCGTCGTCGACCCCGGCGTCGGCACCGACCGCGATGCGATCGTCCTCCGAGCCGGCGAGCACACGCTCGTCGGCCCGGACAACGGCGTGTTGGTCCCGGCGGCTCGCAGGCTGGGAGCGTCATCGGGTGACTCCAGTGCCGATCTCGACTCGTTTCGGATCGTCACTCGCCCGTCAGAGGCCGTCGAGGAGCCGATCGGGGCGTGGCCGCCGGTTCGATCGAGCGCGACCTTCCACGGACGAGACGTGTTCGCACCCGCCGCTGCCCGCGTACACGACCGGACCGGATCCCTCGAGACCGACCCGGGCCTCGATCCGGTCGAGACGATCGTCGAGCTCTCCTTTGCCGAGCCGACGGTCGGTGACGGTACCGCGGTCGGTGACGTGCTCGTCGTCGACGGGTTCGGCAACGTGATCACGAACGTTCCCGGCGGGAGCGTCGATCCAGACACGAAGACGGTGCTCGTAGACGGGGCCCCGGCGCCGTTCGCGACGAGCTACGCGGCCGTCTCGCCAGGCGAACGGCTGGTGACAGTCGGGAGCCACGGATACGTCGAACTGGCGGCCAATCGAGGACGCGGCGACGAGGCCTTCGACGTCTCTCCGGGGGAAACGATCCAACTCGAGTGGTCCGGGGAGTGACCGATCGCACAGGCCTGTCGCCGGTGACGGTACGCTATTGAAATCCGCGTCTCACCCCGAAAGTAAGAGGCCTCCGGTAGGGACGGCGCGTTAGTTCGAGGCGATGACGTCGTCGATCCGGACGATCATCGTCGCTGCCTCGTTCGCGCTCTCGAGTGCCTCGCGTTTGACCGCCGCAGGGTCGAGTACGCCGTACTCAACCGGGTCGTCGACAGTCCCGGTCTGGCCTTCGCTGATCACGCCGGCAAACGTGCCGTCGCTGTGAGCGGCCCGCAGATCGACCAGCGCGTCGATCGGGTCGAGTCCGGTGTTCTCCGCGAGAGTTCGCGGGATGACATCGAGTGCGTCGGCGAACGCCTCGACGGCGAGCTGCTGACGCCCCTCGACGCCGGCTGCACTCTCGCGGACGTAGTTGGCAGCCGACACCTCGGTGGCGCCGGCTCCTGGGACGACCCCGCCTGCGTCGACTGCTGCCGTGACGACGTCCAGCGCGTCTCGGAGCGCGCGTTCGAGCTCGTCGACGACGTGTTCGGTGCCGCCGCGGGCGAAGACGGTGACCGCCTCGGCAGCGTCACCGCCCTCGATGAACACCTGATCGTCGTCGCCGTGAGTCTCGACGGAGACGCTGTCAGCGCCGCCCAGATCCGAGCCTTCGAGCGTGTCGGTCGATCCGACCCGGCTTGCGCCGGTCGCGGCGACGACGGAGGATGCGTCACTCTCGTCGACGCTCTCGAAGGCGAGTACCCCCTCTCGAGCGAGGTAGGTCGCGACTCGGTCGTCGACATCGCCTTCGATGAACGCGACGTCGGTGCCGGCTGCGGCGATCTCCTCGGCGTAGGTTCGGAGCTGCTCGCCCTCTGCCTCGATGGCGGCGTTGAGCTGGTCGACGTTCGTGACCTCGTACTCGGCGTCGATCTCGGTCTCGGCGACCTCAAGGCCGGCGTCGATGACTGCGACCGACGCATCGGACACCGACCGCGGTGCGTCGTCGCTTGCCGGCTCTTCGCCGACGATGACGCCTTCGACAAGCTCGGTCGAGCTCGACGAGGCGCCAGACTGGGTGTAGATCGTCACGTTGTCCCGATCGACTCCCTCGTCCGTGTGGACCTGCTGGATCGCCGCCACGACGGTCTCTGCGAGCACCGATGCGGCGACATCGCCGGTCCCCTTGCCGGTCATGCTCGACTCGGCAACCTGCTGGAGCTGCTCGTCGTCGAGATCGGTCGTCACGACCGCGTCCGCGATGGCCTCGCGGGCGAACTCCGCGGCCCTGTAGTAGCCCTCGACGATCGTCGTCGGGTGGACGTCGTCCTCGAGCAGGTCCTCGGCGTTCGAGAGCAGCTCGCCGGCGAGAATGGCCGCCGTCGTCGTACCGTCGCCGACCTCGTCTTCCTGGGTCTGTGCGACCTCGACGAGCATCTGCGCTGCGGGGTGTTCGATGTCCATCTCGTCGAGGATCGTGGCGCCGTCGTTCGTGATCACGACATCGCCATCGTCCGAGACGAGCATCTTGTCCATCCCGCGGGGACCGAGCGTCGTCCGTACGGTCTCGCTGATCGCCTTCCCGGCGGAGATGTTCGATGTCTGTGCGTCGTCTCCCTGTGTTCGCTCTGTATCCTCACTGAGGATAAAAAGGGGCTGTCCGCCCATGCGCTGCTGACCAGATTGTGACATAGCTGTGTACCTCACTAACTGGTCGTTTGCGGTTCTATATAAATGTTTCTTCTCGGGGGTCAGCCTTCACGCCACGGCGAGCCCGCCCGGCGCGAACGGAGTCCGTACTCACTTACTACTGGAGGTGGTAGATCAGCGAGATGCTCGAGTTAGAACACGGGTTTCGGGTCGTCGATGCCCACATCGAGCTTGAGCCAGACCAGACACAGCGCCCTCCAGACGCCGGCGGCCCAGAGCAGATCGAACGCGAGCTCAGACAGGCCGGGATCGTCCGCGGGTTGGCCCATCCTGCCGACAGATCGACCGGCTACCTGCAGGCAAACGACGGCTACCTCCAGGCGAACAACGCCGTCGCACGGATGGCCGTCGATCGATCCTTCGACGCGCTGGCCCGGCTCGCCGGCGGCAGAGAGCCGGGATCGGGTCCGGGTGCCAGACTCCGGAACGTGGCTCGCTCCCATGGGAGCTGGCAGACGAGCCCAGCGGACATCGAGGAGTACGCCTACGAGGAGCGGTTTGTTGGGTTCATGCTCGATCCGGCCGCCGACGGGCTGCCGAGTCCGGCGGTCCTCGAGCGGCTGGCCGAGGTCGGCCGCCCGGTGCTCACCTACGGTGGCTGTGGATTCCCACCCGAGACCATCGAGTCGACGCTGCTCGAGTACGAGTTCCCGCTGATCGTCGCTCACTTCGGCGGGTACCCGCTCGACGAGGAGCTGATGACGGCGGCGATCGAACTGCTCGGTCGTCACGACCGGTGTTATCTCGACACCAGCTACGTCCGGTTCCGGGAGCACCTCGAGCGGGCGGTCATGGAGTACCCCGACAGGATCGTCTTCGGCAGTGGAACCCCGGCAGCTCACCCGAACGTGGCAGTCATGGAGATTCTCACGCTCGACGTTCCCGAGGACGCGATGCGAAAGATCTTCGCGAAAAACCTCGAGCGGGTGTTCGAGGACCGATCGTCCTGAAGCTCACCGCCAGTCGTACACCGTCACGCTTGGATCCGACCGCGACGACCGGCCGTGCGGGTTGCGCTGTGGGCTCCGATCGGAAACCCGGGCCCGCAGCCCGCTGCCGGTGCCACCCACTAGGCTCGCGAGGACGGTCCATCCCGTGTGAAACCACCACGAGACGGGCTTGTCGCCACGGCTGACCGCCCCGAGGCCGTCGACTGCGTCCCGGCCCGCGTGAGACAGGAGACGCCACACCACGGTCGGCCTCACACCGTAGTTTTTGACGAGACGGTACGCGAGCGATCGGTACTTCGGTCCCCAGTCGGTCGTCACGTCGCCGCCGTCGGTGCCGACCGTCCGTCGGGCGCGCATCGATTCGGTCCAGGTCAGCTCGAACTCGTTTGCGGCCATCCGGTGGGCGAGATCCCGTGATCCACCGACTGCGAGTGCCTCGTCGTAGCCATCAAGCGCGTCGAGCAGCTCCCGTCGGAAGGCAACGTTCCCAGGAGTGAAATACGTGATCTCTCGGCCGGCAATCGACCGCCGTTCTGGCTCGCTCGGGAGCTCTCGTCCTGCCGTCGGTCCGGTCGCTGCGTCTGCGCTCGCCAGGCCGTCTCTGACGGCGCTAGCCCAGCCTTCGCGCACTGCGACGCTGTGATCGACGATCGCGATCGCATCGCCGGTCGCGCGATCGATCCCGGCGTTGCGGGTCGCGTTGACCGTTCGGTCTGCGAGCTCGATCAACACGTCGACATCTTCGCGCTCGCGAACCAGTCCCGTGGTCCCGTCGGCCGATGGCCCGTTTACGACGATGATCTCTGCCTCGGGGGCGTGTGCCGCCAGCGCGTCGAGGCTCTCGGAGAGCTGCTCGCGCGCGTTGAGCGTGGGCACTACCACCGAGAGCTCCATATCGGTTCGTTGATGCCCGTATCGATATAAACACAGGGTCTTCGAGAGTGAAACGTGTCTGATACATACGCCGGGCGGGATGGTCTACTCGCCCGTCTAGGTGAGGTACGGTGACTGCCCCGGGTCGACCCTGGATTCGGGTCACGATACCGGAGAGATCCCCCGGCACCTGTGCGGTAATCGGAACGGCGGCCGATTCCTCGGTATATCGATGCAGACGCTGTTCGCTGTTCCGGACCCGGTGTGGCGGTTCCCGATCGGCCTGGTCGGCGGACTCGGGGCGACACTGTGGATGACTGCGCTCATGAGGCACCTCCAGGAGGGTGAGACCCCGCCGGCGGTCGCTGCGGGCGTGCTCACCGAGACTCACCCCGACGACGCTTCTGAGCGACTGGCGACGGTCGTACACTATCTCGCCGGCGCCGGAACCGGCCTGCTGTTTGTCTGGCTGTCCTTGCTCGCCGAGACCGTTCTCGGCGGTCCGTCCACGGCAAGCGTACTGCTCACGACGGGCGGTCTGTTCGCGCTCATGGTCGGCTTTTTTATCCTGGTGCCGTTGCCGCTCGCAGGACTGTGTGACAGACGCCGGCGCCGGGCCGCACGCGACTGGGCGATCGCTGCCGGCGTGTATCTGCTCGTGCTCGTCCCGGTAGTTTTCCTGCTCACCGCGGTGTTTGCCTGACTTGCTGCCCGTCATCGATGGTGGCTCGGTCCGGTCGGGTGATCCCGGCACCGCGTTTCTGTCTCGTCTGGGCCGGTCCCAGTGGGGCCGGTCTCTGTTCACCAAGTGGCCTGCCGAGAGGCGCTGTCGGTGTCGTCCGGCTGGAACGACTGGGGCGGGCTTTTTGCTCCGCGAGCTCTCAGGATCGTCGTGAAGTACGCCGAACTCGTCGCGCTGTACGATCGGCTCGCGGCGACCGACTCGACCAACGAGAAGCGGTCGCTGCTTTCTGCGGCGTTTGCCGACGCCGACGCGCAGCTCGACCGGCTCGTGGTACTCGTCCGGGGTCGGCTGGCTCCGGCCTACGACCGCGAGGAACTCGGCGTCTCGTCGTCGCTCACCCTCGCTGCGATCGCGAAAGCGACCGGTGTCGGGGAGTCGCGACTCCGGGAGCGGTGGTCCGAGACCGGCGATCTGGGCGACGTCTCGGCGTGGGCGACCGACCACGGCGGCCAGCAGACGCTGTTCTCCGAACCGCTGACCGTCAGGCGGGTCTACGAGACGCTGCGGGATCTGTCCTCCGTCTCGGGGCAGGGCAGTCAGGATCGTCGCGTCGACACCGTCGCCGGTCTGCTCGCGGACGCCAGCCCCGACGAGGCACGGTACGTGGTCCGGACCGCGCTGGGTCACCTTCGGGTCGGCGTCGGCGAGGGGACGATCCGAGATGCTATCGCCGAGGCGTTCTTAGACGGCAGCGACGAGGCCGTGGCCGCCGTCGAGCGTGCCTATCAGGTAACGACCGACTTCCAGGTTGTGGCGACGACTGCTCGGGCCGACGGTCGAGACGGCCTTGCGGCGTTGTCGATCGAGCTCGGACGGCCGATACAGGTCATGCTCGCCGAAGCCACGGACACGATCGCCGACGGACTCGCCGCGGTCGCACACGAGGGTGCCACACGCTGTGAGTACAAGTACGACGGCTTTCGCGTTCAGGCCCACGTCGACGGCGACGAGATCACGCTGTTCACCCGACGGCTCGAAGCGGTGACCGACCAGTTTCCCGACGTCGTTCGGGCGCTCGAGCAAGGCGTCACGGCCGATCGGATACTTCTCGACGGCGAGCTGGTGGGGTATACGCCGGAGACGATCACGGCGGCGCCCGAGACACGGGAGCCGCTTGCCTTTCAGGAGCTCTCCCGGCGGATCAAACGCAAGTCGGAGATCGCGGCGACCGCCCGCGAGCTGCCGGTCGTGTTTCACGCCTTCGACTGCCTGTACGACGACCGAGCCGGAGCCGGAGACGCAGACGGGGACGGGTCGCTGCTGTCGACGCCGCTGTGTCGACGCTACGAGCGGCTCGAAGCCGTCGCCGAGCCGGTCTCACCGGCTCCGGAAGCGGGCGTCGCCGGCTTCGAGTTCGCTCGGTCGCTACGGATTCCCGAGGACGACCCCGAGCGGGCGCGGACGCTGTACGACGAGGCACTCGCGGCCGGCCACGAAGGCCTCGTGCTGAAAAACCCCGGCGCGGTCTACGAACCGGGGCGACGTGTCGGGCGTATGTTGAAAGTCAAGCCGACGATGGAGCCGCTCGATCTCGTCGTGACCCGGGCCCAGTACAGCGAAGGCCGACGCAGCCAGCTGCTCGGACGGCTCTACCTGGCCTGTTACGATTCAGAGGCGGACCAGCTACGCGAGGTCGGCCGCCTCTCGACGGGCTACACGGACGACGAGCTGGCGGCCCTGACCGAACGTCTCGAGACGCTGATCGTCGAACAAGACGGTCGTTCGGTCGAACTCGAGCCCGCCGTCGTTCTGGAGGTCGAGTACGAGGAGATCCAGGAGAGCCCGGAGTACGACTCGGGATACGCCCTCAGATTCCCCCGGTACTGCCGCACTCGCGAGACGCTCGCTCCCGGGGACGCCGACACCCTCGATCGGATCGAGCGGCTGTACGAGTCACAGTGATTCTGGCCGACACCTCGCTTCGCTGGCCCCCGGCCGATCCCCGAACGTTGATTCCGGCTGCGCCCGTACTGATGGGCGTGACGGTTCGGTACCGCGACGGGATCGAGATCGAGCTCTCGGATGGCACCCGTGTCGTCTGTGACGCCGACGAGCCCGACGGCGACCTCGCGGTCGTGAGCCACGCCCACGGCGACCACCTCCCGGCGACCGACACCACAGCGGTGTGTTCTCCGCTCACGGCCGCGATCGGTACGGTCCGGATGGACGGGCAGCTCCGGGCGCAAACCCACCCCCGGATCGACCTCCGACCGGCCGGCCACGTCGCCGGCTCGCGGGCAGCGATCATCACCGATCCCGACGGCACGCGGTACTGTTACACCGGTGATGTCTCCACGCGGTCGCGACACTACCTCGAGGGGTTCGAGCCGCCCGACGCCGACGTACTGATCGTCGAAGCGACATACGGCGAGCCCACCTACGAGTTTCCACCTCACAAACAGATCTGTGCGGAGATCACCGAGTGGCTCCGAGAGACCGACCGTCCCGTGTTACTGCTGGGCTATGCCTTCGGTCGGGCACAGAAGCTCCAGCTGCTGGCCGATCGTGCCGGCCGGGACCGCGTGCTCACGACCGAGGGCGTGCTCCGGATCAACGAGCCGATCGAGGAGGCCCTCGGCGTCGCGTTTCCGGCCGAGCCGTTCGCCGACGCCGAGCTCGGTCCCGGCGACGCGCTGGTCCTGCCGATGACCAGCGGCCGGATCGACTGGGTCGACCGGCTGGCACGCGAGGCCGACGCCCTGACAGCGGGCTTCTCTGGATGGGCGGTCGACGAGTCGTTCAAGTTCCGCGGCGATTTCGATGTCACCTTTCCGCTGTCGGATCACTGCGATTTCACCGAACTGCTCGGGCTGGTTGCAGCGGTCGATCCCGATCGGGTGTACACCAACCACGGTGCCGCGGCGACGCTCGCGAGCGAGCTGACCGCCCGCGGCCACGACGCGACCGCGCTCAGACAGGGGCAAGCCTCGCTCGATCGGTTCTGACCGTTCCTCGTAGGCTGCACTGGACTATTACGGAAGAACCAAGACGAGGGCCTTGTCGTTCAGGGCGGAGACGAAGCACGCCTGAAAATCCCCGGACAACCCAGGGATCACACCATGTGAGGATCCCGTTCAGGCCGCTGGTCGTGGGCTCCGGGAGACGGTACCTCGAATCACGTACCGGGATAGGCGTGAATCGTCGCCGTGCGGGCCGAGAGGATGTCACGCTGTACCCCTCAATCCATAGGCCCGGAACCGACCATACCGAGATCAGTCTACTGGTCTGTGGACAGGACCTGTTTCACTCGACCGTCTGCGGGCTCGTCAAGCGGGAGGCTGGCGATCGCGTCTTTGAACGCGACTGCGAAACTCCCCGGCCCGTTGATCTCGCCGAACGTTCCGCCGGCTGCTGCCTCGCCGGCGAGCCCGAGCCCGAGCGTGCCGGTGAGCGCGGCCTGCGTTGGGTCGGCGACACCACCGGCGACGGCCGCGATCGCCCCGCCGAGCATACAGCCCGTTCCGACGAACGTCCCCATCGCGGGATCCCCAGCAGCGATCTCATACACTGTTCGGTCGGTAGCGACGACGTCTGTCTCTCCCGACGCGACCACGACGGTATCGTAGGCCTGTGCACACGCGAGTGCCGACGTCGCGATGTCGTCGTACTCGCCGACCGACTCGACGCCTTTGACTGCGGCGTCGTCGCCGGCAAGCGCTGCGATCTCGCCGTAGTTGCCCTTGATGACGGTGACGTCGAGTTCGGTCACGAGCCGCTCGGCAACCTGTTGTCGAGTCGGCGTCGAGCCCACCCCGACCGGATCAACCACCACCGGGATCTCCGATTCGTTTGCGGTCCTCCCGGCCGCGATCATCGTCTCCTCGCCGGCCTCGCTGACGGTTCCCATGTTGAGCAGACACGCATCGGAGATCTCAACCATCGATTCGATCTCGCGGCGGTCGTCTGACATCACCGGCAGTCCGCCGACGTGGAGGATCGTCTGTGCGACGTCGTTGACCGTCACCGCGTTCGTGATTGCCGTGACCAGCGGGCTCGCGTCCGCGACGGTCTGTAAGTGATCGCCGAGCGCGACGGAGACACCCGACCCCTGGCGTCCGTCCGCCCCGGGAGCGTCAGTCTCTGTCCTGTCGTCCGAGCCGCGTCGTTGTCTCCCCTCCGTGACCGCATCGGCCAGTGCTCTCGTTGCCGCTTCGGGGTCTGTTGCCTGTGTGATCGCCGAGATCACCGCGACGCCGTCGGCTCCCGCGGCGACGACCTCGGGGGCGTGCTCTGAGGTCACGCCGCCGATTCCGACGATCGGAATCGAGACGCTGTCTGCGATCGCTGCGACGGTCTCGAGCCCGATGGCGCGGTCTGTCTCGTCGACGTCTTTCGATCCAGTCTCGTAGACCGCCCCGACGCCGAGATAGTCGGCTCCGTCCGCTGCTGCCGTCTGTGCGCCCTCTACCGTCGAGACCGACCGTCCGATAATTCCGTCGGGGAACTGCTCGCGGGCCGCCGCCACCGGAACGTCTTCGTCCCCGAGGTGGACCCCGTCGGCCCCGGCCGCGAGCGCGACATCTACCCGGTCGTTGACGAGCAACGCCACGCCGGCCTCGGCGGTCGGCTCGCGAAGCGTCCGTGCAATCTGTAGCTGCCGGGCCGCGCTCGCGTCTTTCTCCCTGACCTGTATCGCGTCGATCCCGCCCGCGATGGCGGCCGTCGCGATCGATTCCGTCGTTCGTCCGTCCGAGAGACTCTCCTGTGTAACGAGGTACGTCTCGAATGGTAGTTTCCGCATGCACCTTCCTTGGTATTACACGGTGTTAGTACTGACTGATAGACGATCGAACGACGGGCTGGGTTCGTGCGGTGCCCTGTCCGTACCGCCGACGGCGATCGGACGATCTCGTTCGGTATCAGAAGGTACCGGGCAGACGGCCAGTTCACCGCTCCGGCCACGGACGCCGCCGAGGCGGCACACCGTCCCCGCCGTGGGCCAGTGTTAGAACAGCCCGTCGATGTGGTGGTCGTACCCCGGCGGTGTCGGCGCGTCGGTGAGCGCAGTGTCGGGTGCACGCGGGTCTTCGCAGTCTTCGATCGTCTGCCTGGCCTTGGCGGCCTGGAGGTACAGCTCCTGGAGGCGCTCTGAGTCGTGGACACCCGAGAGGAGTACGGTCGTCTGTATCTCGGGCTGGTCGCGTGGATAGTCGCCTCCACGGACGGCTGGGGCGTCGATCTGTGTCTGGAGCCAGTCGCGGCTCCGTTCGATTCCCCGGCGGTTGAGTGCCTCTGCCGGCCCGGCGACGAGCACCAGCCCCGCCTCGACACTCTCGAGTGTCGTCTCGAAGCCCAGCGACGACTGGGTCGCGTCGCGGACGAGGTTCATGATCCGGAGCTCGGCCTCTTGTTGATCGAAGTCGTAGTCGTGCCCGTCGGCCGAGCCACGCGATCGAAGCCGCCCGAGCAGCGTCTGTGTCGTGTCCATCTCGAGGTGAGCCGTCGCGTACCCGACCGTCGACAGCGTTCCGTTCGCGAGTGTCTGTCTGATGTCTGCCGTATCGACGACGGTCTCCGGGACGCGCCGGCGTTGGACCGGCTCTCCCGCAGCGAACAAGTCGACGATCGCCTGTGCGATTGTCTGGTTGATCTGCTCCCAGGCCTGCTCGAGACTCTCGTTGGGACCGTTGTACGCGTCGTTGTCCACGAGGATGACGTTCTCGACGAGCGGTGCCGTCTGGTCTCGATCGCCGCCGAGCTGCTCGTCGGGCCCGATGACCATTCTGTTACGGGTATCGCTGTCGCTCTCCCCACCGGCCGACGGGTTCGGGTTGCCCGTCTCGGTACCACTCGTCGGCTGCTCCATCCGATCCCGCCCTGCCTCGTCGGGGTCTCTCCCTTGCAGTAGCGTCTGCAGCGAGCGGGCGGCGTTGTACGCGTACAGCTGCCCCTCCCGTTTGCTCGGCAGAACGCCGACCGCGTACACCGGCATCGAATCGTAGACGCTGTCGATGTGTTTCGCGAGCACCGGCATTCCGCCGCTTCCCGTACCGCCGCCGAGAGCGGCGATGAGCAAAAACGCGTCCAGCTCGTCGCTCGGAACCTGCTCGATGGCGGCGTGGACCGTCTCGATGTTCTCGGCGGTGACTCGTGCCCCGGTCTCGTTGTCGGCACCGACGCCGCCGCCGTTTTGTGTCCCTTCTCCGATCAGGAGTCGTCGGTCCTCCGGGACGTGCGCGAGCCCGAGCAGGTCAGTTTCGGCCGTGTTGACCGCAAACGCCGAGTGGACCGGCGACTCGGGGAGCTCGCTATCGTACGCGAGCACCGAATCGAGGATCTTTCCCCCAGCCTGTCCGATCCCGATGGCTCCCACCTGCACACTAACAATGTGTGTACCCACCGATATAAATCTTCTAGTGTCGGACTGCCGGGCTCGTTACCGCTTGGCTGCCGGTCTCCCGTGTCCTCGATCAGTGGCGTACCGCGGTCAGTACGTCCCCGAGAATCGCCGCTGCGGTCGTTCGATCGAGTGGGTCGTTGTTGTTGCCACAGTGTTCGGACATGACACACAGCGGACAGCCGCGACGCCGGCCACACTCACACGCCCTGACGTGGGCCAGCGTGCGATCTGCGATGGTCTCGAATCGCTCGTAGATGGCGTTCGCGAACCCGATCCCGCCGTCGATGCCGTCGTGGACGAACCACGTCGGTCCCGGAATCGTCTCGTGGGGGTGTGAGAGCGTCGAGAGCCCCCCGACGTCTGCGTTGTCGATCATCAACTCGAGCGGTGCGAGCTGGATCACGCCGTGTTCGGCCGCGTGGAGCCCGCCGGCGTAGGTGTACCGTTCCTGTGCGCTCGGCACGCGGGCGTCCTGGCGTGCCCGGGCCGTCGGCTCGAGCAACGGCGCGTCAAGCTCGTCGATCGTCTCGCGAAGGTGAGTCGCCGGCAGGGCTACCCACAGGAGTTCGGTGCGGAGATCGAGCGGCGGCACCTCCGTCGGGAGCGGCCCACGGGTAACCTCGCCGGTGAACACGTTCCGAGCCACGTACTCGTCGTAGCGGATCCGGACGGTTCCCTCACCGAAGTACAGATCGTACGGACCGGATAGCGGCGTGTGATCGCGTACCGTCAGGTCGGTGACCTGCTTGCTCGAGAACGTATGTGTGTACTCGTCGGTGGCCGTCTCCCGCACGGTGATCGTCGGCCGTGGCCTCTGCTCGTCGATCTCTGTAACCGTGTACTGTTGTCCGGCGTGGAGAAACAGCGCCCCTTCGTGATACTCGCGGTAGGCCCGCTCGCGTGCCACTGGGTCGTGGTCGATCTCGCCGTTCTCACAGACGACGGCAAACTCTACGGTCCCGGTCCCGTACAGCGACAGCCGGCCCTGCGGTCGCCGATCGCCGGTGTAGGTGACCCCGCCGGCGTCGAGATCACCGACCGACTCGAGCAGCCCCGCGTCCTGCCACATCTCCACGACCTCGCGAAATCGCTGCTCGTCGCCGAAGTACGCAGCGTCCTCGGCCCGGAGGGGCCGCTCCGCGGCAGCGGCGAGCACGTGGTCGGCGTAGATGCGATCGTTCTCGAGGGAGACGACGGCATCCTCGACGGATCCGTCGTCGAACAGATACTCGGGCGTATCGAAGATGTACGCGTCCATCGCGTCCGCGCCGCTCACGAGTACAGAGAGTGCGTCGCTCGTTCCCCGTCCTGCCCGGCCGATCTGCTGCCAGAAGGACTGTTTCGTCCCCGGATACCCGGCGGTCACGGTCGCATCGACCGACCCGATATCGATACCGAGCTCGAGGGCGTTCGTCGTCGGGACGGCGTCGACCCGGCGGTCTTTCAGCTTGTTCTCGACGGCACGACGTTCGCGCTTTCCGAGTCCGGCGTGGTACGGATCCGTCTCCACGTAGCCTCTCTCTGGGTGGGTTCGTGCCGCGCCGGCGATCTGTTTGGCCGCGATCTCGGTGCCCTGCCTGGCCGAACAGAACTGGAGGGTCTGTACGCCCGTAGCGGCGAGATGTGCCGTCACGGAAGCGGCCTCGGCGCCCGTCGACGCCCGGGCCGCCTCGAAATCGGCCAGTGGGTCGGCAGTGTCGTCTTCGAGCTCTCCGTCCTCAAGCGGTGGGTCCCAGAGGACGACGTCTCGGGCTCCCCGGGGTGACCCGTCTTCGTCGACGACAGTAAATGTACGTCCCGTGAGCCGTCTCGCGTGTGCTGCCGGATTCCCGATTGTCGCGGTCGTCACGACGAACTGCGGATCCGCTCCGTAATACGAGAGTAGCCGCCGGAGCCGCCGGAGTACGAAGGCGACGTGCGTGCCGGTGACGCCGCTGTACTCGTGGGCCTCGTCGATCACGACCAGCTCTAGGTTCGCGTAAAACCGGTGCCAACCGCTGTCTCTGTCGTGCCGGGGCAGATAGACGTTCAACCCGGCCGGATTGGTGAGGAGAACGTTCGCCCGTTCGCGGATCCGTCGTTTTTCTTCGCTTCCGGTGTCCCCGTCGTAGACGCCGACGGTCGCGTCGACGCCCCACTCGCCTCTGAGCGTGTCGTTGAGCGTCTGTTCCTGATCGCGGGCGAGTGCTTTCATCGGGAACAGACACAGCGCAGTGCTCGACGGATCTGCGAGGTGGTTGCGCGCCGCCTGGAGCGCGTAGATCCACGTCTTCCCGGAGGCAGTCGAGGTCGTCACGACGACGTTCTCGCCGGCGGCCAGCCGTTCGAGTCCCGCCGCCTGGTGGGTGAACAGGTCGGTCTCCACACGATCGGCCACCGCCGGCGGGAGGACCGCCTCCGGCGGGACGGTCTCTGCCTCGCGGGCCGGCAGGTGCTCGGTGTGGCGAATCTGACCGCTGTACTCGGGGTAGGTCGCCTCGAGACGCGTCTCCGAGAGCACGTCGGCTGTCGATCGGCCGCCGCCAGCCTCGGCTTCTCGGTCGGGCGTCTGGTCGGTGTCTGTCGGCTGTTCGTCTGTCATCTACTGAAAGTCAGAGAGCGCGCCCTGCGTGGTTTCTGTCGAGCTGGGTCTTCCGGGTTCGGCCTCGCGCTCGCGCCGAGCGGCCGTCTCGAGGGCCTCGTAGATCGTGGCCAGCGCCCGCACGTCGTCCTCGCAGTAGGCCTCGAGTCGGTCCCAGTCCGGTTCGGTGACCGCTTCGGGATCGTCGCTCCCCTGTCGCCGCCGCCGGTAGGCAGTGTACACCGTCGCGACGGTCGCTCCGTCGATGCCGGTCGTTGAGGAGTGCCACCCGAGCGCCTCGGCGACCGTCTCGAGCGTGTTGTCGACCCCGGGAAGTGCGGCGTTCCCGCCGTCCGCTCGCCGGGCCCACCACAGCGGATCGAACTGGTACAGCTCCTCCCAAGTGTCGGTATACCCCGGGCACCGTTCGCGGATCTGGGCGGCCAGCACCGGGAAATCGAACCGGTAGCCGTTCCAGGCGACGATCGGCCGGCCGCGAGCGTTGGCGTCGGCCCACGCGAGAAAGGCCTCGAGGTGATCGGCTCTCCCCGGGGCCGGCTCCCTAAACGGCATGTACCGGCCATCTGTCGCCCCGCCGTCGAGCACTCCGACGAGCCAGGCGACAGACGGCTCGAGACCGTCGGTCTCGATGTCGACGAAGACGGGATCGTCCTCCGGGAGCGCACCGTTGCCGGTCGGGACGATCCGACCGTCCGTGCGCGCCGTCGCGGCCGCCCGAACCTCCTCGACGACCGACGCTCCGAACCCATCGAGTCCGGCCAGCTCGGTCGGCGATGCGTCTGCGACCGCTGCAGGTGTCCGATAGCCCGCACGCCGGAGCCGTTCGGCGCGCCGTGGACCGACCTCATCGAGTCCCGTGAGCCCGAACGACGATGGGGCGACGGTCTCGGCCCGAACCGTCCCGCCCGGGAAACACTCGAGTACCGCCGCCGTTGGCTCGTCGTCGCCAGCACCGACGCCGAGTGCGGCGGTGTTCTCTCCGAGTCCGACGACCGGCATCTGTCCCGTCGGGCGGTCGATCAGGGTTCTGTACCCGGGGCGGAGCTGTGTCGAGCAGTGGACGGTCCCGTCGGTCTGCCAGCGTGTCGGAATCGTCTCGCAGTACGAGTCGAGCCCGTCGACTGTCGTCGACCGCTCGTAGGGATTGACCTCGAGCGATAGCCGTGGGGTCACACAGAGCCGCCGTGACGACCGATCGTCGTGCTCTGTACTGGTCTCTGTCTCTTGATCTGTGTCCGCGTCGGCAGATGACCCCTCGACCTCGATATCGGCGACGCCGTTTGGAACCGTAACGACCGTCCAGTCACGCCCGGGCACGGAGAGCTGCCGTGGGCGGACCCCTCTGCCAGGAACCAGAACCGTACCGTCGTGAACGTTGTCGAGCCGTCCCGACGCGACGCTTGGCTGGGGCGGGGTGGCGACGACGAGCTCCGGAGCAGCTGCAGAGACGAGCGCTTCGAGCGCTGCCTCCGCGGCCGCTGCCACGGCTTCCCCCGAGACGGCGAGTAGACGAACCAGATCGCTCCCCTGCGGCGGGAGACTCGTCTCGGGGGACGTCTGGCCGCCGTCCGCGCGTGTCGCCCGAGGGTCAGACCGACCGTCCGAAATCACAAACTACCATACGGACGCCGGTGGCAAGTACGTTCCCCAACGCCTGTCCTCGCGTCCCGATCGACAGCTCCCGTGCTCGTTTTGTCCGTGCGATCGATCTGCAATCGGTCGCCGGCTGCTCTCAGTCTGGCGAGTCACCGACGTCTCCTTGATCGAGACGCGATACGACCTCTCCTCATCTCCGCTCACATCTATTTATATTCGGGAAAAACTATAGTCCGATATTGTGGCACCAAGGGGGGTATTATAAATCTCTTTTAAGTTAATCCGTTCATATGGAAATGATGTCAGAACATACCCCCGACGATCGTCCGCGAACCCAGGAACCGGTATCCCGACGTAGCGTCCTCGTCACGGCTGGTGCTGCGGGGATGGCGGCCGTCGCCGGCTGTACCGGGGATGACAACGGAGATGGAACGACCACCGGCGACGGCACAGAGACCTACGAGATTGGGTTCGGCGAGTTCGAGACGACTGTCAGCACGGAGGACTTCCCTGACGAACTCGTGGCGTACGCGGTCCAGACCGGGTGGTCGAACTGGGGAGCGGTGATGGATGCCTTCGAAGATGAGTACGGGATCGCGCTCGACGACAATCAGGGCGGCTCGGGTGAGAAACTCCAGGACGCCCGCGCGAATGCACAGAACCCGGTCGCGTCGGTGTTCAACGGTGGGTACTCGTTTGCGATTCAGGCGATGAACGACGACCTGACGACTGAGTACAAGCCCGCACACTGGGACGCAGTGCCCGACGGGCTAAAAGTCGAGGACGGCGGTCCGGTCGCGACCCGCCGCATGACTACCGCGGTCACCTACCGCCGTGACGTCTACGACGAGCGCGGCCTCGACGCTCCAGAAACCTGGGAGGATCTCAAACACCCCGACATCGCACAGGATCTGGCGTTCACGCCGCCGGTAACCGCAAACGGGCTGGCCTCCGCGATGTCGGTCAACCGTGCCTACGGTGGAGACATGGACAATCTCGATCCGCTGATCGAGTACCACGAGGATATCGCCGAGAACGGCGCGGAGTTCCGACGTAACGTCGAAGGCGATGTCACCAGCGGCGCGATCTCGACGGTCGTCGAGTACGACTACACCGGGCTGAACATGAAATACAACGTCGACGAGATCGACGAAGAGCAGATCGACGTCGCCGTGGTGACAGGCCCGGACGGCGAACCCGGCGCGATGAACGTCCCCTACGGATTCGCCCTGATGGACGGCGCACCGAACCCTGACGCTGCGAAGCTGTTCATGGATTTCGTCCTCGAGTTGGACACCCAAGAGCTGTTTTTCGACGCGTTCGTCCGGCCGATCCGGGCAAGCGAACTCGACACTCCCGAAGAGTTCCCGGACCAGTCTGCCTACGACGCGGCACAGTTCACCGTCGATACGGAGGAGTACGTCGCCAATCAGGACTCGGTCATTGAGGAGATCCAAACCCGAACTCCACTCCCCGGTGCGCAGTAGCGCCGCATGTCACAGCCCCAAGATCAGGTCGCCGGCGGTCGCGGTCGCCGCCGGATCGGCGCGATGCTCGCGCTCGTCCGTGCGTATCTCGTCGGAGGACTGTTCGCCGCGGTGGGGTACGCACTGACTGTCGCCTCTAGCGTCGGTGGCGTGCTCGTTCGAGCCGTCCACGTCTGGTACCAGCGGCTCCCGGGGCCCGCTCGTGTCGCGTTCGACCGGCTGACACGCGCGATAGCGCGGGTCTCTGCCGTCGTCCCGGCGCCGGCCCGGGCGCGCGGCCGGGAGACCGCCCGGATTCTGTTCGCCCCCCGGACAGAAGCAGACCGCGAGCGCCGACGTATCTTCGGCCTCTCGATTCCGTTTTTCGTCCTCGCGACCTTCGCGGCCTTCGTCCCGCTCGTGTACATGCTGCGGATGAGCCTCTCGGCGGATAACCTCCGGATCGAAGGCTGGTCGACGACTGCGTGGGAGACGATACTGTTCGAGGCCGAGTACTGGTGGGTCGCGTTCAACACGCTCTGGTTCGCGGCGCTTGCGGCCGTGGTCAGCGTCGCCATCGCGATTGCGGTGACACACGCCCTTGAAAAGTACGACCTTCCCTTCGAGCGCCTGCTCGTCGCAGTCATCTCGTTTCCGATCGCGATCCCGGGGATCGTCGTCGCTTTCCTGATCATCGTGTTGCTCGGTCGGCAGGGGGTCGTGACGAACGCGATCAGTGCCGTCACGGCACCGAGCAACCTCGATCTCGCGAGCGCACGGACCGTGGGGGGACTGTTCGTCGGGTACGTCTACTCGCTGATCCCCCGGGCGACGATGGTTCTGCGAGGAACCTACGCCGAACTCAACACTGACGCCGAAGAGGCCGCCCGGGCGCTGGGTGCGACCCCGCTGCAGGTGTTTTACCACGTGACACTCCCGGAGATCCGTCCTGGTGTGGTCTCGGCGCTCATCCTGACCTTCCGGACGGCGCTTGCGATCTTCGGCACCGTGCTCATCCTCGGGGCCTTGGACGTCGCGACGCTCCAGATCGACCGGGAGCTGAGCGTCGGGTTCAACAGCCAGGTCGCGAGCGCGATCGGCGTCATCTATTTCCTGTTCATTCTCGCGTTCACGTTCGTCGCGCTCAGATTCCTCGAAACGGAGGTGGTCGAGGTATGAGCTTGCGGGATGGCGACGACGCCCGTGCAGAGGTGACGACCGGCGCGGGCCTCAGCGCGCGGTTCGGTCGGGTAGGGGTGCTCGTCGTGTTGGTTCTCGTCGTGCTCTTTCTTGTCGTTCCGATCCTGGTGACGCTCGTCTCTTCGTTTGCGACCGGCGCGACCGGACTGCTCCCTGAGAACGTCGCCGCGCTCGTCGAGTTCCGGATCGACAACTGGACGTTCGCGAACTGGGAGCAGGTGCTGGGGTTCGCCGACTACGGCGTCCAAGAGGATGTCCCGTCGACGCTGCTTTTCAGTATGCAGCTCGCGACCGGAGGGATGGTCGCGAACATCCTGATCGGCGTTCCGATCGCTTACGCGCTGGTTCGGTACGAGTTTACCGGTCGCGAGTGGCTCAACGCCCTGGCGATCCTCCCGCTCGTCCCGGGCGTGATCCTCGGGATCGCGTTCATCCGAGCCTACCCCGAGAGCGCGAGCAGCTGGTTCGGCCTGATCGCCGGGTACGCGCTTCTCAAGTCGCCGTTCATGGTGTTGACCGTCCAGAGCTCCTTCCAGTCGATGGATCTGCGGCAGCTCGAAGAGAGCGCCCGGTCGCTGGGAGCCTCTTGGCCGCGGGCGTTCTTGACGGTGATTGTTCCGAACGCGAAAAACGGCATCGTCGCCGGTTCGATTATCTGCTGGACGCTGGCCGCGGCGGAGTTTAATTTCACCTACATGATCTACAGTACCGGTCCCGAGCCGTTCGCGATGTTCCTGTATCGCAACATCACCAACGCCCCGTTCCTCCAGCAGGCAGCGGCGATCTCAGTGTATTTCCTGATCGTCGTGGCCGCGATTGTCGTCTTACAGCTGCTCGGGAACGCCGGCTTCACGACGACAACAAAAGAACAATGACCGTCCCCACGCCACACACCCAGACGATGCGCCCGACGCGACACAGACGGCTCTCCTCGGGACGGCCCAGACAGTGGGTGATCGCACGTGGCTGAGGTCCGTCTCGAGGAGGTCACGAAGCGGTTCGACACCGAGCTGGCCGTCGACGGAATCTCCCTGACCGTCCGTGACGGCGAGCTTCTCGGCGTCGTCGGCCCCTCTGGGTGTGGCAAGACGACCCTGTTGCGGACGATTGCCGGGTTCGAGACTCCGACCGAGGGACGAGTGCTGTTCGACGGGACCGACGTGACCGACGTCCCGCCCGAACAGCGCAACGTCGGGCTGGTCTTTCAGTCGTACGCGCTGTTCGAGAACATGAGCGTACTCGCGAACGTCGCGTTCGGGCCGAAGATGCAAGGTGTCGCGCGATCCGAGCGCCGCGAGCGGGCGATAGAGCTCCTCGAGCTGCTCGACATCGCCGAGCTAGCCGATCGGTCGCCGGAGACCCTCTCCGGCGGACAACAACAGCGCGTGGGATTGGCCCGTGCGTTGGCGATCGAACCCCGGATACTCCTGCTCGACGAGCCGATGACCGGCCTCGACGCCAACCTCAAACAGCGCCTGCGAGTCGAGCTTCGGGACCTCCTCTCGGAGCTTGATGTCACCGCGCTGTATGTCACCCACGATCAAGAGGAGGCGATGGTGATGTCGGATCGCATCGCCGTCCTCAATGACGGCCACCTCGAGCAGGTCGACGAGCCGGCGACGTTGTACGAGCGCCCGGCGACACCGTTTGTCGCCGACTTCGTCGGCACGTCGAATGTGCTCCCCGCGACGGTCTCGAACGGCGAGCTCGACCTCGGGTTCACGGCCGTCCCGAGTGACGGCCTCCGCGAGATCGCTGACGGGTCGGCGATCATCCGGCCGCCGGGATTCGTCGTTGGCGGCAACGACGTCACCGGCACGGTCAGAGACCGGTTTTACCTGGGCGAACGAGTCCGGGGACGGGTCGAGCTACCGGACGGCGAACGCGTCACGGTCGAGCTCCCTGCTGAGGTCGATATCGGCGATACGGTCGGGCTGAGTGTCGACACCGACGAGATACACGTTCTCCCCGATCGGTAGCTGCACGCCAGGCCAGACCTTCGTGTGTGGTGTGTTGCCCGTCTGCCGGCTTTCTCCCCGGTCTGTCGAGTCAATCCCGGCGGCGGTCGCTGCTGTGCTCGGGCCGAGTCGAGCACAGCCGGATGCGCGATCTGGACGCGAAATGCGGCCGGTCGCCTCCCGGCGTGTCGAGCCGCTCGGTCTGAGACCGGGCGAAGGTACTTTTTTCGACGCCCGATACGGACGGACATCGGAGGATCCCAGTGAGCGGTACCGTCACGCCGGTTACGCTTGGCGTGAGTCTGCTGCCGATCGTGGCCTCTGTAGTGTTGCTCGGGCTCGTCTGGCGACAGCGCGAGCACGTGGCAGCACGATTACTGTTCGGCGTCGGCGCCGGTATGTGTCTCGGGAGCGTCCTGCATCTAGTGTTCGTCCAGCTGTTTCCAGACTGGTTAGCAAACTTGGCACCACACGCCACGGCCACCGACTGGCCGCTCGTCGTGTTTCCCGTCAGCGCCCTCGCCGGCGGGATCTGGCTGCTGTTTGCCTTTCGGTACACCGGCCGTGGAAGGGTCGTCTTCCGCGTGACGGCAGCCGGCGTGCTCGGGCTCGCGGTCGTTGCGTTCGCGACAGTGGGACTGTACCTCGACGGAGCCGTCTCTCGAACGCTCGCTACCGATGTACTCTCCTTTATGATCTTCGTCGTGTCGTTGCTCACGGCCGTCGGAGCCTTCCTGCTCGTGGGCGTCTCGGTCGGCCAAAACGCCTTCCCCTCGCGGGAGCCGCTGTTTTTCGCCGGCGGCGCGGTCGCGCTGATGGCAGGCGTGAGCATCGCGAGCGTGTTCGCCTCGACGCTCGTTTACGCCGGGTCGCTCACGCTCTCGGGACTGTTGTTCGGCCGGGCTGCGGTCCGGACGGCTGCCTTCGAGACGCTCCCGGCTGCGCGGGTCATCGGTCGCGACCAGGTCATCGAAGAGCTCGCAGACGCCGCGGTCGTTGTCGACCGAGATCGACGCGTCCGGGATCTCAACGCCGCTGCAGAAACGCTGTTCGAAACCAGCCGGGAGTCGGCTGTCGGCGCGTCAGTCGAGGAGCTGCTTCCCGAGACGACTCCCCGCCTCGACGCGCTCGCCGCGGAGGAGACGACCCGCGTCGAGACGACAGGTCGAACGTTCGCCGTCAGAACCGACCGGATCACCGGTCGGCGTGCCGACACGCTGGGATACCTGTTGCTGTGGTCGGATATCACCGAACAGCGGCGCCGGGAGCAGCGGCTGACCGTACTCAACCGGTTTCTCGTCACGACGCTTCGCGAGCAGACCGAACGGATCCACGCCGACGCGGTTTCGATCGCCCGGGTCCCGGACGCCCGCGGGCACGACATCGACTCCTCTCGGACTGCCGACCGGATCTGGCAGACTACGTCGTCGCTGATCAGGATCGTCTCCGACGCCAGAACGCTCGAACGGGCGCTCGCCGACGACCGGACTCGGGCTGACGAGCGCATCGAGCTAACGAGCGCGGCCCGGGACGTCCTCGAGACGCTGACCGACGACCGGGCCGCCGGCGTCTCTGTCCGTCTGGCCGGTCCCGACGGGGAGGCCTCGACGGCGGCCTCGGAACCGCTCGTCGAGGGACTGCTCAGAAACGTACTCGACGACGCGCTCAGACAGGCCGTGAGCCGAGTCACGGTCGATGTCTCGTCGCCGGCCACGGTCACCGTCACCGACGACCGTCCTCACGACGCGCAGGCGTCGGATCCGGCCCACTCGCTTGTCATCGCGCGTCTCGCTGCAGAGTCCCTCGATGCGACCCTCAGCGTCGAACAGACAGACACCGGTCGTCGCGTGGCCGTCGAGTTCTCGCGTCGTCCCGACGCCCCCACGGACCGACCGATCGATCGACCGACTCTCGAGCGCTCGCACACCGATCACAGATGAGTCCTCACGTTGCCTGTCCGGGTGGGGTGGTCGCGTGACGGCCGCGCTGGGGACGGCGTGGGAATCGGGATGGAGATGGGCGTGGGGAGTCGGGCCAGGTCTCGCCGGGATTACGGCGATCGGACTCTTTCTCGTGACAGGGGCCGCCGGCGTTCGGTCTCGGTCGCGTCCGGGTGGAGCGGTTCTCGCCGTTCTTTCGGCCACGCTCGTGGCGGTGACGGCGTCGGTCTCGGCGTGGCAGCTCGAGCTCGTCTCGCCAGACGCTGTCAGGGTTCCGGTCACTGCGGGGCTCGTCGTGCCGCCGCTGTTGTGGGCGGTGTTCGTGTTCGAGTACACCGGCCGTGGCCCGCCGATCACACGCGGGCGGGCGACGGTGTTCGTCGGTCTCGGTGTCGTAGCCGGCATCAGCAGCGTGCTCGCTGCCGGCGTCGACCTCACCGACCCGGGCGTCGTTGGACAGGCCTCGCTGACGCTGACACTTCTGTCACAGGTCGCGGTCTTCGCGCTCGGGCTGCTCGGGGTCTTTCTGATCGCTCGGGCGGCGCTTACCTACGACGATCTCCCGCGGCTGCGAGCGGCCGCGCTGATCGTCGGTGGACTGGGCGTCACGCTCTTGCCGTTTTGGTGGCTGTTCGCGCAGACGATCTCCGAGGCCGCGATCCTCGCGCTGACGCTCGGACAGCTGCTCGTGACCGGTGGTGCGTTCGTCGTCGCAGAGATCCGTGGGCTGTTCGCCGACCGTCCGCTGACGGGACATCTCGCTCGCGAGACGATCCTCGATACGATGCGCGAGTCGGTCGTTATCGTCGGCCAACAGGGCCGTATTCTCGACGCAAACGAGCGCGCCAGCGACACCTTCGGGATCCAGCAGGCACAGCTTCCCGACCGTCGGATCACGGCCGATGTCGGACTCGACCCCGACGACGCCGGAGAACGGACCGTTCTCGAGACCGACCGCGGCCCCCGCGAGTTCGAGGTCTCTCGCACGTCGCTTGCAGACGCCCGCGGCTCGCCGGTGGGACAGGCCTACCGACTCCGTGACGTGACCGACGAACACACCCAAGAACAGAAGCTCACCGTGTTCAACCGGATTCTCAGACACAACCTGCGAAACGATCTCGATGCGATCCGCGGGTTCGCCGAGGCCGTCCGGGCCGACGGTGACGGAGGCGACGCCGGCGGCGAGGCCGACGCCGCGGCGGTGGCCGAGCACGGAACGCGTATCACAGACATCAGTGCCGAGCTCGTCGAGCTGACCGGACAGCTCGAGCGGGCAAACGAGGTGCTGACAGAGCGGACCCCGACCACCGAGGACTGTAACCTCGCCGCCCTCGCCGAGACCGTCGCCGACCGGGCTCGGTCCCGCGTCGACAGGGGGTCGATCTCGGTCTCAGTCTCGGCTGCTGGCGATCCAGTCGAGATCGCGACCGATCCAGAGATCCTCCAGTTCGCGCTTGCGGAGCTGGTCACGAACGGACTCGAACACGCCACTGATCCCGATCCCGCCGTCGAGATCGTCCTCGTCGACCGCCCGACCGGTGCCCTCGTCGAGATTCGGGATGACGGCCCCGGGCTCCCGGCCAACGAACGGGCCGTTCTCCTTGACGGCGAGGAGACGCCGCTCAGACACGGCGGCGGCATCGGCCTCTGGACGGTTCGGTGGGCCGTGAAGCGACTGGGCGGCGAGCTCGCCGTCGCCGACCGCGACCCGACCGGGACGACCGTCTCCGTCACGATCCCGGACGATCGGGCCCCTGACTGACGGTATGATGCCGTTCGGCACAGCTCGGCGTCGTGACGCGCGGCTCGTTTGGAAATGTTAATTTTTCAGTATCTGCAAGCCGAAGTATGGATCGGCGATCTGTCGTTCGGGTTGTCGGAACCGCCGGCTTCGCGTTCATCGCAGGATGTCTCTCGGAATCGGACGATACGGACACGTCGCCGTCGTTGGCGTCTGTGACCTTGGCCAATCACACCGGCGACCCCGTCGAGCTCCGGGTACGGGCCTACGCGGCGGACTCGGTGACCTACGACCAGCGTCACGAACTCGAGGCCGCCACGATCGAGGAGACCGACAACGGGGAGGAGTACCTCTCGACCGGCAGAACGGTGTTTGCCGAGGAGTGGATGGCCGTTCCGGAGCTGTCCCGGTGTGAGTTTGCCGTCCCAACCCACGAACTATCGGCGTCGTTCGACGCCGACGAGGCGGCGATCGGCGAGGGGCTCGTGTCGAACGCAGAGCCAGGCCCCTGTTACTACCTCGCAGTCCACGTCGGCGGAGAAGAGTATCCCCTCACGACGAACCCGGCGACGGTCCCGGAGCGGCTCACCGTCGTCTCGGACTGGTACGACACCGGCATCTTCGACCGTGAGCACGTCGGCGACTGTTCGTGAGCCCCACCACCCAACCGTCGGTTCGGTCGACGCCCGACTCACCCTCGGTTGGGTGGTCTGTCCGCGTCCCACTCACTCGCCGATCGGCTCGACGACGAACCGGTACTCTGGAGTCGACTCGTCGAGATTCGCCGGCGATTCCTCGCGGGCGTGGGTCTGACAGAGATACGCCTCCGCGTTGACGATGCCGGCACCGGTCTCTTCGGCGTACGTTTCGCGGGCGACGAACGCCGCCGGCCGGTCACAGCCCCGTCGGTGACACTCGGTGCCTGTCATATCAGATCCGAGCGGGCCGAACGGTATAACGGCACCGCCTACGCCAGCCACTCGTCGGGTTTGGTGTCGTAATCGACGTTCGTCGCCGCGAGGTGCTCGACGGCCTCCCAGTCGAGTTCGCGTTCGGCGAACTCGACGCCGTCGTATCTGATCTCTCGACCCCGTTCTGTCGGTTCGGGCTCGCCGTCTCGCCGCCGGGCCACTTCGATGTCGTGTTCGTCGTACTCTTTGACGATCGTCCGCAGGGCGACGGGTCGGCCCCACAGCTCGAACACCCGTTCGAGAGTGTCTTTGGCCTGCTTGAGATCGAGAGCGACCCCGTTGTACTCGTGTTCGAGCAACAGCTCGTTGCGGTTCCGGTAGTTGCCGTCGGCAACGACGATCGTCGGCTTCCCGAAGTTGGTAAACTCGAGCATCAGCTTGCGCTTGACGTCCTCGTAGTCGGTCGAGGTCACCCGGTAGTCCTCCGATGCGTGGGTGTACTCGTAGGTGAAATAATCGTGCTCGTCGACGAACTCCTGGGTGAGAAACTCGTCGATGAAGGTCACGTCGTTGTGGCTCTCCCGGACCTCGTACATCCGGTCCCAGCCGGCGGTGTACTCGACATCCCCGATCGCCGCCTCGACCGAGTCGTACCGGGCGTCGTCGAACATGTACCGGGCGATCCGCTCGAGATCCTCTAGGGCGACCCGTCCCAGGTAGCCCCGGTTTTCCGGCCGCACGAGCGAGTAGTGGCGCTCGGCAAGCCCTTCGTAGGTCAACAGCTTCCAGGGATGCCGCTCGAGGTCGAGTTCGCCCGCCTGTGCGGCGGCGAGCGCCTCCTCGTCGATCCGCGGATCCTCCGCCGGCACCGCCCCAAGCGCGTCAGGATCTGGATCGATGTTGGCGACCAGTTCGTCGGGCTTGAGCAGCTCTAACACCCGGTCGAAATCCACTTCGTCGTGGAAGTTCCGCCAGGTGATCCCCTCGACTCTGAGCAGCAGCTCCACGACGTGACGCCGGTTCGTGTGGTTCTCGATGTACTGCCACAGCTGTAGGCCCAGACTGTACGGGTTCAGCCCCTCCGAGCCCAGCACCTGCGACATGTGATCGGCGTAGGTGATGAACTCGTCTGCGTCCGCGAAGTTCTCGCCGGCCATCATCAGCGACTCTTGAAAACTGGCCCACCCCTCGTTCATTATTTTTGTCATTTTCTGCGGTGCAAAATAATACGACTCGCGCCGCAGAATCTCGAGGATCTCGCGTTGCCACTCGGTCATCTCGACGGCTTTGCCGGCGTCGGCGTCGTACTGCATGCCGTGTTCGTGCAGGAAGGCAAGCAGGTCGCTCTCGGGTTCGGCTGGCACGCCGGTCGGGGACTCTTCGGTCGAGCCCTCGAGATCGTCGAAGACCTGCTGACGGACGTCCTCGGAGACGTCCAGTTCCTCGAGCTGTTGCTCGACGGTGTCTGGCTCGATCTCGTCGGTCTCCTCGGTCGGCTCGACGGGCTGGTACGGACGGTGTTGGTCGATGGTGTCCTCGAGACAGAGCACGTGATCGATCCACCGCTCGATTTCGGCCCGATCGATCTCGGGATCGTCGATGTACCCCTCGATCGTCTCGGCGTGGCGCTCGAGCAGGGCTGCAGCGTCTGGATCCCGGTCGAACAGGGCAAACCACTCGTTGTTGTTGAAAAAGTCGGCGTGGGCCTCGACGTGGGTGATCACGGCCTTCTGATCGGCACGGCTGTTCGAAACCTGCAGGAAGGCGTGGGCGGGGTTGTCGTTGTTGACGATCTCGAAGGCCTTGCCGCCGAGGAACTGGCCCTGCTTTTGCTGGCGGTCGTATTTCATCCCCCACCGCCAGTGTGGATACCGACGCTGGAACCCGTCGTAGGCGATCAGCTGGTTCATCTCGTCGTAATCGACGATCCAGTAGTTCACCGGGTACGGCTCTAAGCCGAGCTTCCGGGCCAGCTCCGTTGCCTGCTCGGCGGCGGTCTCGAGTGCCTCTGCCTCACGGCGTTTCTCGAACTCACTCATTGTCGTCCTCCGTGCTCAGGATCTCGTAGATCGCGGCCGTGACGTCCTCGGGACTCGAGACGTACGCGACCGCGACATCGTCTGTCTCGCGGAACTGGCGCTCGACCTCCTCGGCGTGAGTGGCGTTGATCGCGTTGCCAGAGGGCTGGGTCTCGACGTAGGCGTGCAGGTTGGCGTCGATCGACTCCATCAGCGGCACGACGTTTTCCTCGGTGTCGTTCGAGGAGTTCTCCGAGTCGCCGGCCGCGAACACGTACCGGTTCCACTCGCTCCAGGGGTACTCCGCCTCGAGCCGCTCGGCGGCCAGCTCGTAGGCACTCGAGATCCGGGTGCCCCCACCCGAGCGGATGCCGAAAAACTCCTCGCGGTCGACTTCCCAGGCGTCGGCGTCGTGGGCGATGTAGACGAACTCGGCGTTGTCGTACTTGCCCTGGAGGTACCAGTCAAGCGGCGTGAAGGTGCGCTCGACCAGCTCGCGTTTCTTCTGGCGCATGCTCCCCGAGACGTCTCGGATGTTGACCACGACCACGTTCTTCTCCCGCTGTTCGACGGTCTCTGGGTACCGGTACCGCTCGTCCCGGCGACGGAACGGCACCTGATCGATCCCGTCTCGACGGATCCGGGCTGGCGTCGTGGTCCGCTCGACGGCCGCCTCCATCGCTTCTAGGTCCGGGTATGTGGCCCGTTCCGTCTCGGATAGCTCCCGGTCTGCCTCGTCGATCCAGGCCCGCGAGACTGGGATGTTCTCTTCGGCTCGGGCCCACTCGAAGACCTCCGCGGGGCCCCACCCGTCGATTTTGAGCGCCGCCCGGACGTACTCCTCGTCGAAGTCCATCGCCAGCTTGCGCTTGAGCCCCTGCTTGAACAGCTGCTCGAAATCCAGCGTACTGGTCGGCCCCGAGCGCGTGATGTCGGTGAAATCGCCCTCGGTCTCCTCGATGACAGCCTTGCCCTTCGGCTCCAGGTCGAGCCCGAGCTCGTCGTCGAGCTCCTCGGCGAATTCCTCTGGATCCATCTCGTAGTACTCGTGCTCGCCGCCCTCCTCGCCGGGCTCGCCGTCCTCGTCACCGGGCTCTGGCTGGGGCTCGCCGACCGGATCGCCGGGTTCGGGGGTTCCCTCACCGGCCTGTCCGACTCCGCCCATGTCCCGCTGGTCGTAGGCGAACTCCGGCAGGTCGACGATCTTGATCGGCACCCGAACCGCGTCGTGACCGCTGCTGCTCAGGTCGCCGTACTGGATGAACTCCGAGAGATCCTGCCGGCGCTGCTCGCCAACCTGACGGAACCGTTCTATATCGTCTCTCAGTCCCATCGGTAGCTCACCTGGCTCATGACGTGTCGGCTGGTCAGCTCGGCGGAGGCCTCGCTGTAGCCGTGTAGCTCCTGCATGTTCTCGATGGTAGCGGCTTTCAGCTCCGCCGTCTGGGTGCCGTCCGGCGGCGAGTCCCACTGCCGCGGGTCGAAATCCTCGAAGGTCCGGGCGACGTCGTCCCAGTCGTGGGTCCCGAGCACCGTCTTGATCACCGGGATCTCCTTTGGATTGACGTCGCCGACCCGGAACTGTTCGTCGCGGTGGCGCCAGGCGTGGCGGTTCAGGGCGGTGATGATCTTCTCGATCCGGAACTTCCTGACCTCTTCGTGGGGCTTGTCGCCGGTGTAGTTGTCCTCGTCGAACCGCCCGAGGTGTTCGATCTCGAAGACCTTCATCGCGAGCAGGTCCGGCGGCACCAGCTCGCCCCGGTCGTTCTCGATGCGTTCGCCTTCCGCCCAGGCGTAGACGTTCTCGACGTACTCCTCGACGGTCGCCTCGCTGACGCGTTTGTCCCGCATCAGGGCGTCTAGAACGTCTTCTTCCTGCCGGTCGAACACGTGGTTTTTCACCGGTACCACACGCTCCTCGAACTCTCGTGCTTCGGTCGTCGAGAACACCGGCGCCTCCGAGAGCCGTTCGGCCATCGCGTTCAACACGTCTCGGGGCATGACGACGTCTCCGACCGGCAGGCTCTCGTGCACCCGTTCGGAGTCCTCGTGGAGCAGATCGGCGATCACGTCCCGGGCGAACGTTACCGGGATCCCGTGGTCGCCGTCGTCGGTGTCGTCGCCGAACTCGAACGCGTCGATGTCGATCTCCTCGTCGCCGTCCCGGAGATACCCCCGGTCGAACAGCAACGCCTTCTCGACCAGACCGAGTTCCTCCGGCAGGTCCGTTGCGTCCAGTCGGGTCACGACCGCGTACAGTGCCGCCGCCTCTATCGTGTGCGGGGCGAGCTCGCGTGTCTTGACCGTCTCTCGGCGGGTCTGGATGCGAACAGGCTCGCGGATCTTCGTCTCGAGCTCGTCCCAGCTCCCGGCGTCCCAGACCTGTGTCTCTGCCGTGAGCTCTCGGCGCAACAGCTCTGCCTCGAGCGAGAGGTTCGTGAGGTACCCGAACGTCCGGCGGTCGAGCCGGCGTTTCAGCGCCTTCAGCGGATCCTGTCCCTCTCTGTCTGCGTGCTGGTTGAGCTGACTCTCGAGGTCGGGGTTCGAGATGATCACGAGCTGCGTGTCGACGTCCATGCCGATGCTCTTGTCGAGCTTGACGTGGCCCTCGTCGGGAACGTTCAACAGCTTCTGGAGCAGGTCGGCGTGTTGCGCTGCGTCTTCGACGACGGTGAGCAGCCCGTTGCCCTGCGAGAGCACGCCGTCGTAGGAAAACGCCTGCGGGTTCTTCCGTCCGCGAGAGTCAAGTTCCCGGAGCATCCCGTGCATCCACGAGCCGACGAGCCGCTCTTTGGGCGTGCCCTCGTCCTCGGAGTGGAGCACCCCGATCCCGCGGCCGACGTCGACGACGTAGTTTTTCACCCGGAGATGCGCAGGGTCGGTCACCGCGGAGAACAGCTGTTCGACGCCCTCGCGGCGGTACTGCTCTTCGAGATACTCGTAGGCTTCCCGGCTGAACGGATCGAGGTCGGTCTCTGCTCGCACAGGGATGTGATCGTCGGTTCGGTCGTTGAGCGTCTCCAACAGGTCTGCCCGCACTGATTCGGGGAACACCGACAGCGGGTGGGTCTGGACCGGACTCTCGTACCAGTCGTCCTCGTCGGTCGGTTCGCTGTCGCCGTAGGTAACCCCGCGGGCGTCGCTCGCCGCGCCGGCGATGTTCCACTCGATGGTGTACCGTCGTCCGGCCTCGGTCTTCGAGTACTCGTTGAGCCCGTTGACCAGACACCGCTTGAGCTCTGACTTCCCGGTCGCGGTCGGCCCGGCCAGCCAGATGATCTTCTCGTCTTTCCCGCGGCCGGCGGCGATCGAGCGCAGATCGTCGACAAAGCGGTTGAGCACCTCCGTGTTGCCCAGGATAGCGTGCTCGCCGTCGTTCCACGGATCGTCGAAAAACCGGTAGCGCTCTTTCTCCTCGCCTTCCTCGATGACGGTCCGCGTTCCGGCGTGTTCGATCGCATCGAGCAAGTACTTCGGGGCGTGGGCGGCCAGGTGCGGCGCGGCGAGCACGCGCTCGACGTACTCTTCGAGACCGAGCGGCGCCTGGTAGGTCTCTTCGAGCGCGCGATCGGCAGCCGCGACGTACGTGTCGCTGGCGTCGCGGTCGCTCATCTTACTCGCTCATCTCGCTTTTGGCGACCTCCGCGCCGGCGAACTCGAGTACCTCGCGGGCGCCTTCCTCGGAGTAGCCCTGCTCGATCAGCGCGTCGATCCACTCGGCGCGCTCGTCGTCGTCCATCTCGCCGCTCGAGACAAGCGCCGAGAAGTTGATGTTGTGTTTCTTGTCCTCCCAGAGCTTCCGCTCGAGGGCTCGCCGGAGCCGGTCGTTGTCCTGTGGATCGAACGTCTCGCCCTCGCGGGCCCGCCGAGAGACCCAGTTTGCGACCTCCTGCCGGAAGTCGTTCTTGCGGTCCTCGGGAATCTCGAGTTTCTTTTCGACGCCCCGGAGGAACTGCTCGTCGGGCTCTTGCTCGCGGCCGGTGATCTCGTCCTCGACGGTGTCGTCGTCGATGTAGGCCATCACATGGTCCATGTACTTTTCGCCCTGGCGCTGGATCTCGTCGATGTCGTAGGCTAAGGCGTGCCGGACGTCCTCGATCGCTCGGTCACGGTACTCCTCGCGGACGAGCTCGAGATACCGGTAGTACGTCTCGAACATCTCCACGGAGATCGAGCCGTGGTTCTCCAAGTTCTCCTCGAGGTGGGTAAACGTCGTCAGCGGCGAGAGGAAGGCTCGGTCGCGGTGCATCGAGTCCATGATCGCCTCCGCGATCTCGTCGCCGATAAACCGCGGTGAGACCCCTTCCATGCCCTCGCCGAGCTCGGTTTTCTCTGCGGCCTCTTCCCTGAGTTTCTTCACGTCGATGTCCTCGCTCTCGTCGATCTCGCCGTTGTAGGCCTTTGCCTTCTGGACCAGATCGACCCGCGAGGAGTCGGGCTCCTCGATCCGGGTGAGCACGCCAAACAGGCCGGCCATCTCGAGGGTGTGAGGCTCGACGTGGATGTCCGGCAGGTCGGCGTTCGCGAGCATCTTCCGGTAGATCTCGCTTTCGGCCTCGTAGGACAGCACGTACGGGAAATCGATCCGTTTGGTGCGGTCGTTGAACGCCTCCATCTTCTCGTCGCCTTTCTTGTCGCGGTACTCCGGCATGTTCGTCCGGCCGACGATCACCTGGTCGATGTCGATCCGGGGGTTGTTCTTCGGCTTGATCGTCTGCTCCTGGGTGGCGTGCAGGAAGTCATACAGGAACTCCCGTTGGAGCTTCAGCAGCTCCTCGCCGGAGAACAGTCCCCGGTTGGCGTTACAGAACGCCCCCGAGTAGTCGAACGACCGCGGGTCGGACTCGCCGTAGATCGCGATCTTCGAGTAGTTGACGTCGCCGGTGAGCTCGGTCTCGTCCTGGTTTTTCTTGTCTTTGGGCTCGAAGGTCTCGACGGCCTGGCGCTTGTTCTCGTCGGCCAGCAGACGGATCACCTCGACGTGGTTCTCGAGCACTGCCTCGAGGTCGTCGTCGTAGTAGCCCAGCAGCTGGTCCATGTAGAAAGCGCTCGCCGGATCTAACGCCTGCTCGTTGCGGATCGTGTACGGCGCATCGAGCGCGTCGTTGATCGCGGCCAGCACCGACTCGCGTTGTTCCATGGGGAGCAACACGATTGGGTCCTGGTTCATCGGTGAGCGAACGGTGTCGTCCGCGGGATCCTGATCCGGGATCACGTCACACAGGTTCGTCCACCGGAACGTGTACATCCGCCCGGCATCGCGGCTCGTGTAATCCTCGAAGTACCGCCGGACCTGTGCGTCGAAGTTCGATTTCCCCGATCCGACTGGCCCCAAAAGTAGCATGATCCGACGCTCCGGGCCGAGCCCGCGGGCGCCCGACTTGATCTTGTTCACGAACTGGTGGATCGCCTCGTGGATCACCTCGCCGTAGAAGGTGTTTTTGCCGTCGTGTAACGGATCCTCCGAGGCCATCTTGTACTCGACGATACCAGCTTCCTCGTCGTACTCGGTTCCGTAGTAATCGAACATGTCCGCGACGCGCTGGTTCGCACTCCGGGTGACTTTCGGCTCGTCGTGGACGCGGTCGAGATACCACTCGAACGACCGCGCCTCGCGCAGATCCTCTGGAATCGTCTCCCGGTAGGCTTGACTCAGCGTCTCCACGGTGGTACGCTGGTCGCTCATGATCCGCTGGTAGAGGACAGACGCCCGGCGACGGCCGACGCCTTGTCATGTTGTTTCGTGGCACACTCTGAGACGGCCACGACACGCTGACGGTGACTTCGCATGGTATATATTTCTTGAGTACTCCAACTACATAAATCCTCTTGCACCCGGCGGTATCGTCAAGAACCTCGCCCACCGAGAGGGGGTGTGCGCGATCTCTCACAGCCGCTGTGCTCCGGCGGGTGGACGCTCCCAGGAGACCCGCCGGTCGCGGTGACCGACCACGCGACGATCGACGCCGACGGCTACC
>OBKM01000150.1_pt1 | contig 33404 bp, 37 predicted proteins | sample 1519691 | NCBI WGS metagenome assembly OBKM01 (sample SAMEA37050418, study PRJEB22526) | metagenome | biome: saline pan; feature: lake; material: water | place: Egypt | collected 2015 | depth 0.5 m
CTCGTGTGTAAGTCGACATCGTCCTGTTCGACCAACGCGACGAGCTCCTGGAGCTCTGCGTAGCGTCCGACGATGTTTCCGACGAAGGAGAACTCGCCGTCCACGAGCGCCTGCGATGGCTCGTGGATGTGGCCGCCGTAGCCGATGATGTGGTGGTCGCCGCCCGCGGCGGTGATATCGGGCGCGTAGGCCGTCGTTTCGTCGGCACCGACGAAGTCCAGCACCTGCGTCGCGCCAGCTCCGTCGGTGATCCCGTCGAGTTCGGACCGGACATCCTCGTCGCTCGGGTTGATCACGTTGTCCGCTCCGTATCGTTCGGCAAGGTCAAGCGCCGACTCTTTTAGGTCGACCGCCGTTATCCGGGCCGCGCTCATCGCGTCCAGACACTGTAGTCCGATGTGGCCGAGACCTCCGACCCCGATGACGACTGCATGGTCGCCGGGGTTCAGGTCGGCGACCGCCTTCTTCGCCGCGTGATACGCGGTGATCCCGGCGTCGGCGTGCGGAGCGATGTCGATCGGCTCGACGCCGTCCGGTAGCGGGATCACCGAGCGCTCGCTCGTGTGCAGATACTCGGCGAAACCGCCATCGGTCGTAAGTCCGTTGAACGCGCTGTTCTCACAGTACATCGTCTCACCGAGCCGACACGGCCGACAGGTGCCACACGTCTGGACCGGATGACAGATCACGGGATCCCCCTCGGAGACGAGATCCACTTCGGATCCGGTCTCGACGACCGTCCCGGCGTTCTCGTGACCGAGCGTCATCGGCAACGGCTGTGGAACGAACTCCTCCCACATCCCCTCGATGATGTGGTTATCAGTCTGACACCATCCCGCGCCCTCTACCTCGACGATGACGTCGTTCGATCCGTCGACCACAGGACGATCGACCTCGTCGATCGAGAGTCCGTCGGTCATGTCGTGGGTGTACTCGTGGAGTCTCGCGGCTTGCATACGATACCATAGCTCTCACAAAGTAACATAAACATTCGTTATGAATTTAATAAATATGTTGCTAAGAAGTAATAGTACTATCGTTCATCATATTACCTGAGATCGATGCACATGGAAGCCCGTATGTACGAGACAAACGGTGAGGTAATCCTTGGCATCGACAACCACGTTCACAGCATCTCACGAAACGCATCGAGCGGCGGAAATCGAAGCGTCTCCTGTGCGTCGGCATCGTACACGAGCGGCTCCAACCCGCCTGCATCCGTAATAAGCGGCGAGTCGAACGCCGCCGTTCCCATCTCATTGACGACGACGCCGGGCACGAGCCTGTTGAACGCGGGCAGGAGAAGCACGTCTGCGTCCCGGTACGCTCCGGACCCGACGAGAAAGCACGGATGGCGATCACCTTCGATCTCGATCGTCGGGTGGACGTGACCGAACACGTACCGATCCGCGGTCCGTTCCGGCGGTTCGTGACCGTGACAGACGACGGTACGGACACCGTCGCTCCCGTGAGCGGCGTTCCCCTCCGAGACCATGTCATCGTCGAAAACTGCGTCATCGTCGAAAACTGCGTCATCCTCGCAGGACGTGTCACGCTGTCTGGATGGGTCACGATCGGTGGGATCGGAAACGACGTACTCGTCGTGAATCGGGCCGTCCCACGCGGTCGCCAACGCCGTGTCGTGGTTGCCGGCGACGAGCTCCAGAGACGCGCCGGCGTTGTGACACACGTTCGCGAGCTCGTTGAGCCCCGCACGGCTTCGCTCGGAAACCCGGTCGAACGTGTGGATCACGTCGCCAGCGAACACGACGGTCTCGGGCTGGAAGCGTGCGAGTAACCCGTAGAGGCGCTCGCGAATATCGTCGCGCTCGCCGAGCGGAAACGAAACGTTCGACGACTCCCCCCGTCCAAGATGGAGGTCGGCGACCACGAGGACGTCGTGGTGCTCGAGGAACACAGCACGATCACGTACGGTGAGATCGGACACGAACGGTGGTCCGGCCGCCGTCCGTATAACCTCAATGTCGGGGAGCGATCAGGACACGAGGGCCCGGTTCACGAACCGCACTCATCGACCGACGCCAGCGGCGGATTCGTGGCGCTCTCTCTCTCCGGTCGCACGGCCGCTCGGGGGCGCGTGATCGCTCTCGGTCACACGGCTGCCCGTGGGCGCGTGGTTACTCCCGGCCGCGTGGTTGCTCGCAGTTGCGTACGCCTCGCGAACCCGACGGAACGCCGCCTCGTCGCCGCCCTGGTCCGGATGAACCTCCTTGACGCGCTCCCGGTACGCGCGCTTGACCGCGTCGGCATCGGCGTCCGTCGGAACCCCCAGCTCGTCGAAAGCGGCCTCGACGGGGTTCGACCGGTCGCTGGACCGACGCGAACCCGTCCGCCACTCCGGCTCGTCGACATCGAACGGAAGTCGACGACCCAGTCCGTGGCCGGGAAGCTCGTGTTCAAAGAGGACGGTAAACACACCCGACCCCTCCAGCCGAAAGTAGTCGTGAGCGTCGAACGTGATGGCGACATCCCGATCCGGAAGGTAGAAGGGGACGACGACGTCGCCGACGGCATGTTCCTCGTGGAATCGTTCGCCGATTACCGAGAGATACGCCCGGATCTCGCGGTGTCGGCGGGCATCGTTGCTACCGGTGGATCGATCCCGTTCCGTCTCGGTCGGCGGCGAGAGACGCGTCCCGACGTAGAACACGACCGCGACCGCGACGGACGCGACTCCGCCGATCGCGGAGCCGAGCAGCATCCACGGCGGAACGATGTCGATGAGATCGGCGACCACGAGCCAGGTACGGGACGAATCCGTATGAATCCCTCGTTGCCGGTCGATTCGCGGAGCAACCGGCCGCTCGATCGCGACTCAGAGTAGCTCTTTCGATTTGAGCCCGTCGATGATGTCGTCGGCGAGCTCCTCGGGCGTCTCGTACGGGAACTCCTGTTCGCTTCCGAGCTTGGACGCAAGCTCCATCGCGGTGAAGCTCACGTCGCCCGCTTCGAACTTCGTTCCCGGCCCGTCCGGCAGGGCGGGAACGAGGTCCATCTGGTTGTCGACCGGGTAGTCGGCACCGCCGAACGCGTCGAGGAACTGTTCTCGGAGCTCCGTTTCTATATCGCTCATGCACCCACGTGCCGGGACCGAGCGCAAAAGCGTTGCGGAACTGTGGTAAACTGTTTGTCCATTTTTTATTTATTATCAGAACCACGATCGGAGCATCGAAGCTTTGTTTCCGGCACCGTAACGTCAGCGCATGTCGTTCGAGTTCAACTTCGATCTACTTCGAGAACTGACGGAGGCTCGTGGCGTTCCCGGCTACGAGGACGAGGTCCGCGACGTCGTGTGTCGTGAGTTCGCTGACCGGGTCGACTGCGTTCGAACGGACGCGATGGGAAACGTCGTTGGCACGATCGAGGGGAGCGGCGACTACTCGGTTGCGGTCGCCGCACACATGGACGAGATAGGGTTCATGGTGCGTCATATCTCCGAGGACGGGTTCGTGCAGGTGGACGCGTTGGGCGGCTTCGATCCGCGAGTGCTTCGTGCACAGCGCGTGACCGTCCACGGCGAGGAGGATATCACCGGCGTCATCGGTTCGGTTCCGCCACACACGCTGACCGACGAGCAGCGCGAGACGGACGAGACGGTGTCCGACGTGTACATCGACGTGGGTCGGAGCGCGGAGGCGGTCGAGGAGCTCGTGAGCGTCGGGGACCTCGTCACGCTGGACCAGACGACCACCCGGATGGGTGATCGAGTGACGGGCAAAGCGCTCGACGACCGCGTCTGTCTGTTCGCGATGCTCGCGGCGGCCGACCGCGTCTCCGATCCCGGCGTGACGATCCACTTCGCCGCGACGGTGCAAGAGGAAGTCGGGCTCCGAGGTGCACAGGCGCTCGGCGTCGACATCGACCCCGACCTCGCGATCGCTTTGGACGTCACCGTCGCCAACGACGTTCCGCAGATCGGCGAGGAGGCGGACGCCGTGACGAGACTCGGAGACGGAACGGCGATCAAGCTGAAGGACTCCTCGGTGATCACCAGCCCGAAGGTCCACGGTCGACTCACCGATGTCGCGGAGTCCGCAGGGATCGAACACCAACACGAGGTGTTGCCGGCGGGCGGCACCGACACGGCCGGCTTCCAGAACACGCACGGCGCGAAGCCGGTCGGCGCGATCTCGATCCCGACCCGCTACCTCCACACGGTGACTGAGACCGCCGACGGCGACGACATCGCGGCGACGATCGAGCTGTTGACCGCGTTCTTGGAGTCGGAGACCGGCGACCACGACTACACGCTCTAGGCGATCGGGAGGCCACACGACCACACGATCGGAGCGGTCACGGAGCAGCTAGCGCACAGGCGACGCGTGCCGGAAGCGGTCGGCTCCGGGAATCGGACTCAACCGATACGCTCGCTGGCCGCGTTATCCCTGTTAACGCATGGCTCATTCGTCCGTCGCCGGAACAGACCAAACCCGTTTTAAGCGTTGGTGTCGAACCGCGTAACAAGGTAGATATACATGGAGATGCCACGTCGTTTCAACACGTACTGTCCGCACTGTGACGGCCACTACGAGCACGAGGTCGAGAAAGTTCGATCCGGCCGACAGACCGGCCTGAAACGCGACGCTCGCCAGCGCCGTCGCGCGCTCGCGACGATCGGTAACGCCGGCGGGTACTCGAAGGTGCCCGGTGGGGACAAGCCGACGAAGAAGACTCACCTCAAGTACCGCTGTGGCGACTGCGGGAAAGCGCACATGCGCGAGGGATGGCGCGCCGGCCGTCTCACGTTCCAGGAGTAAGATGGCGGGAAGCTTCCACCTGCTGGCGTGTGACGAGTGCGGGAACGAACAGGTCGTCTTCGGCAAGGCCGCCTCCACGGTGTCGTGTGCGGTCTGTGGCGCGACGCTCGCGACCCCGACCGGCGGGGAGGCCGAGCTCCACGGCGAGATAGTCGAAACCGTTGAGGCACGGTAACCGCCTCACACCGCCGATGCAATACAGCGGTTGGCCCGAACCCGGCGAGCTCGTGGTCGGAGAGGTCGATGAGATCGCCGACTTCGGCGTGTTCGTCGACCTCGATCAGTACGAGGACAAACGCGGCCTCTGTCATATCAGCGAGGTCGCCTCCGGCTGGATCAAAAACGTCCGCGACCACGTTCGCGAGGGACAGACCGTCGTTGCGAAGGTGCTGGAGGTCGACAAATCCTCCGAACAAGTCGACCTGTCGATCAAGGACGTCAACGAACACCAGCGGAAGGAAACGATCCAGGCGTGGAAAAACGAGCGAAAGGCGGACAACTGGATGCTCATCGCCCTCGGCGAGGACGTCGACGACGGACGGTACACCGAAGTCGCGAACGCGCTGTTGGTCGAGTTCGACTCGCTGTACGACGCGTTCGAGTCGGCCGCGATCCGCGGGACGGACGCGCTTGCGGACGTCGACGTCGACGACGACACGATCGAGGCGGTCGTGGACGCGGCACGTGAGAACGTCTCCGTCCCGTACGTCGACGTCACCGGCTACGTCGACCTCGAGTCGTACGCATCCGACGGCGTCGACGACGTGAAGGCGGCCCTGGAGGCCGCCGAAGGAAACGGCTCCGTGCCCGATGGCGTCGAGCTGGAGGTCGGCTACGTCGGATCACCCGAGTACCGGATCAAGGTCCGCGCACCCGACTACAAGACGGCCGAGGCACAGCTCGAAGCGGCCGCCTCTCGGGCCCGCGAGTCGATCGAGAGCGCAGGCGGCGTCGGCGAGTTCCATCGCGAACGTCGCGAGGACGACGAGTAGCGGACACTACCGGTTCGTTTCTACCATGAGATCCGACATCAGAGTGTGTGCCAACTGGCGGAAAGAACACGACCAGCCGGTGTACACCCTCGGGGACCGGTGTCCGGCGTGTAATGCGCCGACGGAAAACAGCGCACCGGCCCCGTTCGATCCCGAGGACCGGTACGGTGAGTACCGGCGGCGAGCGCGCTCGCGGGAGTACCGATCCGGCGAGACGACGCGGTGAACGAGACGCCGAAGAAAACGACGTAGCTGGGAGACCCATCTTCGCCGGTCGACACGGCGATACAGCGATATCCGACTGCGCTGGGGTGTCATAAAACTCTTCGTATGGTGTTTATCCGCGGCGACTCGTACCCATCACCGCAAGCATGTGTTCGGCGCTCGACGTCAGTACTCCTCGTACGCGAGATTCATCAGCCACTGGGAGAAGGCGTCCGACTGCGGGTCGATCTCCTCCTCGCCGATAAATGGCGACAACATGTCACCGGCCATCAGCAGCGCAAAATCGAGGTCTCGAGGTGCGGGCTCCAGATAGTAGGTGTTGTGTCCGTCGTACACCGCGTCCTCACGTTGGATGAGGCCGGCACTCTCGAGCGCTTCCGCAATGCGGCTCCCCTTCCGCGAGGAGACGTCGAGCTCCTTCCAGAAGTCGCTCTGGTGGATCCCCCCGGTCTCGCGGATCAGTTCGAGACCGGCGCGTTCGTCCTCCGACAGGTCGGCCTCGAGTTCGGACACGCTCATACCTCAACACCTGCCCGCGAGTCGCTTAAAACTGGCTTTCCGGGTCGTCGATCGACCCCGGAGGAGAGTCCGGCCCTCCCGCAAACTCGGCCGGCAGCCGAACCGACTCCACCGCCGTCTCACACGGCGGTCCGTCGGCGAAGCCGACCGACGGAGACGCACCCGACCGGATCCGGGTGAACGACCGCGTGCCGTAGCCGTCGCCGTGAAGACACGCTCCGTACTCGTGGTCGGCGAGGATGTCGCTCGCACGGTCGAGCCACCCGTTTGCCGTCTCTCCGGGACCGGGAACGAGTGTCGCAGCGATCCGCCGTGCGCTGTCGATCCGTTCGGACCCGCGATCCGTCCGCCCTGGAGGCACTGTGAACCGCTCACGGTCGTTGACCACGCCGCCGACGTTGCCGACCACGTGGACGCCGGATTCGAGCTGGGTGACGAGGAGTCCCCCGTCGTACGTCAGCAGGAACGCCGCGACGTCGTCCGCGATGAGGAGGTTGAACCCGTCGTAGCTTCGGTCGTCGAGATCCCGCTCGACGGCCCGCACCGCCGACTCCGCGGAGCCCGCGCGAAGACAGTCCCTGACGAGCAGGCCGCGGGATCGGTCGCCGTCCCTGTCGGCGTCGAGCCAGCGGTTGGTGAGTGCCACCGTTAGCCCGGTCTCGGCGAGCCCGATCCACGTGCCGCCGGCCTCGAGGTCACGCGGGGCGACCACCATCGGATCCTCGCCACGGACCGATGGGGGCTCGGACGGGCGGTCGACCGCCTCGTCACGATTGGCGGCGAGCGCCACCGGCGATCCTGTAAACACCTGCCACGCGAGCGTGAGCGTGCACACAGCTGATCGCTTGCAGGGAACGGGTAAAAAACGGCGGGAGCACGGAGACGAACGAATGGCAGGAGAGCACGGAGACGAACGAATGGCAGGAGAGCACGGAGACGAACGAATGACTGGATGGCGGCGAACCTCCGGGAAGCGCCCGTGGAGAAATGCTTTACTCGGTGTAGAATAAATCTTTTGTCCACTCGACCCCTCAGTACACGTATGAAGGCGATCGTGACCTACGAGGACGACGACGAGCCGGTCGTTATCGAGAAGCCACGTCCAGTCCCTGCGGACGGCGAGGCGCTGGTGCGGACGCTCCGCGTCGGCGTCGACGGAACGGACCACGAGGTGATAGCCGGCGGTCACGGCGAGACGCCCGACGGCGACGATCACATGGTGTTGGGTCACGAGGCCGTCGGCGTCGTCGCCGACGCCAACGATACGCCGTTCGAGGAGGGGGACGTCGTCGTGCCGACCGTTCGCCGCCCCCCGAACGGCGCGAACGAGTACTTCGCGCGCGGCGAGCCGGATATGGCGCCCGACGGCCAGTATCACGAGCGGGGGATAGTCGGCGCACACGGGTTTATGGCCGAATACTTCACGAGTCCGGCGGAGTTTCTGGTCGAAGTGCCACCGGAGATCGCCGAGTGGGGCTTTCTCGTCGAGCCGGCGTCGATCACCGAGAAGGCGATCGAGCACGCGTACGCGAGCCGGTCGGCGTTCCACTGGGGCCCCGAGTCCGCACTGGTTCTCGGAAACGGCTCGCTGGGGCTGTTGACGCTCGCGATGCTGGACGACGGGTTCGACCGTAGATACTGTCTCGGCCGGCGCGAACGTCCCGACCCCACCATCGACCTCATCGAGTCGATCGGCGCGACGTACGTCAACTCCAACGAGACGGCCGTCGACGAGGTTCCGGACGCACACGAGCCGATGGATTTCGTGTACGAGGCGACCGGCTACGCGCCACACGCGTTCGAGACGATCGAGGCGCTCGCGCCGAACGGCGTCGGGGCGCTGCTCGGCGTGCCCGGCGACTGGTCGTTCGAGGTGGACGGGGGCCGACTCCACCGGGAGTTCGTCCTCCACAACAAGGCGCTGGTCGGCAGCGTCAACTCCGGATACGAGCATTTCGAGGCCGCCGTGGACTCGATCGCAGCGCTCGAGGAGTCGTTCCTTGAGGATCTCGTCACCGGAATCCACGGGCTCGACGAGTTCGAGGCCGCGTTCGCGGATGACGACACGACTATTAAAACGGCGGTCGAATTCGTCGCGTATGAAGAACGTTGACGACCTGATCGATAGCGCGGCGGAGCTGGCGGAGCGAGGGCTCTCGAAGGGCGAGATCGCGGACGAACTGAACGTCTCGCGGGAGACGGCAAGCTGGCTCGTCGAGCGTGCGGGTACGGAGAACACGAGGGCGACGACCGCTGCGCCCGGGTCGACCGCCGACATCCACGTCGACTGGTCGGCGATCGGTCGGGATTCCGCACGGCTCACGTACACCGCGAAGGCGATGGCGGATCTACTCGTGAAGGAGGGCGAAGAGGTGGATCTCACCGTCGGTATCGAGAAGGCGGGAGCACCGCTGGCAACCGCGGTCGCCAGCGAGCTCGACACCGACCTCGGCACGTACGCGCCGGCGAAACACCAGTGGGAGGAAGGCGACATCGCGGACCACGGGGGCGGGTTCTCACGGAACTTCGCGGCGATCCGCGACCGCGACTGCTACGTCGTCGACGACATCATCACGAGCGGTACGACGATGCGCGAGTCCATCGACGCGATCCGCGACCACGGTGGCACGCCCGTGGCATGCGTCGTGTTGGCCGACAAGAAGGGGTACGACGATATCGACGGCGTCCCCGTGCACTCGCTCGTCGACGTCGTCCGCGTCGACCGCGAGGAGTAGCTCGACCCGACGAGCAGACCGAGCCAGTGACCGCACGCGACGACTCCGGTCGGAGCGCGTCGACCGCCCCGCAACCCCTTTGAGTCACTATCCCCTACCGGGGTGCATGACGTTCAGTCCAGAAAGCGGAGCCGACTCCGAGGAGATCCAGGCGCGCGTCGACGAGACCATCGCCGACAACGACGTGGCGCTGTTCATGAAGGGGAACCGCCTCATGCCCCAGTGCGGCTACTCACAGCGGGCGGTCGAGCTCATCGGCAAACACGTCGAGGAGTTCGAGACGGTCGACGTGCTGCCAGCGCTACCGGAGTACCGCGAGGCGCTGGAAACCCACAGCGGCTGGGAGACGATCCCGCAGACGTACGCCGAAGGCGAGTTTATCGGCGGAAGCGACGTGTTGGCGGAGCTCGACGAACGAGACGAGCTGGCGGCCGAGCTCGGCGTCGAGTAAGCGACGGAAACTCGCCTCCGGAAGCCCGGCACTCCTATTCTTCGTGCGGTCCCTCGGCGGTGGGAAGCCGCTCGGTACACCAGTGACAGAAATCCAAGTCGGGATCGATCTCCCGTCCACAGTGGGGACAGTCCGCGGGTTGGGGCGACTCCCCGCCCGACGGTGCGCGGTCGGTACCGAACCGGTCGGTCAGGCCGGACGCGTCCGCTGCTCCGGAGTGGTTCGCCTCGATACTGGCTGGGTCGGTGTCAACGTCGCTTGACACTCCTGCCGATGGCGACTCCCCCGATGGCGACTCCCCCGATGGTGACTCCCCCGATGCGGACTCGACCGAGTTCGGTCCCGTCGATGCCGGTCCGGCCGAGTCGTAGGCGGCCTGTTGCCGTTCGTACTTGCGGTTGTTCCGAACGGCGAGCACGTACGCGTCGATGACGCTGGCGACGACGACGATCAGTGCCGGCGCGATCTCGCCGAGCGGCGGCGTCGTTCCGGCGAACACCTGATCGATCGTCGAGTCGGGAACGAGAAACACCACGGTTGCCGTGATCGTGACGTACCACCCGAGCGCACGACCCCACCGGCGGAGATACGCGTGACCGAGCCCGGAGATCACGAGCGCGAGAAGCACGGCCAGCCACGGCCGGCGGCGACGAATCTCTCCCATACCCCGAAAAGCGGTGGCGCGATATTGAGCGTTGGGTCTTCGCGACCTCGGAGCGTTTATATTTATCACGGACTGATTCGACGTATGTTCGCGTTTCCTACCGGACAGCTCCTTTACGGCCTTCTCTTTGCGCTGATCGGGGTCGCGTTCTGGTCAGCCGGATTCGTCGTAGCCTACTTTCTTTTCAAGCGGTGGCGAGGCGAGGGGCCACGCTCTCGAGAGTGACGGAGACGACCGGACGCGTCCTGGAGCCCTCCAGCCCCTCCTGGAGCGTACCGCTCCGGCTGCTCGGGTCGGCGCCTCTCGCAGACGGATTCCGGATGGTTAATTCTTTAAGCACTCAACCCAACTGTCGATTGAATAATGGCGTCCGACTCGGTGAAACTGTACACGGCGATCTACGTTGCTCTAGTCGTTCTCGCATTCTCGAAGTTCATCTTCTTCGAGTTCGACCAGCTGTTCACCTATCAACAGGCGTTTGCCGGAACGATGGTGGCGGCGGCTATCAAATCCGTCCTCATCGTCGGCTACTATCAACATCTCCGGTGGGAGAACAGGTCGCTCACCTACCTCATGCTGCTCGCGTTGGGGCTCGCATTGCTGCTGATGGCGGCCGCGACCTACTCCATCACCTGAGGACCTCCCGACAGCTTCGGAGCAATGAGCACATTGGAGCTTGGCCGCGGAGTTTTTGTGACCGCGGGATGACGCGTTCGTATGGACGCCGCGCACTGACCGCGACGCGGTGGGCGTCACGGACTAGCAGAGCTACCACACCGGCCGGGAGCGGTCACAACGTGTCTTTGACGCCCAGCACCCGCTCCTCGCGTTCGCGTCCCGGATCCCACTCGCTGCCGTCTCGGTCGGAGTCTCGGTAGTCCGCGATCGACCGTTCCAGCGCCTCCCGCACCGGCGTCGACTCCCAGCCGAGCCCGGCGAGCTTGCAAGTGTCAAGAAGGTGCGGATACGCCCGATACAGCACGAACTCGTCCGGCGTCAGCTCTCCGGCCGCGAGCGCGTCCGCACATGCCGGGACGACCTCACAACTCGTTTCCGCGACCTCGGCGATCATCTCCACGGTCTCCGCGAGCGTAAGCGCCCGACGGTCGCCAACGTTGTACGCCTCCCCCGGCTCTCCACGCTCGGCGACGATCCGAAGCGCCCGCGCGACGTCCTCGACGTACGCGAGCTGCCACAGACTCCCGCCGTCACCCGGAACCACCACGCGGTCGTACGAGTGGACACGATCGATCCAGTAGTCGAGTCGCTCGGTGTAGTCGTGTGGACCGTACACCACCGTCGGCCTGACCGCCATCGCGTTCACACCGCGCCGTGCGGCGTCGAAGACGGCCCGGTCCCCGGCAGCCTTCCGGTTCCCGTACGTCTCGTCGTCGTCGCTGTCCGCCTGTGCAGGCGTACACGATCGGAGCCGCGTCTCCCCCTCCCGTTTCGGTATCTCCTCGTCGGCGTACGAGCTTCCGGAGGAGACGTACACGTACGCCTCGACGTCGGCGAACACCTCCGTCGCGGTCTCGACGTCCGACGGGTGATACGCGACGCAGTCGATCACGATATCCGGATCTATCGAGAGCTTCGCGGCCCGGAGGTCCGTTCGCTCCGTCCGGTCACCCTGCACGTGTGTGACGCGATCCGCGTCGAAGGGGTTCTCGTGATTGCCGCGGTTCATCATCGCGACGTCGCAGTCGTTCTCCAGCAGGTCCGAGACGAGGTGTCGACCGATGAAACGCGTGCCGCCGATCACGAGCGCGGTGTCGGGCATGGAGCCGCTTGACGCTCCGCGACCAAAGGACCCGCGAAAACGGCAGCCGAACCGTTAGAAGAGGTAGAACAGCGGGAACAGGAACACCCAGACGATGTCGACGAAGTGCCAGTAGAGACCGAAGTACTCGACCGGACGGCTATCCTCCATGTACGCCCCGCCGTAGGCGCGAACGAACAGGAAGATGGCGATAAGCAGTCCGATGATGACGTGGACCGCGTGCAGGCCGGTCGTCACGAAGTAGACGGACGCCTGCACGGCGGTGTACCCCTCGGGGACGACCGACAGGTAGACGCCGTCGACGTACAGCTTCTCCCACCACTCCCACGCCTTCACGGCGAGGAAGGTGAATCCGAGGAGAGTCGTCGCGCCGATCGATGCGAGCAGCCCCTTCCGGTTCTTCCGATGGGAGGCGACGAGCGCGAGGATCACCGTGAACGACGAGGTGAGCAGCACGAACGTGTTGATCAGTCCGGGCAGCGAGTCGGGGATCGGCGTCCACGTTCCCCACCCGGCGTTCCAGCGGATGAACACGGCCGCGGAGATGAACGCACCGAAGACGATCACGTCGGACGCAAGGAAGAACCACATCCCCAGTTTCACCTTCTCGACGCCGTTGAACGGCCATCGTTCGCCGAACTCGGCGGGAGGCGCGTAGAAGTCCTCCATTCCCCACTTCCAGCCCGACCAGATCAACGTGAGCGCGCCGATGACGGCGAGCATCGGGTACACCGGGTTGATGATCTCCATCGATGTCTGAGCGATCGAGTCGCCGAACTGGAACTCCGTGGAGTCGCTGAACCCGGAGAGCCCGAGCAGCATGATACCGGTTGCCGCCGACAGCAGGATCGGCCAGACGCTGGCGTGGCTCGCGTGTTTGTCCCAGTACGGGTAGTTGCGAATGTGGTCCGAGTGGCTGTCACCGCCGTCCGTGACGGCGTTGCCGTTCTCGTCGGCTTTGACGGCGGGACCTCCGTCCGGAACGTAATCCTTCACGAACTCCAGCTTACCGGAGGCGTACGAGGGCCGATTCGGCCAGTTTTCCAGCGGCGGAGGCGAGGAGACCGCCCACTCCGCGGTGCGGGAGTAATCCCACGGGTTGTCGCCTGCCTCCGGTCCGGAAACGTACGACTTCGCGAGGTTATAGAACATGATGAAGAATGAGAGCCCCAAGACGAAGCCTCCGATCGTCCCTGCCTGATGTATCCCTTGGAACGCGGGGTTGTACTCGAACACCCTACGCGGGGTTTCCCACGCGAGGAACATCGAGAAGTACACCGCGTTGAAGCCGATGAAGAACACGACGAAATGCACCTTGCCGAGGAACTCGTCGTACATCTTCCCTGTCATTTTCGGGAACCAGTAGTATACGCCGCCGATCAATGCCGTTGCACCGCCGAACATCACGTAGTGGAAGTGAGCGACCACCCAGTAGGTGCCACGGAACTCGTAATCGAGGACGATGGCCCCGAGGAAGACGCCGGTGATACCGCCGAGGATGAACAACAACAGTGCACCAAACGCGAACAGGAACGGCGTCGTAAACTGGATCCGTCCCTTGATCAACGTGTAGATAAGCGCGAAGACGAGCAGGTCGAACGGTAACGAGATGCCGATGGTGGTCGCCATCATCAGCGTCTTGATCTCCAGGTTGATCGTCGTGAGGAACATATGGTGCATCCACACGAGGAACGACTGCACGGAGATCAGACAGATGGAGATGATAACCCACTTGCGGCCGACGAGTCGGCGACCGGAGAACGTCTGGAAAAGCTCAAGCATGACTCCGAGGGCTGGGAAGAAGACGATATACACCTCCGGATGACCGAAGAACCACCAGAGATGTCCCCACAGTAACGATCCACCCTCCGTTGCCGAGAAGTAAACGCTGCCGAGGACGCGGTCTGACGCGAGGATCAGCATCGCGGCGAGCAGCGCCGCGAACGCGAACAGCATCATCCAGACGGTCGCGAGGATCGACCAGGTGAACATCGGCATATCCATCAATCCCATCCCTTCGGCCCGCGAGTGATGTATTGACGTGAGGAAGTTCACCGTCGACGCGGTGACCCCGACGGTGAACATGGCTAATGCGAGAATAGCCCCGGTCGATCCGATACTCGGCGTGTACATCGGTACGTTCAACGGGGCGTACATCGTCCACCCTGCATCGAGTGTGCCACCTTGGAAGAAGCTGATTCCGAGGAGAACCCCGGAGAAGAGGTACATCCAGTACGACAGCGCGTTTAAACGCGGGAACGCGAGGTCATCGGCCCCGATCTGGAGCGGCACGAAGTAGTTCGCGAACGCAAAGGCGAACGGTGAGAGGAACCAGAACACCATGATCAGCCCGTGTGCGGTGACGGCCTCGTTGTACGCTAGCCCGGAGAGAATGTGGTTCGCCGGGTCCCACAGCTGTAGGCGGATCAGCAGCGCCATTACGCCGCCAAACAGGAGGAAGAACAACGACGTTATCAGGTACAGTATCCCGATATCCTTGTGGTTCGTCGTGATGAGCCACCGTTTCACGGAGGTGGTCGGTGGAAGCTCAGCCATCAGTCGTCACCCTCCTCGGTTCCGGTTTCGGATTCATCATTGTCAGGTTCAGCATCGTTCTGCGTGTTTTCGTACCACTCCTCCCACTCGTCCTGTGGGAGAACGGTGATCTGACCGTCCATCGCGGAGTGTCCCGAACCACACAGCTCGAAGCACTCGACGAGGAACGTCGCCTCCCCACCCTGGGCTTCAACCTCCTCCGAACTCACCGCGAACCACGTGTGAGCGGTCTCACCCGGGATGGAATCGGCTTTGAATCGCAACTCCGATGAGCCGAAGTTGTGCCAGACGTCGCGTGAGGTCACCGCCAGGTCGATCCGCTGATCGGCCGGGACGATCAGCTCGTTAGTCTCCGTATGCCCGTTCGGATACTCGTAATCCCACCCGAACTGATACCCCTCGACGACGATCTCGATGTCGCCTTCCCCTTCGGTTTCGGGCCCCTCCTCGACGTAGAGCAGAAGGCCATACGAGTACACGACGAGGCTAATGACGATGATTGCGCTCAGCCCGAAGGATAAGAAGAGCTTCTTCGATTTCGTGCCGCCCTGTCCCGTCGGAAGCTCTCCGACGACCGGCGCGTCGAAGTCGTCATCCGTGTTATCACCGTCGTCACGATACTTGTACACGTTCCACAGCGTGTACGCGACGACGACGACGCCGACGAGCGTCCCCAGCGCGAGAAAGACGAAGAAGATCTCGTCGAACACCTCGGCCTGCGCACGCCAATCAGTCCCCTGTTGTAAAAGATGTGGATCTATCATGTCTGTCGCTCGGGTCTTGTATCTCACTTGGTCATAGTACACTTAGCTCTTTTGTAGCAGCGGCGGTTCTACAGCCGTGTCAATAAAAAAGGTCTGTATAGTAAAGACTAACAGCTATCCGACGCTGCGGCGTAGTCTAATGACGCTCGCGCAGGACCGATATACGAAGGGTATTTGTACGACCGAACAGACTCAACGATAAGAGCCGATCATGGTCTCGTTAACCCTTCTGAGTACGGCGCTGATGGGGGTGCTCGTCGTCGCCACGTTCGTTGCCGTCGCACGGATCGGCGGCCAACGGAGCCCGCCCGGCAGCGAGGAACCGACCGATAGATACGCCGAGCTCACCGAAACGCTGTCGGAGCTCGTCAGAACACCGGCCGTCTGGACGGTGGGGTTCGTCGTCATCGCCGTCGGCGTCGGCGCGGCGGCCGTACTCGCGGTCGGTGATTTCGGGCTTCCCGAAGGCATGTCCGGGCTGTTCTTGAACGTAGTGTACGCCGCCGTCGGACTGCTGTTGACCGGGTTCGTCTTCCTCGGCGTGTACTTCGCCACCCGGGGCCGTGGCCTGGGGAACGCTCACGGGATCGCGGCGGGATCGTTCGCTGCGGGACTCGTCTTCCTCGTGCTCGTCACTGCACAGCTTCTCATCGGTGTGATCGGATAACGGAAAACGCCAACGTCGTGATCGACGGCGGAAACCACGGAGATCGCGTTTGTACCCAACTGCTGCCGGACTCGGACTGGACGACATCGCACAGTCCGTACGGAGCCTCCCGGTGGAAGCGACCGCGGAGCCGAAAGAGACCGGCTGTCGAGGGCGGTGGAGTTATATCCTGCTGGGCTGTTACGTGTCTCCAGTGAGCGCCACAGTGGAGAAGCGGACGGATCCGCCGGGCGAGTCCGACCACGTCATGGCGGCGTGGGAGCTCAAAGAGCGGATCCGTCGATCGGACGGCGTGCTCCGACAGCGCCGCGGCTTCTTTACCGACGCCTATCGACGCTCCACGACTCACCTCCTCTTCGAGGACGACGATCTCGTCGGGTTCGCGTCGGTTCGACGCGACGGCTACATCCTCTTTCTCGCGGTCGATCCGGACTGCCGCGGCTGCGGCTACGCGGAACGACTGATCGCCGACGTTGCGGAAAACCACCGATCCGTCTCCTGTCACGCGCGGACGACCAACGAGCCAGCACTCGGCTTCTACGAGCACCTCGGATTCGAGGTGAAGCGCCGGATCGACGACTACTACGAGGACGGCGGGGATGCCTACTACCTCACGCTCGGCGAGGAGACGCTCCGCGAGCGACTCTCCGACTTCGTCCGACGGTAGTTCGGCTCACGCACGGCGTCGCGTGTCCCGCGTATCGAGTCGGTCGGTTCCGTCCGAGCTCGGGCCCGATGCGCTTCCCAGAGACGTGGGATCGACAGCCATTAGCGCCCGCCGCGAGGAGACGACGCCATGACCGATGCCACTCCGACTGCGGCGGAGCTCGCCGACCGCGTCCGCGCGGGCGACCTCCGTCTCCACGAGCTCGAGGAGCATGCCGACGCCGACACGGCCGCAACCGCGCGCCGTCGTCTCGTCGCGGCGGAGTCCGACGCCGACGTCGACGTGCTCGGCGAGTACGTGTTCGACGCGGCCGACGCGGGGCCGAACATCGAGAACATGGTCGGCGCGGTACAGATCCCGCTCGGCGTTGCCGGTCCGGTGACGATCGACGGCGGGGTGCTCTCGGGCTCGCGATATCTCCCGCTGGCGACGACGGAGGGAGCGCTCGTCGCGTCGATCAACCGGGGCTGTACCGTGCTCAACGACGCCGGAGGAGCGACCGCTCGCGTGACGAAGACGGGAATGACGCGCGCACCGGTGTTCCGCGTCGCCGACGTCGCCGAGGCCGAGGCACTCGTGGGGTGGGTCCGAGGGAACGAGGACGCGCTTCGGGAGGCCGCGGAGTCGACGACGAGTCACGGTGAACTGCTCGATGTGACGCCGTACGTCGTCGGGAACAACGTCTACCTCCGGTTCCGTTACGACACGAAGGACGCGATGGGGATGAACATGGCTACCATCGCGACCGGAGAGGCCTGCGACGTGATCGAGGCGGAGACGACCGCCTCGCTCGTCGCGCTGTCGGGGAATCTCTGTTCGGATAAGAAACCCGCCGCGATCAACGCAGTCGAGGGCCGGGGGCGGTCCGTCGCGGCCGATGTCGAGATCCCGCGCGAGGTCGTCACGGATCGGCTCCACACGACGCCGGAGGCGATCGCCGAGATCAACACTCGAAAAAACCACGTCGGGGCCGCGAAGGCGGGGGCGCTCGGGTTCAACGCCCACGTCGCCAACGCGGTCGCGGCACTGTTCTTGGCGACCGGGCAGGACGAGGCGCAGGTGGTCGAGGGGGCGAACGCGATCACGACCGCCGAGACGACCCCCGACGGCGATCTGTACGTCTCGGTGTCGCTCGCCAGCCTGGAGGTCGGCACCGTCGGCGGCGGGACGAAACTACCGACGCAGACGGCCGGACTGGAGATATTGGAAGTCAGCGGCGGCGGCGATCCCGCCGGGTCCAACGCCGACGCGCTGGCGGAGGCGATCGCGGTCGCCGCGCTTGCGGGAGAGCTCTCCCTGCTGGCGGCGCTCGGGTCGCGACACCTCTCGTCGGCGCACGCGGATCTCGGTCGGTAGCGATATCGATCGTCGTGGCCGGGAGCGACGGCAGATGTTGGTAGTCGTCGGATGTTCCGTGCGTCGCCACGGTCGTCGGAGAGGGGTCACACGAGCGGCCGTTGCCGGCGTCCTCGTTCGATAGCGTCACGGACGAGCACCACACCTCCAATCGCGGCCGCGAGGATCCCGGCCCAAGCGCCGATCCCCTCGCCCGAGGCGGCCGCAAGCGCGATGCCCGCCCCGGCGAGCAGATGCCCGGTCGCCTGGGCTGTGTGTCCCGTGACCGCCGAAGCGACTCCGACGACGATCAGCGCGACTGCACACACGACGAGGAGCGCTCGGAGCGCGCCGACGGCGTCCGGACTGATAGGGGTCCCCATCGGGTACCCGATGGTTGCCACTCCCGCGACTACTGCGCCAGCGGAGGCCAGACGCCGAAGCTGCATTGTGAACCCGTACCACACGAACACGTAAAAACGTCAGTCAGACGGATGTCATCTCTCCGCCGCCGACAGTGGTTTCGTCGGCTGCTGAGGCGGTGTCTCAGGTGTGATCGCGAAGCCGCTGGTCGTGGCGGCGTCGGTACCGCCCGGAGATGGTCAGTCGTCGGCGCGGATCTCGTCGGGATCGGAGTCACTCGAGCCGGTGCTCCCGGCCGCTCCGTCTGCGAGCATCGGCGTCCCGTCAGCACGCGGGCCGAGCAACGGGCCGTAGGGACCGCCGTCCACATCGATGCGGCGGCGGGTCCGGTAGTCGGTGGAGCGCTCCACGGGTGTCCGGCCGATGGCCGTGATCATCTCCACGTAGTCGTTGAACGAGCGGTACTCGCCGTACTCGCCGCCCGCACGCTTCGTGATCTCCTCCGAGAGGATCGTCCCCATGAAATCATCGGCACCGCAGTTGAGCAGTTTGAGTCCGTGGGCATCGCCGGATTTCACCCACGACGCCTGTACGTGATCGACGTTATCCAAGAACAGTCGAGCGACCGCGATGACGAGTTCGTCCTCGTCGCGTGACGGACCGCCGTCGACGACGCCGTGGCGATAGAGTGGCGTATCCCGATGGATAAACGAGAGGGGGACGAACTCGGTGATCCCACCGGTTCGGTCCTGCAGGTCCCGCACGACGCCGAGATGCTGGGCCCGGTGGGCGACCGTCTCGACGTGACCGTACATCATCGTTGCCGTCGTGTCGAGTCCGGCGTCCATCGCGCCCTCCATCGCCGCCACCCAGTCGTCCGTGCCGATCTTACCGGGACAGATCACCTCGCGCACCTCGTCGACGAGGATCTCCGCAGCGGTCCCGGGGGCGGAGTCGAGTCCGGCAGCGGCGAGTTCGCGGTACACCGACTCGTAGCTCCAGTCGGTCCCCCGCCTCGCGTGGTACGCCTCCTCCGGCGTCATCGAATGGAGATGGACTCCGCCGACCGACATCGCCTCCATCTGCTCGACGTACGTTCCGGGATCGGTCGCGTACGCCGCGGGCGGCTTGTAGTTCACCGCGCTCTCGGCGTCGTCGTGTCCCGCGAGGATCTCGTGGTGCTCGTCGTTCAACGCGAACGCCGGGTGGAGTCCGGACACCGAACACACCTCGTAGATCCCCATCTCGAGGGCGGCATCGACGACCGCGCGCGACTCAGCAGGCGTTTTGGTGAACCCGGCGTGGTCGACGTCGTTGCCGGCCTCGAACGCGTGGGCGCTGTCCTTGAAGTTACAGAACAGACACCCCGTGTTGCAGGCGGTGGTGACGTTGTTGTTCAGATTGGCGACGAACGTCACGTCCTCGCCCACTTCCTCGGCGCGGCGGCGGTCCGCGAGCTCCAGCACCTGCTCTTTCCGGACCGGGTCGAACCCGGATGTCTCCGTTCCCGTCGCGAGGAGCTCCGTGGCGTCGTCGACCGTCAGCCGAACGCCGTCGCGAGCTTTCGCGAGCGCGTTCTCGAAGGACTGGTCGGTCGCCGGATCGGCGAAACCCAACGCCTCCGGGTCCAAATCACGCGCCGACGTCATCCTCTATGCCTCCCCGCCGCATGGTTAAAAGCGGGACGGTACCGACACCGGGTGAAACGACATTCACTTACCCGGTGCCGTGAGGCGGTCGCGACGGGGTTGCGGTGCGGTCGGGTGGGGTTGAAAGGGGCAGTCGTGATCCCCGCGAGCGGAGCGAGCGGGGGCTCGGGAGACGCAGTCTCCCGGTGGGGCGACGCCCGCCGCAGTAAGCACCACAGGGAGCGAGCACCGCGAGCGACCGAGGAGCGCAGCAAGGCGCGCGAGCCGTCGCGGCTGGGGCTTTCAGATCGTTCGTACTCGTCTCACGCTGGAGTGCTCGCATACGCGATACCGCCTCATCTCTGTCGAGCAATCCGCGGCCGTAACCGAGCGCGATGACGCCGATGGAACCGTGAACTTCGATGCCAGCGTCTGATGCTGCCTCTCGGGCTGCGAGGTCGTCGGTCAAAAGAACGACTCCCCGAACCTCCGCGACCGCAATCGCAGCGCGTTCTCCAGCATCCAGTTCTTCAGCACCGATTCGGCTTTCGTCGGCTTCGACGAATTCGTACGAGAGGTCGGCCAACCCGTCCGGAACACCACCGGAATCGATCTCCTCGTAAACAATCTCTGGAACGAGGAGCGTGTCAAACGTCGAGAGAAGTTCGAGCGAATCGATTTCGGCGAGGTGAATGAGCGGTCCTGCGTCCGAGACAGCCGCTAGCGTCACGCGTTCAGGCCCCAGTCAACGTCTTCCTCGACAACCTCACGCTCTCGGTCCGCACGCTCGACTTTCGTCCGACCGACGCGCTCGATGGCTTCCTCGCGGTCGAGTTCGCCCTCAAGGTACCGTGCGAGTACGAGGTCTTCCCACAGGTCTTCGAGCCCGCGTTCGAGTGCCCGCTCGAACACCTCGGACTCGGGGAGGCCGCGAGCCTCCGCGATTTCTCGAACCCGATCGGAAATTTCGGCGGCCATACAGAGTGATTACTCGGCAACGTTCATAAATCCGCGTCTACCCGCCCGACGAGAATCTGACCAGGGCCTATGTCTACTGTGGCCACAGCCAGATCCCGTCAGAGACGCCGTTTACCGTCAAAAATAGCGGCCTCGGCACTCATAGGGCTCGTCATCGCTGGTGCCGAGTCAGCTCGGAGCGGTGATTCGTCATCGGCCGTCCGACGCTACGCCACGTTAGTTAAAAAGCGTCCGGGCGCGAGTCGTGACCGCACCTCACGCCTCCCCAGCCTCGGCGGCGGCTCGCGCGTTCCGCGCTCGCCGCCGCCTCCCTCGCGCGCGCTTGCTCGCGGCAACCGCGTGACTGACCATGTCGCGAACGACATCGCCACTCACCGCTCGTTCATCGCAGATTGAAACTATGCGTAGTTACATACTGCGCAAAAAAGCTAAATAGATCGTGTGAGAACGTTGTATCGTTGATGATGCAACGCCGTGAGCTGCTCGTCGCGACCGCGGCCGGAGCGACGACGCTCGCCGGATGCGCAGGCGGTGGTGACGGGACCGACGAGGCTGCGATCCGTGACGAAACACTCACGCTCACGACGACGACGAGCACCTACGATACGGGTCTGCTGGGCGAGGTGAACGCCGCGTTCGAGGACCGGTACGGCGTTACCGTCGACGCCGTCGCACAGGGGACCGGAGCGGCACTCGAAACCGGACGATCGGGTGACGCGGACGTCGTGATGGTTCACGCCCGGTCGCTCGAGGACGAGTTCATTCGGGAGGGCCACGGCGTCAATCGCCGGGATCTCATGTTCAATGACTTCGTCATCGTCGGTCCCGAGGACGATCCTGCCGGGATCGACGGCGTGAGTCAGGCGAGGGAGGCGTTTCGGACGATCGCCGAGACCGAGTCCACGTTCATTTCTCGCGGTGATACCTCCGGAACGCACACGAAGGAGCTCGCCATCTGGGACGAGGCTGGCGTCGAACCCGGTGGCGAATGGTACCGGGAGGCCGGAAGCGGGATGGGTGAGGTGCTGAACCAGGCAGCCCAGACGCCCGGCTACACGCTCACGGACCGGGGGACATACCTCTCACAACGGTCCGAGCTCGACGTGTCCATCCGCGTCGAAGGTCCGATCGAAGGCGGACCGGAACGCCTCGCGAACCCGTACGGCATCGTTGCCGTCAACCCCGGCGTTCACGAGAACGTCAACTACGATCTCGCCATGTCGTATATCGGGTTTGTAACGTCTCAGGAGGGCCAAGACGTCATCGAACAGTACACCGTCGAGGGCGAGCAGCTGTTCTTCCCCGAATCCGTTTCGGCCGAACCGAACTTCCAACAGTACGTCCCCGAGGACTGGACACCTGACGAGGAGTAATCGACTACATGATCGAGATGATGTCGTCAGTCGTTCCGGCCGCGGACATCCTTGCTCCGCTCGGCGTCGAGTTTCCGTTCGAGCGGACCTACGTCGAGAGCATCATCTACGTCTCGTTGTACGTGAGTCTCACGGCGGTGCTGATCAGCACGCTCGTAAGCGTGCCCATTGCGATGCTCGTCGGATTTGCGGAGTTTCCCGGCAAGGGGGTCGTCGTCGCCGTTATCAACACGGGAATGGGGTTCCCGAGCGTCGTCGTCGGCCTCGTCGTGCTGTTCGCCGTCTCGAATCAGGGACCGCTCGGCACGTTCGATCTGGTGTTCACGAAGGAGGCGATGATCATGTCACAGTTCGTGCTCGCCACGCCGGTTATCACCGGTGTGAGCCTCGCTGCCGTCACCGGCATCGAGGACGGCGTCCGGGACGCCGCGTACGCGATGGGTGGAACGCGTCTCGACGTTGCGCTCGTCACGATCAAAGAGGCTCGTTACGGTATCGTGACCGGCATCCTGGCCGGACTGGGGCGAGCGATCAGCGAAGTCGGATCGGTGCTGATCGTCGGCGGGAACATCGCCAGCGCCGACGGTACGTCCGTAACTCGGACGTTGACCACCGCGATTCAGCTTGAGGCCAGGCAAGGCCGTTTCGAGCTGGCGCTGATCCTCGGTGCGATCTTGCTCACGCTCGTGTTGGCGATCAACGGCATCGTGCTTCGACTCGGGGGTGGACGCGTCTAATGTACAACCAACCCGGACAGCAACGACAGCAGTCCGGACGGGAGCGACAACAGCATGGACAGGGGCAACAACAGCATGGACAGGGACAACAACAGCATGGACAGGGGCAACAACAGCACGGACAGGGACGACGGCGGACGACGAACGACGGCCTCGCAGTCGCAGCCGTCAGCCACGGATTCGACGGCTCCGACGTGCTCGACGGGGTCACGATCGGGGTCGGACGGGGGGAGACGGTGGCGATCATCGGCCCCTCCGGCACCGGGAAGACGACGCTTCTCCGGCTGCTGTCGCTGTTCGATGATCCGGACGCGGGAACGGTCGAGATGGACGGGACGGACGTGTGGACCCTGTCCGAGCGGGAGCGACTCAACGTTCGGCGACGCATCGGGATGGTGTTTCAGGAACCACACCTCTTCGACGCGACCGTCCGTCGGAACGTGAGCTACGGCCGGCGCATTCGACGGTCCTGGCGCGACCGGCTCGGTCACTGGGTGTCGCGGCTCGGAGGAGATGCTTCGAGTGACGCGGTCGCCGAGGCGCTGGAGACCGTCGGCCTCTCGGCGCTTGCGACACAGTCGGCGAACTCGCTATCGGGCGGTGAGGCACAGCGGGTGGCGTTCGCTCGCGCACTCGCGTACGAGCCCGACTTTCTCCTTCTCGATGAACCCACATCCGACCTCGACCCCCGGAACACCGCCGTTCTCGAGGACGCGATCGCGACGGCACGGGACCGCGGGCTCGGCGTCGCGATCGCGACGCACGATATGCATCAGGCCGAACGCGTCGCAGACCGCGTCGCCGTGATGCTGGAGGGGCGGCTTATCGAGGTCGGTCCGACCGACCGCGTGTTCACGGACCCCGAGGACCCCCGAGCGCGGAAGTTCATCGACGGCGAACTCGTCTACTGAGACGGCAGCTCTCGATGCGAGGTAAGACCTCTCAACAGGGATCAACGTGGACACTCGCGATCCGGGTCCAGTGGACAACCGCCGAGGTGGACGGACAAGCTTCTAATGCGCTCCGACGAAGCGTGTCAGTAATGGAGGAACCGAGCGGGGAGGGGAGTGCAGCGCTCGTACGGGGCGGAGTGGAGTTCGACGAGCGGGACGCGACGCTGCTTCGGGAGATAGACGAGACGGGATCGGTAGCGAAGGCGTCGACGAATCTCGGTCGCTCTCGCGCACGCGACCTCTCCCGGATCGACGAGCTCGAATCGGCGTTCGGCGACCTCGTCGACCGATCCCGTGGCGGACGGGACGGCGGCGGAAGCAGGGTGACCGACAACGCGACGCGGCTACTGAACCGGTACGAGCGGCTGCAGGTTGCGCTGTCCGCGACCGCGCAGGTACCCGAAACGGTGCTCGAAGGGACCGTCTCGTCCGTCTCGGGTGAGCTGGCGGACGTTACCACGAGCGTCGGTTTCGTCCGCGGGTTACACGACGGGGTGACGCGCGACGACCACGTGCAGGTTCGGATCGGGGCCGACGCGCTCACCGTGCTCGACCCGGCAGCAGATCCGGACCTCGATTCGACGAGCGCGCGAAACCGCCTGTCCGGAACGGTCACCGACATCCGGCGTGGCGAGACGGTGTTTACCGTCCGTGTCGACGTCGACGGGATCGACGTGCGAGTCCTCGTGACGGAGGACAGCGCGCGCCGACTCGAGCTAGCTGCAGGACGCGAGGTGGTGCTCACGTGGAAAGCGACGGCGACGCGGATTGTTCACGAACTCTGAAATGTATTAACTCCAGAAAATAGCGCGTTTGCTTCAGTTCGTTCAGAAACAGCGCCGGCCGGGACCCCCGCGAGCAGCGCGAGCGGGGGGTCGACCGGTGGACGACCATCGGGAGTGCGCCGGCCGGGATTTGAACCCGGGCCATGAGCTTGGAAGGCTCAGGTCCTACCACTAGACCACCGGCGCGCGTTCCGATCGAAACGCCGCCGGAATAAGGACCTTACTCTTTCGTTTCACTGCCTTCGGTCGACTCGTACTGCGACGAATCGCCGTTCTTATCGGGTCCACCCTGCTGTTCGACATCGACGCCCACGTCGATATCGTTGGTACTCGCCGACGCCCCGTTCGTTCCGTTCGTCGAACCCTCCACCGCCCCGTCAACCCACCCGAACTCAGTGCCGTTCTCATCGGAACGTGGTGTCGAACGGGTACCGTCTACGGTCGCGTCGGTTTCGAACTTATCGACCGTCGCACGGAGCTCCTCGGCCCGCGTGTTCAGATCGTCGACTCGGGAGGAGACGGCGTCGAGCGTCGTCGCCTGCTGTTCAGCGAACGACGCAACGGTGGTCGCTTCGGCAGTCGTCTGTTGGCTGATCCCGGCGAGCTCGTCGACCGCGCCCGTGACATCGTTGACCGATGCCGCCTGCGCGTCCATCGCACCGGAGATCTCCTGAACGCCGTCGTCCGCCTCCGCGACACGGTCGGAGATGTCCGCCAGCGCTGCTTCGGCGTCCTCGACGGTTTCGACGCCCGATTCGACGCCTTCGCGGATGGCACTCATCTCGGCCACGCTGTCGTCCGTGCGCTCGCGAAGCTCGTCGATGAGCGCTTCGACCTCCGCGGCGGACTCCTGTGTCTCCTCCGCGAGGGTTTTCACCTCCTCGGCGACGACGGCGAATCCGGAGCCCGCCTCGCCCGCGCGAGCCGCCTCGATCGACGCGTTGAGCGCGAGGAGATTCGTCTGGTCGGCGATGTCGGAGATCGTCTCGACGATCTCGTCGACCGCCTCCATCTCCGATTCCAGCCGCTGCACCGTCTCCGAGGCGGACACTGACCGCTCCTCGATCCGGTGTAGCTCCGTCACTGCTTCGCTCGCCGCCTCTCGCCCCGTTTCGGTGAGATCGTCTGCCCGCTCGGAGGTCGTCGCGACCTGGTCCGCGGAGGCGGCAACCTCCTCGATCGTCGCCGACATGTCCTCCATCTCCCCGGCGACATCCGAGAGCTGCCGGCTCTGTCGCTGTGCGCCCGCGGAGATCTCGTCGACCGCCTCGCTCGTCTCTTGGCCGGCCGACGCCACCTCCGTCGTCTCCTCCGTGACGGTCGCGCTCTCCGTCGCGACCGACTCCGCGAACGACTCGACCTCCGCGACCGTCGCCTCCAGCTCCGCCATCGCCTCGTTGAACGCGTCCGCGACTTCGTGCAGCGCGTCCGGGTCCTCCGGTTCAGCGGAGAGCCGGGCCGTGAGGTCGCCGTCGGCGCATGCGCTCATGGTGTCGCCGAACGCCGTCGCTCTGGCTTCGAGCCGCTCGGCGACCGCGTCGCTTTCCGCCTGCGCGGTCTCCGCCCGCCGTTTCTGTTCCTCGGCAGTCTCTATCTGCTCGCGGAGCGAGTCACGCATAGCGCCGAACGACCCGTACAGCTTCCCGATCTCGTCTCGGCGCTCCGTTTCGAGGTCCACGTCGAGGTCGCCATTCTCGAGCTGCCGGGCTCGCTCGCCGAGACGGTTGAGCTCGACGACGGTGCCGCGACCCAGCGTGACGCCGAGCAGTCCGAGCCCGATGACGGCGACGCCGACGATGATGAGGAGATTGCGGGCGATGTCGCCGGAGAGTGCGTACGCCTCGGACAGCGGAATGTGAACGGCGACGAGCCAGTCCGTCGACGATACCGGCGCGTACGCGAGGACGTACTCCGCATCTCCCGTGAACGCGGTCCGCGTTTCGGGGGTGAATCCGACGGTCTCGAACCCGTCGCTCATCGCGTCCCAGGCGTCGTCGTACTGCTCGCCCTCGATCCCGTGGTGGTCGCTTGCGGCGACAGCGCCGTCGGCGGTGACCAGAGTCGTGAACGAGCCGTCGGTTGGCTGTCGGAGGTCCCCGATGACCATCGAGAGGTTCAGTTCCATGATGAGATAGTTGCCGTCAGGAGTCGACGTCACGTACGCCACACGTCGGTCCCCCGCCTCACCGTACGCCGGGCTGGCGTACACGTCGCTGCCGTACACGAGGTTTCGCGTGACCCACTGACGGTCCGCGATCGGCTCCGCCGTGCCGTCAGCGCTCATCGTGATCGTTTCCAGATCCTCGCGGTCGACGTAATAGAGTGCGACCAGCTCCTCGGGGAGGCTAATTCGTTCGGCATCTAGATACCCCTCGATCACGTCCGGTTGGTTCCGAAACATGTCGCTGTCAGCGATGTCCCTGAGTTCAGCCCGACGATCCCCGGCCCAGACGTCGATCTGGGTACCGCTCAGTTCGGCGACGGCGGTGTAATCCTCCTGCGCCTCGGCCTCGAGATGCGTCGTGGTCTCCGCGTAGGTGACGGCGCCGACCGCACCGATCAACACGACGACGAGCCCCAGCGCGATGGCGAACTTCGCGAGGTAGCTTCGATCGACGAACCCCGGAACCAACCGGTCGCGGGCGCTCCGTAGGAGATGCCTCATTATTTCCACTGGATCGATCGGGAGGCATTATACTACGCATCTGAATATTGTACTTGATAATTGTGTTTTCCGGCCGTACAACCAGGCGTCATCGCGTCGGCCGGACGACCGCATAACAGTTCCCGCTCGACGTCTCCATATCGACGAGCTCACACGCACTGTCCCTGATGTCCGCCTCGAACTCGTCCGGCGCGTAGATGTGATAGTAGCGCGGCACCGTCTCGCCGTCGGGAAGCGTCCAGTCGACCGTCGTGTCGAACCCCTCGGTTCGGTCGAATTTGTCGTGGGTCGTGCTCCAGGCGCTCACGAGCGCGACGCCGTCCGGACGGAGCACCCGGGCGAGTTCGTTCAGACTTCGCCGCCGCGCGCCGCTCGACGGGAGGTGGTGGATCGTCGCGACGTACACGGCCAGTCCGACGGCGTTGCTCGCGATCGGGAGTCGCTCGGCGTCGCCGTGGACGAACGTCGCCCGACCCTCGAAGCCGCGTTCGGCGGCCCGGATCCGGGCTTCCTCGAGCAGCTCGCGGCTCACGTCGACGCCGACGACGACGCTCGCGTGTTCCGCCAACAGCTCCGTGTGTCTTCCGTTGCCGCATCCCACGTCGAGCGCCCGGTCCACGGACCGATCCGTCAGGAACGCCTCGACCTCGGGCCACGCGTACTCCCGCGTTTTCGAGAAATGCGTGGCGATCCGGTCGTACGTCGACTGCGGGTCCATATCCGGACGACGACACGAGCGAGTAAATACGCGGTGACTGTCGTCCGCACCTCGCGACGAACGACTGCGGGATTCGATACCGCCGCGATCGGTCGCTCGCCGCTCACAGCAGCCCGATCGCCGACAGCGTCACGACGGCGACGGCGAGAAGCACCACGGCGTGTTTCGCCCCGTCACGGACCGATCCTTCCCCGAGTTGGCCGGCGACGAACCCCGAACAGACCGCCTGTATCGACGCCGCGTGGAAGAACAGCTGCTCGTACGCGAACACGTCAATCTCCCCGAGCCCATCGGCGAAGCCGCCGACGTCGGAGACGCCGTCTCCCGCCGCTCCGAGCGCGGCATCCTCGATCGCGGGAATAAACGACACGGAGAGCGCGACGATGATCCCCAGAAACACCAGAAACGAGATGTAGATGACGATGAGGTACGTCAGCATCACCTGTCGTCGCTCGCGCCGGAGCCGCTGGGTCGACCGGGCTTCGTCGGCCGCGATCCGGAGCACCGGCCCCAGGTCGCCGCTGGCGGACATCGCGTTCGTAACGAGCGTGACCGTCCGCGATAGAAGTGGTGACCGGACACGCCGGTCCAGCCGCCGAAACGCGGAGGCGACGTCCGCGCCCAACCGCACGTCCCGCCACGTTCGCTCGAGTTCCGGGGTCAGCGCATCGAGATCGGAGTCCGTGATACGGCGAACGCTCTCGACGATCGACGTGCCCGCTTCGTTGGTGCTAGCGAGCCGGTCCAGAAAATCCGGAACGGCCCGCTCGATCCGTCGCGTTCGTCGCTTGCCGACCTCGTACAGGATCGCGTAGGAGGCGAACACGAACGCCGTCGCGACGACGATCGGAGTGTCCATCTGCGCGACCGTTCGGGTCGGCGATCCAACCGTTATCGGAGTCACCGCGACGCCAACGAAGACGGCCCCGATCGGGACGCTGACCCAGAGTACCGTTCCGGGCGTTCGAAGGAGGGTTTCGATCGGCGAGGTGACGGCGTCAATGCGGTCCCGAAACCGATCGTGGGCGGCCAGCCGCTCCCGGCTTTCGTGCCACCGATCCGACGCGACACCGCCGTCAGGAACGGTGAACGGCTCCGTGGACGACCCCTGGTCGAATGCGACCGTCTCCCCGCCGCCGACGCCGTGCGTGACGCTATCGACGTAGACGATAAAGCCGAACGTCGCAAGCGGGATACCGAGGTACACGACGGCACGCAACAGTGGGAGGGTGTCCGCCAACACGAGACCGATGACGACGAGGATCGTGATGAAAAACAGCGGGCCGGCGACGAGCGCCGTCACGTATGCCTCGGCGAACGTCGACAGGAGTTCGAGGTACTGCTGTTGTTTCGCCTCGGCCTCCTCCTGATATTGACGATGCTGGTCGCTGAGGAACTCCGATAGCGACTGGCCGGAGCCGAGCACCGACGCGAGGTTCTCCGAGAACTCCGCAAGATTCTCGCTTGGAGTCCGTCTCGCCGTCCGTTGCAGCGCGGTCAACGAGTCGGTTGCGAACGTGTTCATATCCCGGACGGCGACTGCGAGTTCGGCCGCTGCCTCGCCGTACACTGACTCGTTCGCAGCGAGGGTGTCCATCATCTTCGGAAACGGGGTTCCCGACCGCGAGAGCGCGTACATGAACGCGACGGTTCTCGGCAGCGTCGCGTCGATTTCGGCCGCTCGGGCGGCGCCTCGCTGTCTGAGCAGTTCCCAGCGCCCGTAGTAGAATCCGGCTGCGAGCACTCCCCCACCGATCGGGATGACGACCGCGAGCAGACCGAACAGCTCCGGAGCGGTCAGCGTATTCACGCTCGCAACCGCGGCGAGACCCGAGAGGGCGTCCGGGAGCACGGTGGCGAGAGCGTCGCCGTCAACACCGGACGCCGTGAACGCCCCCGCAATCGCGTACACCGCCATAACACTGCCTGCGCCGCCGAGCAGTACCGCGTACAGCAATGTTCGTGACGCGTACACGCGATGGGTCTCATCGACGTGAGCGGCACGCAGCAGGCTCCGTTGTGTTTCACGATTCGAACTGCGATCGGCGACGTACTCCCCGAACAGCGCCAGCCCGGCCCGCGTCAGTCGGAGCCTGACGCGCTCGTCGACCCATGAAAGGAGAACGAACAGCACGACGCTGATCGCGCATACAAGCGGGAGATACGCGATCATTGTTTTCCGCTTTCGACGCCGGATTCGGACCGATGATCGGTGTCGGCTACCCGGTCGTCGTTCTCGCCGTCGGTTCGCGCAGCAAGTCGGCTCATCACGCGCTCGCTGTCGGCGTAATACTCGTTAACCAGCGCGGTGAACTGGCGATATCCGGTGACGCCGAGTTCGCGCAGCCGTCGCAGAAACCGCTCCCGACGGTCGATCTCCTGGAGAAGCTCCCGCCGACTCCATCCTCGTTCCGTCTGGATCTCGCCAAGCAGCGCCGAATCGTGCCGTCGGAACTCGTCCGATTCGGCCCGCCACTCGAACGCCGACGAGTAGTTGAGCTCACCGGTTCGGCCGTCGATCTCGCCGATCTCGCCGATCACTTTCGCTCGCCTGAGCCGCTCGCCGCCCGAGCGAGTGAGCGTCTGTACCGACAGCATATCCAGTGACTGGACCATCGATCGAGGGACGTTGATCGGAGCGTTCTCCAGTCGGTTGATGACCGTCTCGATCGAGTCGGCGTGCATCGTCGAGAACGTGGTGTGACCCGTGTTCATCGCCTGAAACAGCGTGATCGCCTCCTCACCACGAACCTCTCCGACGATGATGTACTCGGGACGGTGACGCAGTGCGGACCGAAGTAGGTCGTACATGTCGACGTCGGACCCGTCGTGGAGTCGCTCCCTGGTGACTGAGGAGAGCCAGTTGTCGTGATACAGGGACAGCTCGCGAGTGTCCTCTATCGTTATCACTTTCGCTCGTGGCGGGATGAACATCGAGACGGCGTTCATCGACGTCGTCTTTCCCGATGCGGTGCCGCCCGCGAAGATGAGACTCTTGTTGTGCTCGATGCACAGCCAGAAGTACGCCATCTGCTCGACCGAAAACGTGCCGTACTCGATCAGGTCGATCGGGGTGAACGGGCTCTCTGCGTACTGTCTGATCGTGAATGCGGAGCCGCGAGGCGTCACCTCCTCGCCCAGCGCGAGTTCGACGCGCGAGCCGTCCGGAAGCGTCGTCCCGACGATCGGGTCGCCGACCGAGATATGTCGTCCCGACCGCTGTGCGAGTCGGATGACGTAGTTGTCGAGCTCCCGTTCGGCGAAGGAGACGTTCGTTTCGACGTCGGTGTACTCATCATGGTACACGAAAAGCGGCAGGTCGTACCCGTCACACGAGATATCCTCGATGTGACGGTCGTGGAGGAGCGGATCGACTTTCCCGTAGCCTCGGAAGTCACGATACAGGTAGTACAACAGGCGATAAAACGTCGACATCCCCGCATCGACCCCATACTGCTCCAGCAGCGTTTCGAGCTCCGCGGCGAGCGTCGTCTCGTCGACGGGATCGGCGTCGCGGTACAACAGCGGGTCCCGTATCTCGTCGCTCACTCGGCCTAACAGCGTTCGCTCGAACTCGTCGAGCTCCGGCTCGACGGCGTAGTATCGGTGTTCACTCTCCTCCTCGTCAAGCGTGATCACCACGTAGGCGTACGGGGCGTTCACCCAGTACCGCGTTACCTCACGCTCGGCGCTCGGCGGCGAAAAGGATGCGAGCGGTCCATCCTCGTCCGGTTTGAACGGCCGAACGTCGATGTCGGAGCCTCGTAGCATCTCCCACGTTCGCGTGAGGCGTCGCCGGAGCCCGCTGATCCGACGCGCGGTCTCGCCCAGTAGTGCGTCGCTCGACATCGCTAGCTACGGAGCGATACGCCCCCCTAACTTAAAATCGCTTCCGCGCTCGAGACGACGCGATCGGCGACCCCGTCCGTAGTTACTAACAGATACGCCGTTACGTTCATACGCGGTGAGACCGAAGAGTAGCATAGCAAATGCGGCGTGACTACTTCGATCTCAGCGTCGAGGGCGTCTCCGGGGATGACGAGGAGTCGTCAATGCCGTTGGTTACGATCGACTTCCACGGACCGGACGGTCTCTTACGGGATCGGCTCTCGAACACTGATGGAGCACTCCTCGATGCCGAAGCGATCGACGTTGCGTTCCGGCTCCGGGAGCCGCTCTCGACGGGAGCAGAGGGCGTCGTCGGCGTCACGAACCGGTTTACGGGTGATTTCGTTCTCGAACTCAACGAGACCTCGGACGACGTGCTTCCGTTCATTCACGCCGCCCGGGAGTACGGCGATGCGACGGATGACGAGGCCCGCTACCGGATCGAGATCGACATCGACGGCAAGCGACTCGTGAGCTACGACAAGGAAACGTTCCTCGTGTACGACCACGAGGGGAATCTCCTACGTAGTGAGAGTCTGATCCCATCCGGCGTCGAACTGTAGCTTGACTCTCTTTCCGGCGACCGCGTCACCACCATAGGCCGGGAAGACCGTAACGGCTGCGACGAGAACGTTCGTGTCGAGGAGTACCCTCATAACCGTTCGCGGACATCACGAACGGCTTCGACGGGGTCTACCTCGACATCAAGCCCCAGCTCAGAGAGTGCTTGTCCGAGTGGGACCGTCTCGTCATCATCGGGGTCCGAGGAAACGAACTCCTCGAAGTCGTCCGAAGTGAGGCTCATATTCCATGTAATCCATCAACTCTCAAAACACTACTGGTGGCCCCGTTGTCCGTGAAGAGGCGACAAATTTCCGGACCGTCGGTTCGACTATGCGACTCGTTATAAACGTATCCGAGGCGGAGATCGGGTCCGCACCCATCAGAAGTTCATCCGTTTCTGTGTGCTTGACTGACCACCGGATCGAGTGAACGTGGTCATCGATGACTGAGCCGCCATCGTCACGTTGTCCGAGCTGGGCACGTTGACCACTCCTAGATGGGGACGGCAGAGTACGAAGCAGTCGCTCAGGATGGAAAAAGAATGTGAGAAGTGTAGCTGTTCGCTACTCGTTACCGAACATCTGGCGCATCATCGGGTGCATCTCCATGAGCTGCTCCT
>OBKM01000151.1_pt1 | contig 33192 bp, 32 predicted proteins | sample 1519691 | NCBI WGS metagenome assembly OBKM01 (sample SAMEA37050418, study PRJEB22526) | metagenome | biome: saline pan; feature: lake; material: water | place: Egypt | collected 2015 | depth 0.5 m
GTTGTCGGATTCATCCTGCGGCTCAAGCCGCCGGTATTCTCCTTGATTTCGTATAATCCGGTCTCACTGAAGCACGTCGGGAATCGTGTTGCGGCGTGCAACGAGTTGTTCGTGGGGACGGTGAATCGTTTTCGCTCCGACCGATATGTGCAATGTACCGTCGTTCGTCGTGGCACCAATGTGATGTACGGGCGCGACCCCGTCGTAGGCGGCTTCGATGCGCGACGGTGTGCTCGTCTGAACGAGCACCCGTCCGGGATGTTCGACGAACAGGTGCTCTGGCCTGTTCGTCGGGAGTTCGACCTCGACGCCGGTCGTCTCTGTCACAAGCTCCGCCAGCGCAACCGCGAGCCCCCCCTCGGAGATGTCGTGTGCGCCCGCCACTGCCCCGTCGGCAACCAGGCTGGCGGTGGTCTCGACCAACGGTCGTGGTGTTTCGGTCACCACCGGGAACGAGTCGGTCCCGCCGAACTGCTGGAGATACTCCGACCCACCGAGGCGGGGACGATCATCGAACCGGCACCGGCCGACAAGAAGCAACTCTTGTCCCGGCTGTGCGGGCAGTGACGGAACGTCATACCCGGTCTTGGTCCCGACCATCGCGACCGTTGGTGTCGGTGGAATCGGGCCGGTCGGTGAGTCGTTGTACAACGACACGTTGCCTCCGACGACGGGAACGTCGAGTTGTTCACAGCCCGCTGCCAGCCCTTCCACGACCCCGGCGAATGCTCCGTAAACGGACGGGTCCTCGGGCGTACCGGCGTTGAGACAGTCGACGGCTGCCAGCGGTTCAGCCCCGACCACTGCCAGATTCGTCGCATTCTCGATAGCCACCGCTCGTGCGCCTTGGCGGGGGTTGTGGGCGGTCCAGTTCGGTGCCGCTCCCGCCGAAACGGCTAGGGCGACGTCGTGTTCGGACTCGCGGAGAGCGAGTACGGCAGCGTCATGCCCCGGTCGCTGGACAGTCCGGGCACCCACCTCGTGGTCGTACTGACGATACACCCAGTCTTTACGGGCGGTATTCGGTGCTCCGACGACCGCATCAAAGGCCTCGTCGATGCCGACATCGGTCGGGAGGTCCGTCGCGGGGACTGCGGGCGCTTGCTGGTCGAGGTCGTGAGTTGGTGCCCCGTCGGCAAGCAGCTCCGCTGGAACGTCGACGACGACCTCTTCTTCGAACACACACCGGTACCTGCCGTCGGTGACAGTCCCGACGACCGAACAGCCAAGGTCGTACCGGGCCGCCACAGCCTGCACCGCCTCGACGTGTTCCGGGGGCACCTCGTAGCACATTCGTTCTTGTGACTCCGCGAGGAGCAGTTCGAGTGCGCTCATCCCGGGCTCACGTTGGTGCACCTGGTCGAGGACGATTTCCGCGCCACGGTCACCCTGTGCAGCCATCTCACTTGTCGCCCCGCCGAGACCGGCAGCGCCGAGATCGCGAGCGGCGACAACGAGATCCTCGTCGAGGAGCCGTTCGTTGGCCTCGATCAGTAGCTTCTCACTGTACGGATCCCCCACCTGCACTGCGGGCCGGTCTTCAGTCGCTGCGTCTTCGTCTAGTGCCTCACTCGCGAAGCTGGCCCCACCGAGGCCGTCCCGGCCGGTTGCGTTTCCGACAAGAACGACCGCGTTTCCGGGGTCGGTGAATGCGCCACGGAGGAGTCTGTCGGCGTCAGTGAGTCCAAGACACGCGACGTTGACTAGGGGGTTGCCATCGTATCCAGGGTGAAAGTCGACGCTCCCGGCGACCGTCGGAACGCCGATTGCGTTGCCGTAATCCGCGATGCCATCGACGACCCCCTCAAACAGGTATCTCGACTCGTCGGTCTCGAATGGGCCAAAGTACAACGAATCAGCGAGCCCGATCGGATAGGCGCCCATGGAGAGAATATCGCGGACGATCCCGCCGACTCCGGTCGCGGCCCCATCGTAGGGGTCGACATAGGAGGGGTGATTGTGACTTTCGATACCGATCGTCAGGTAGACGTCGGTCCTGGGAACAGCAACGACACCGGCGTCGTCGCCCGGGCCGACGACCACCGCGTCGCTGTCGGCCCGAAATGCCTCGAGCAGCGGCCGCGATGACCGGTACGCACAGTGTTCACTCCACAGGTTCTCGAACAGAGCGCGCTCTTCGGCGGTCGGATCCCGGTCGAGCGCCGCCGTGATCGTCTCCCGGTCGGCATCGGAGAGAGCCATCATCACAGAGTAGCCGAAACCAGGATAAAAAGGTACAGTCTCGCGGATCCACCGGCACAAACACTGGGCTTTTTGGAGACTTGCGCATAATACTACCTGTGTCCGTTCTGTCGGTCGAGTTGCACGCCCACTCCGCGGCCTCACACGACGGTCGTGATCCGGTTGAGTTACTGCTCAAGCAGGCACGTGCCGTCGGGCTCGACGCGATTGCGATCACGGATCACGACTCGATCGAGGCGAGTCTCACTGCCGTCGACCAGGCTCCAGACTACGGCCTACTCGGGATCCCTGGAATGGAGGTGACAAGCGCGGCCGGGCACGTGCTTGCTCTAGGGGTCAGAGAACTGGTTCCGGCAGGCCTCCCGTTTGCGGAGACGCTCGCGGCGATCCGCGACCAGGGTGGAATTGCCGTCGTGCCCCACCCCTTTCAAGAGTCACGCCACGGCGTGAGCAAGCATATCTCGCGGGATGAGATTGCGAAAGCAGACGCCGTCGAGGTCTACAACTCACGGTTGTTGTTCGGGTGGCGAAACCGGCAGGCGAAACACTTCGCCGATGAGTACGGCCTCCCGATAACCGCAGGGAGTGATGCGCACATCAGCGAAATGATCGGGCAAGCGCGGACGAACGTCGAGGTCACGGAGCCGACAGTCGAGGCGGTTCTCGCGGCGATCGTCGCGGGGCAAACCAGCATCGAAGGCACCCGGACACCCTGGCGTATCAGCTTCAGACAGGCCGCAGGTGGCATCAAACGGCGACTACAACACCGAGTGTGGCAATGACGCTGCAAGGGACCACACGTAGAACACTCATCGAGGCGATTGACTCCGACGACCCGTTACCAGGGACCGTGGGGTTTGCCGGGCAGTGCAACGGGCTGTTGGTTCGTGACGTTCTCGGGCGTGAGCCGTTGTTTGTCGAGGCCGCTGACCACACACAGTGGGCCCAGACACCGGCGCCGTTGTCCTCCCCAGTGTCGTTTCCGCCGGGCCAGGTCCAGGATCTCGCAAGCGGGGACACGATCCATACCTGGACGCTCCCGGGCAGTGTGCCCGATACGGACGCGGCCACAGCCCAGGACAACCTCCGGACGGCCCTCGAAGAAACACTCGCTGCGGTCCCTGATTCACTCCCGGTCGCCTTCTCCGGTGGCGTCGACTCTGGACTCCTCGCGACGGCCACAACCGGCCCGTTGTACGTCGCGGGGTTCCCCGAGAGCCACGACCTCGCGGCCGCTGCTGAGGGCGCCACACACCTCGGGCGGGACATCAGTAGACTGGAGCTCACACACGACGCCCTCCGGGAGACAGCAGTTGCGGTGTGCCGTGCAACCGGGCGGACGAACCCGATGGACGTCGCAATTGCAATTCCACTCTACACGGTGGCCCAACAGGCCGCTGCAGACGGCTACGACCGCCTCGTCCTAGGACAAGGGGCCGACGAGCTCTTTGGCGGCTATGCGAAAGTCGTGGATCCAGCAACCGATGACCGTGTCGACGCGACCACCGTTACCGGCGCGCGGGACGAACTGGTTGCCGGCCTCCCGGCACAGCTCGAACGAGACGTCCTCACGATCCGTGCTGCCGGCGTCGAACCGGTGGTCCCGTACCTCCACGACCGGGTGATCGAGGCCGCCTACCGCCTCCCCGCCTCGGCACTGGTCGCAGGGGGACGACGCAAGGTTGCGCTGCGGGCAATCGCGGGTGAGCGGCTTCCTCCGATGATCGCAGACCGCGACAAGAAGGCACTCCAGTACGGAAGTTTGGTCACTCGTGAGCTCGATCGACTAGCCCGCCAAGCAGGATTCAAACGGCGGATGGACAACCACGTCGAGCAGTACCTCCACTCGTTACATTGACCTCCTCCCACGGCAAGTCGTGGGCTCTCTCCTATTTTCTCTGTAGTTCGAGGAGAACGCCCACGACCGCAGTCGTATGCGTAGGCACAACGCTCGTGAGACAAAACCCCACGCCGTGTGGCGGCCAGTCGAGACCGGTGACCACCAGCTTCTGATCCCGACCGTTTTTTACCGTTCGGAGAAGAGACTACCCAAGCTGACCCCTATGCCGACGCTTTTAGAGACGCGACTGACAAACCGGTTTCGAGTGCAGCCGAACAACGCGAACTCGTACGGGACCGTCCACGGCGGGAGCGTGATGCAGTGGCTGGACGAGGTGGGTGCGATGGCCGCGATGCGGTTCGCTGGAGCCTCCTGTGTCACCGCCCACATGGGCGGGATCGACTTCGACCGACCGGTTCCGACCGGCGACATCGTCCGGATCGAGACGTATGTCTACGAGGCCGGTGAGACGAGCGTTACAACCCACCTCGCGGCCGACCGGGAAAACCCACGGACCAGCGAGCGCACACCGCTGACGCGCTCTCGTGCCGTCTACGTCGCCCTCAACGATGACGGCGACCCGACATCGGTCCCGGAACTCACAGTCGAGACTGACGAGGGAGCACGACTACGACAAGCAGCAACCGACGCTTGACCTCCTCCCACGGCCGAAGGCCATGGAGGCCATGGATGCCATGGATGCCATGGATGCCATGGGTTTCCTCTCGCGTGAGCAATCCAACCCACGTGTTGGCCACCCCCCGGAGGTAAGAGTCACCTCCGCGGAGACTCTGGTTTGTGCGCTCCGCTTCGGCCCTCGGGAGAGAGTCTGGTTTGTTCGGTCTCCGCTCACGGCGAAGCCGGCAGGCTTCCGTGGTGTATCTGTCGTGATACAACGATGGTCGAATATTATATTCGACAAATTTAATAAGGTCAGAGGAAAGTGCACGAGTAGATGGCAAATAGTGGCACACAATCGTCGGCAATCGAGCGCGTCGGATACCGGATCGCAGGCGTCGTGGAACGGTGGGTACCGAGTCCGTTCCTGTTTGCGATCATTCTCACCTACCTGGTGTACTTCCTCGCGCTTGGACTTGGACAGTTTGGCGTTATCGAACAACCCAACGGTGGCGGCGCCGCCGGCCCATTCGAGTTAATTGAACTGTGGTTCGGCGGTTTCTGGGGCTTTCTCGGCTTCGCGATGCAGATGACGCTGATCCTGATGACCGGATTCGCGTTGGCGTATCACCCTCGGGCGAACGATCTGTTGACCCGTCTCGCCGAGGTCCCCAGCTCGGCCGGTGGGATGGTGGTGATGGTTGCGGTCTTCTCGATGGCTATCGCCTGGATCCACTGGGGCTTTAGCCTGATTCTCGGGGCGATCTTCGCCCGCGAGATGGGCAAAGTCGCCCATCGAAAAGACATCGACGTCCACTATCCTCTTCTCGCCCTGTCGGGCTACATGGGCCTGGGACTGACCTGGCACTGGGGGTTGTCCGGATCGGCTCCGCTTTTACTGACCGATCCTGCCGAAGTCGGGGAAGGGACTCCGTTCTCGATGGTTGAGGGTGTCGTTCCTGCCAGCGAGACGATCCTCCACGGGTACGGGATTACACTGACCGTTCTTTCGATCGTTTTCGCCTCGCTTATGTTGTACCTCCTCTCGCCGTCTGGCCCCCGAAGCGCCGGCATCACTGACTACATTCCACAAGAAGAGTTGTTCGCCACTGCCGCCGACGGCGGCGCCGAGACGACCGAGTCTGGTGACACGGGCGGATCCGGTACCGACGATACGGTGCCTGCTGAGGTCATCGACAACAACCGGTTACTCGGTGGCCTCATCGGTCTCATCGGGTTTGCCTACGTCGTCTGGCTGTTCGTTGATCAGGGCCGTGGTGCCTTGTCGCTGAACGTTGTCAACTTCGGGTTCTTGATGGCCGGCATTCTGATCTGGGCGAACCCCTCCGCTTATCGGGACAAGTTCGGCGAGGCCGCGAGTGCTGCAGCCGGAATCATTCTGTTGTTCCCGTTTTTCGCGGGCATCCAGGGAATCATGAACGGATCCGGCCTCGCCGGGGCCCTCGCCGATGTGCTTATTGGGCTCTCCACGGAGACGACCTTCCCGGTGTTCGCCTGGCTTGCCGCGGCAATTGTCAACCTGTTCGTGCCTTCTGGTGGCGGTGAGTGGATCGTGCTCGGGCCATCTGTGCTTGCGGCTGCCGAGAACCTGGGCGTCGAGTTCGGCCACGCAACGATGGCCTACGCCGTTGGCGACGCACACACCAACCTGCTGAATCCATTCTGGGCGATTCCGCTGCTTGCGATCACACAGATCAACGCCCGTGAGATGTTCGGCTACGCATTCGTGATGCTGCTCGCGCTGATTCCGTTCCTGACGCTCGTGTTGCTGTTCCTGCCTTACGGTATCTTCTGACCGATCGAGAACAGCTACCAGACGCCTTCTGACGGGGCACCGTCGCCGACCAAGCCTGGCCGGTCGACAGCCGGTTCACCCGCTGGGCCAGGGGCGCGGATCGGCGTCGATCTCCGGGTCGTACCGGTGACAGGCAACCGGCCGGCCGTCGTCTGTGGCTGCGGACGGCGACCGTTGCTCACAGACGCTCGTGAACGTCTCGGCTAGCCGCTCGCTTGCCCGCTCGGTGTGCCCCCGCTGGACTGCCGTGATCGCTTCTTGTACCGTCTGCTCGGCGGTGTCATCCGGCAGCGGGTCGGGCAGGCCGAAGTGCTCACGGATCCACGCTGCGTTGCCTTCCCTCATCCGTTCGGGCAGCTCACCCGCCTGGAGCGTGAACCGAAATTCCGCGACCGCTTGCCAGTCCTCGCGCTCAAGATCCAGGTCCTGTGGGCTGATCACTTCAGGACAGCGCGTGTGGAACCGACAGCCTGCAGGGGGATCACTCGGGTCTGGCATCGTCTCGGTGAGCGGCCGTGCGAGAGCCCGGTCCGCGGGGTTGAGACTGGGCACCGACCCGAGAAGCACCCGCGTGTACGGGTGGGCTGGAAACTCGAGGACCGCCTCGACGGTGCCTCTCTCGACGATTTCTCCGAGGTACATCACCGCCAGCCGGTCACAGAACAGCCGCACGACATCGATATCGTGGCTAATGAACAGCACCGAGATGTCGTACTCCCGGCGGATGTCGTCAAGCAAGGCCAAGACATCCGACTGGACTCGGCTGTCGAGAGCACTCGTCGGTTCGTCGGCGATGATGAGCTCCGGATTCATGATAAGTGCACGAGCAATCGCGATGCGTTGTTTTTCACCGCCGGAGAACTCGTGGGGGTACCGGTCGGCGTCGTCCGCCGACAGCCCGACCCGTTCGAGTAGGTCTGTGACGACTGTCCGGCGCCGTTGAGCGTCGTCGATACCGTGGAGCCGTAACGGCTCGGCGACGGCCTCCCCGATCCGCATCCGGGGACTGAATGCCTCACTCGGGTCCTGAACGATCAGCTGAACGTTGCGCTGGAAAGCCCGCCGTTGTTTCTTAGAGAAGGCGGTGACGGTTGTCCCGTCAAACCGGATCCGGCCGCCGGTGGCGTCTTCGAGGCCCATAATCGTCCGTGCAACCGTCGACTTCCCGCTGCCGGATTCACCGACCAAGCCGAGTGTTTCGCCGCGTGCCAGCTCGAAGGAAACCCCATCGACGGCCTGGATTTCGGCGACCTTCCGTCGGAGCCAACCCTTCCGAATCGGGTAGTAGGTCTGCAGCTCCTCGACGGCGAGTAGGGGTTCGCTGTCGGGGGTTTCGTCCCGGCCACCGGCGTCACCCATCGTCACCACCAGTAAGCGGACTAACGGTTTGGCCGTGCTTCAGGATCGCTCGCGGGTCACCGTCGGGTGCGTAATGCACACAGGAGGCGGTGTGTTCAGGGGCGGTGACCTCGTAGAACGGTGGCTGTTCGCCCCCACTACAGGCCGCCACGGCATGGGCACACTCCTCGCGGAACCGACACCCGTCCGTCGGGATCTCCTTGCGCCCGACGTGTTCGCTGCGACGGGCGAGCCCGTCGTAGCTGTCGAACAGCGTCTGCGTATACGGGTGTGTCGGCTGCTCGAAGACCGCTTCGATCGGGCCTCGTTCGACGATCGTCCCCCCGAACATGACGAGTACACGGTCGACGAGTGATGCGACGACCCGGAAGTCGTGGGTGATCAACAACAGGGCCATCCCCTCGTCGGTCAGGTTACGAAACAGCTCGATCAGCCGCGCCTGTACCGTCACGTCCACCGCAGTCGTCGGTTCGTCAGCGATCAACAGGTCGGGCTCGGCTGCAAGTGCGATAGCGATGGCAACGCGTTGTGCCATGCCACCAGAGAACTCGTGGGGGTAGTCGTCGACTCGGGTCTCTGCCTGTGGGATCCCGACCCGCCCTAACAGCCTGATAGCCCGTTCACGGGCACGACTGTCAGTGTATGCGCGGTGAATCTGGATGGCCTCGACGATCTGCTCGCCGACGGTGTATACGGGGTCGAGTGCTCGTCGTGGATTCTGGAAGATGTGGGCGATCCGGTTGCCACGAATGGCACGGAGACGCCGGTCGGGCGCCTCGTGCAGTGGCTCGCCCTCGAACCACCGCGTGCCGCCGACGATCTCCGCGGGTGGCTGGGGAACAAGCTCCGTTAGTGACTCACACGTCACGCTTTTGCCCGATCCAGACTCACCGACCAGCCCGACGACCTCGCCGCGTTCGATGCTGAAACTGACGCCGTCGACAGCGTGAATCGTCCCGTCTGCGGTCCCGATGTGCGTCTGAAGGTCCGTTACCTCGAGCAACGGACTGTTTGTGGCCGTCATGCAGCCTCACCCCGCGGGTCGAGGGCATCGCGCAGGCCGTCACCGAGGAGCTTGAACGAGGCCATTGTCAGGGTCAAGGCGACTGCGGGGAACGTCGACACCCACCAGATATGTGTCGCCGGCCGGTCTGGCCGTTCGTGCATCTGTCCTGCGACCTCCGCGTTGATCGACTCGCTGATCGTTGTGCCCCACGACCGGAGGCTGGCCTCGTAGAAGCCGATAAACGCCACGCCGGCCTCGTAGAGCACGAACAGGGCGAACAGCTGACAAACAGCCGGCACCAAGGTGTTCGTGATATTTGGCACGATATGCCGTTTGGCGATGTACCGTTCCGGGGCCCCGAGACTCCTGGCGACTACGACGTGGCCACGTTCGCGACGTTGTTTCACCTCGCTGCGGACGAGGCGGGCGATACCACCCCAACTGAACAGCCCGAAGGCAAAAAGCAGTACGAGCAACGACGGCCCACTGGCCATGAACACGACGAAGTAGATGAGAATCGCCGGCAGGGACAGCTGAAGGTCGACGTAGGACATCAGTAACTTGTCGATGAGTCCCCCACGAAGCCCCGCGACGATCCCGACTGTCACGGCCAGTGGCACGACGAAGACGGCACCGATGACGACGATGTACAAGGCTGGGCGAGCGCCGGCGACCAACAGCTCCTCGACGGCCTCCCCGCGGCGGTTGGTGCCCAGGAGAAACTCGGCACTGCCGGTACAGACCTCGTCGAAGGCACGACCGGATACCGGCCCCGCACACTCGCTGTACTGGACGACGCCGTGGTCGCGGGACTTCTCCACAGTGATGCCAACGGGCGGATTGTAGTCGTACCGTAGGTTCAGCGTCGGCCCGAGATTCAAGACCGAGCCAAACAGGCCAACGAAGGCGACAAGCCCGAGATAGGCGAGCGCCAGTACCGACAACGTGCTCGATCGGAGGCGGGTGAGTGTTTCGAGGACCGATTCACGGTGTTTCAAGACCGGCACGAGTCCGTAGGCGAGAACGACCGTGAGTGACACCAGAAACACCCAGTCGAGAAGCTCGACCCGCCAGTCCTTGATAAGGTATACGTGGGCGACGAACCGATCGTACAGGTACAACAGCCCAACAAGCAAGACACCGAACAGCAGCGTTGCCCGCTCGGCCGTCAGCAGCCGCCGTGACGTCGAGACAGACTCCCAGTCGATGTCCTCAAACCGTGCGACATCGCCATCAGTTCCCATGATCTGGCCTACCTTGACCGGCAAAGCTGCTTAAAACTGACTCCTTCAGAAACAATTTTAACTTACCGCGAGGGTGACGTGTCAACACTTACCACCACCACGTAGGATTCGAAGAGTATGTTTAGGTTACCTGCTCGGTTGTTCTCTCTACCACACACGCTCTCACAGCACGAGGTACTCGTATGAACGCACTCACGATTCTCGCCAAACGGCTCGCCTTCGGCGCCGCAGCCGCGTGGGGAGTCCTGACCGCGGTATTCGTGATTATCGATCAGTCCTCGGACTGGGTCGCTGCGCGCGTTCGGGGCGACGTTATTCGGGCGACGACCGGGCCTGGTGCAGGCTCCGCACAAGACGAGGAGGTACAAGCGGCTATCAGCGAGGCGCTTGCGGAGTATACCGCTGCTCGGGGCCTCGATCAGCCCTTTCACCAGCGGTATCTGGGCTGGATGGCCGATATCGTCACCCTCCAGTGGGGAGAGTCGCTGCAGACCGGCGAGCCGGTGTTTCCACTAGTCGCTGCTGCGGTCCTCAGAACCGCAACCTACGTCGTGCCTGCAATCGTCCTCGCGGTCGCGATCGGCTTGCTGGTCGGCCTGTACGTGGCCTTGTTTCCTGACAGTCGGCTCGCAAACGGCGGCCGTGTTGCTGTCTACCTTTGTTTTGGGGTGCCAAGCTTCTGGATCGGTGGAATGTACATCGGTGCCGTTCAGGACAATGTTGTCGCACGGAACGCGCTTGTGACCGATCACGTCCTGCCGGTCGTGCTCGTTACGATGACTTTACTCGGGGGCTATGTTTCCTACTCGCGAGCGCACTCTCTAGAGCACGTTGCCGACGAGTTTGTGCTCCTCGTTCGGGCAAAAGGGGCTGGACCGGTTCGGGTCGCAGGACACGTGATGCGCAACGCGGCGATTCCACTGTTCTCGATGCTGTTTACAGAGGTATTGGGGTTGTTGGTCCTCTCGATTTTTGTCATCGAGATGGTCTTCGGAATCGATGGCTTCGGTACGACGTTCTTTTTCGCCATCGACAGCCGTGATATTCCCGTTCTCATGGGGGGTACCATGGTCATCATCGTCGTTGGAATCCTCGGAAACATCATTCAGGATATGTCGTACCGGTACCTGGATCCTCGGGTTGGTGAGTGAGTGGGGTGCCAGTTAGTCGGCGGATTCAGCTACCCGGTCAGCCTCAACTTGGACCCCCGAAACCGTAATTGAGAGGCCACCCGTAGACAACGGGGTTGCAGTCACGCTCCATCCGTGTGCCTGGGCCAACGACCGAATGTTCGGACCGAGCATCCCCGCATCGGCGTGGGGGACTGCAGTGCCGTACTCGAACAGCGCTTCCGTATCGCGGGATTCGACCGGCTGTCCGTCAGTCTCGATGCTGAAGCCATCGACGGTCAATCGCACTGCGAGTTCGGTGCTTTCCGTTGCGATCGCCAACCGAACGACATTGTCTATGAGTTCAAAAAGCCGCGTTCGCTCGGCCCAGAGACACCCTTCACCCTCGACGACGATGTCGAGTGTTTCCTCGGCGGTAGAGTCAGAGGCCTCTTGTACCACCGACTGGAAACCAAGCGGTTGGACCTCGTCGACGGGCCGACTGAGCCGGCCAATCGTCATGAGATCACTGACGACCTCGGCCATCCGGTCGGAGGCCCCCAGCACCGCCTCGATGATGTCGGCCTGCCGCTGTGAGAGATCGCCGTCAAGGGACTCGGCGACCAGTTGCAGATTCCCGTCGATGATGGTGAGGGAGTTTCGCAGTTCGTGCGCGATTGCTTCGCCGAAGCCCTCGAGTTGATCCGACTGTCGTTTGAGCTGGCGGCGCTGGCGTTCGAGTTGTGTGACGTCGTTGACCACGACAGCGCGGCCAACGCTGTGTGGGCCGAGTGTTAGCTCCGACTCCCGAAGGAGGTAGTACCGTGTTTCAGGCTCGTCGTCGATTGTCAGTAACTTCCCCTCACTGCCCCACTGTGGGGCCGACTCACCGTCACCGATAGTCTCCGCCTCTGAGAAAACCGCATCGATTCGATCGGCCTCGAGGGATCCAAACAGCTGTTCGGCGGCAGTGTTGTGTTTGTAGACGACGCCATCGTCGTCGAGCAACATGACCGCTTCGTCGATCTGGTCGAGAACCTGCTTGTGGCCTGCCCACCGGACCCGTTCGAAGGTATCTTCAGCCACGTAGAGTGTCCCAAGCGCGAAGATCGCCACGGCGATCGGTTCGTAGTTGGCAGCGACAAGCCCCCAGTCGGCGACGGCTGCCGGCAGATTCACAAGCGCTGGAAGCGCCGTGAGTCCGACGAGGACTCCTAACCCGGTCGTCTTGATTCGTGACCCTTGGAACAGCTGCCAGAGCATATAAAAGCCGACAGCGGACAGCGCATAGGCAAGGACCGTCACCGCCCCGTGGATGCCAAGCAGGGTGACTTCTGCGTGGGGAAACGGGCTCGCCGAGAGCTCGAGAGTGTAATATTGGCCGTGAATCGGGTTTGTGATCTTCACGGCGACGATCGCGAGCAGTATTCCAACTGCTGGGTACCGGTAGACCGGCTGGTGGTGGTAGCTTTCGCCAGTGTAAGCCGAGCAAAAGTACAACCATGCGAAGACCGTGGTAATCCCACAGACGAGTCCGACCAGATAGGCGGCACTCGCGATGTCTCGCGAGGACGTGAGGAAGGTCACGATGTACGACCCAGCCCACAACCCAGAAGTCACCAATAGGCCGTACAGGCCGTACCGGGTCCCTCGGTGGCTTAGCCGCCGCGTTCGCCACAACGCGCCAAAAGAGCCCAGAAAGGCAAAGGCAAAGCCAAGTAGGTGTGCCCACTGGAGAAGGCTCATACTCATCTTTCGGTGTGTGGATGTATCCGCCGAAGACAGCTCATACTTGTCTCTCGGAGCAGCCTGGTGATAAGTGGTATGATCAGCCAGGGAAAAATCGAACCGGTGGACTGCTGGCGCTGGCTTGCAGACGCACATCTCGTCTGTACCAGTGGTTGCAAATACGATTTCTTTATCGCTGAACTCATTCGTCTTTAGCTGATTGCAGGCGCTACGCCCCCGTCCACAAGGAGTCGTTCGAGAATCGAAGATTCTCGTGATCCCGAAAATCAGAGATTTCGGACGACACCACACTCCGCGCAAGCGGACAAGCAGCGGTAACGAGAGCAAACTCTCCGTCGCACAGCAGAACGCTTTGCGTTCTGAGGACGCAGTAGGGCGGGGAGACAGCGCCGGCTTCCTTTCACGTTCACCCTGTGCCGGGTATTGACACCACTGCCAGTCGAAAACTGGACGTGTGATGGTAGCTATACATCGGCTCGGCGTCGAGTCCGACACAAGAGACGATCGAGATGCATCTCGCCATCACCACCGAGTAGGAGTGGGGGACTCCGAATCCACGCCTGCAGAGACTGCACTCTCTGCACGGATCGTCGGCGTCAACCGAGCATCCGTGAAAAAGCGCATCGCAGAACCAGAAAGCCCCACCCGCAGCGAGCGCACCAACGCGAGCAGGGTGAGGTAGTTCACTGCTGGCTCCTGTGGGCCCACTGTCCGCCCAATATTTCCGTTCTGGGCCCAAACAGACTGTATGGTTGAAGCGACACCTGTGCATGCTGTCACCGGAGTACCGACCAATGACAACTGACTCACACTCCCGTACCCTGACTCTTGTGGCGGCTGCCCTTGGTGGCGCGGCCGCGACCGTGGGTGGCAAAGCGGCACTGCGACGGCTGACCGCTGGCCGGTTCGGCGAGCCAGACGAGTACAACGTCGCGAAGATCACCGTCTCGGGACCGATCCAGCGTGAGCGTACGCGTCGTTCTCCACTGTCGGGGCGGTCTCCGGTGCTGGCCGACGAAGTCGTTTCACAAATCGAGACTGCTGATGACGACGACGCGGTTGCGGCGATGGTGCTTGAGCTCAATACGCCCGGCGGCGAGGTGCTCCCGAGTGACGATATCCGCCGTGCAGTCGCGGACTTCGATGGGCCAACCATCGCGTACGTGACCGACACGTGTGCCTCCGGTGGCTACTGGATCGCGAGTGGCTGTGATGAGCTGTGGGCCCACGATGTCAGCCTCGTCGGCTCGATCGGTGTCGTCGGTTCGCGGCCGAACGCGGCCGGTCTCGCGGACAAACTCGGGATCTCGTACGAACAGTTCACCGCCGGTGAGTACAAAGACGCCGGGGTCCCGCTGCGCGAGATCGAAGATGACGAGCGGGACTATCTTCAGGGTATTGTCGACGGCTACTACGAGCGGTTCGTCGAGACAGTCAGCGAGGGTCGTGACATGGATCCGGATACGATCCGGGACACCGAGGCACGCATCTACCTCGGCACCGACGCACTCGATATCGGTCTGGTAGACGAACTCGGCACGCAGGCCGATCTCGAGGCGCGGCTTGCAGAACTCCTCGACACCGAGCCGACAGTCCGGGTCTTCGAGCCGTCCCGGAGCCTCACCGACCGTCTTGGGATCGCCGGTGAGCGTATCGCTGCCGCCGCTGGCCGTGGTGTCGCCGGTATCGTCACCGGCAGCGATGGCGATCTCGACGTCAAGCTGAAGTAATCCTTAGGCGACCGGCGCCAAACCAGAGGTTTTGTAGAGACCGAGGCGTAGCCCGAACAATGACAGCAGGATGGAGCCGTGAGCAGCTGGGCGACTGTGCCGACACGACTGTGCTCATCACAGGCGCCAACAGCGGACTGGGATTTGAGGCGACGACGGCCTTCGCACAGCACGGGGCAACGGTGATCATGGCCTGTCGCAGCGCTGACCGCGGCAACAGGGCTGCAGCCGACATCCGGTCGGCAACGTCACATCCGGAGGCGACACTTGACGTCCGGCTGTGTGACCTGGCTGATCTGGACTCGGTTGGTGCGTTTGCCGACGGTGTTCGTTCGGCCTACGACAAACTGGACATTTTGTGCAACAACGCCGGGGTCATGGCTATCCCGCGACAAGAAACCGCAGACGGCTTCGAAAAACAACTCGGCGTAAACCACCTCGGACACTTTGCCCTGACCGGACAGCTTCTTGATCTGTTGTTCGATCCTGACCGCCACAGCCGTGTCGTTACCCACTCGAGTGCAGCTCACGAGATGGGGGCGGTGGACTTCGCGGACCTCCATAGCGAGGAGACGTACGGCAAGTGGGCGGCCTACGGCCAAAGCAAACTGGCAAATCTGTTGTTTGCCTACGAGCTCCAGCGCCGACTTACGGCGGCCGAGATCACGAATACAATCAGCGTTGCCTGTCATCCAGGCTTTGTGGCAACGAACCTCCAGTACCGGGGACCGAAGCAAGCCGGCTCACGGCTCCGGCTGGGACTGATGAAGATGCTTAACGCGGTCATCGGCCAGTCGGCTGAAACCGGCGTGTTGCCGCTTTTGTTCGCCGCGACTGCTCCCGACGTCACGGGCGGGGAATACTACGGCCCCGACGGACTACTCAGCATCCGTGGGGCCCCGGAAGCACAGGCCTCGAGTGCAGCATCGCACGACCGTGCCGACGCACGACGACTGTGGGAGCGCAGCGAGGAGCTGACTGACACGACGTACCCGGTCCCGTGAAGCCACGCGCTGGTCACCGGTCGATCAACCGGTACAGGATCCCCCCAGGCAGCCCCGAACGAACGAGTCTGTCGAACACACGGGCCGGCAGTACTGACTGGAGGCGTGGTAACCACCGCGCTCGACCGCCGACACGGTATCGTGCCTTTGGGCGGTCGGCGTCGACTGCCTCGTAAACGTAATCGACGACGGTCTCGACGTCGGTCGATGCCGGCCGGTACGACGCAAACGCCGCGTAGGCCGCAGCGTAGGCGCTCGCCGGCTGGTCGGCGAGTGTGGCGACGGCCCGTTCGTTGAATCCCGTCGGCACCGGTCCGGGTTCGATCATCGCCACGTCGACGCCGTGTGGAGTAAGCTCTCTGCGTAGTGTATCGACGTAGCCGGCAAGACCGGCCTTTGCAGCGCTGTACGCGCCGTGGTATGGCAGCGCGACGCTCCCAACGACCGACCCGACGACGATGATCCGGCCACCGGCGGCTCTGATCTGTGGTAACACTGTGTGAACCGGTGTGTGCACTGCCGCCAGATTCGTCTCCAGATGACGCGTAAACGCCGCCGGGGAACAGTCCTCGAGTGCACCTATTGTGTACCCACCAACCGCAGAGACAATCGCCTCGACCTGCTTGCCTGCGAGTGTCGTCTGCACTGCGTGCTCGTCGGCCAGATCGACGGTATGGGTTTCGACGCTATCGGGAAGCTGTTTCAGCGCTGCTGCGTCACGATCCAGCGCGACGATATCGTGGTTCTCGGCGAGCCGACCCACGACCCGGCTCCCGATGGCCCCGCCCGCGCCGGTGAGTACCATCTCCATACCAGAGCGTTGTCGCCAAGCGGGTTCACTCTTCGCCACCGACTGCCAGCGACCCGTGAGACGACGGCCAGCCCATCGCGGTCGCAAGACGTGTGTCACCGGCCTTCGGTCCCGCCGATCCGGGTGGCTCCTGTCTGTCGGATGGGGCTTGGTGACGTGTCTCGATAGGCCCGTCACCGGTGCCGGAAACACAGCCGCCTGCAAAATTTCGGGCAATGCCTACTATTATATACCGGACTAGATATGGTACTCAGTAGTCAACCATGACTGAGTGTCTGGTGTGAGCAGCAGTGAAAATGAATCGGGAACCGAGGCTACTGAGATCGAGTTTGGCATCGACGACAAGCCACCGGTCGGCCAAGCTGTGATGCTCGGCCTCCAGCATTACCTGACGATGATCGGCTCGACCATCGCCGTGCCTTTGGCACTAGTTGGGGCGATGGAAGGCGTCGGTGCGGACCCGGCAACGGCCCAGCTTGTCGGGACCTTCTTCGTCGTTGCTGGTGTCTCGACGCTCTTGCAAACGACCGTTGGGAACCGGTATCCGCTCGTTCAGGGTGCTAGCTTCGCGATTCTTGCCCCTGCGCTTGCGATTATCGGCACCCTCGGGGCAGCAGGGACGACCAACTTCGAGCAGATCATGGTCGAGCTCCAGGGCGCGATGATCGCCGCTGGCCTCTTCCAGATCGTCATCGGGTACGCCGGCCTGTTCGGCTATCTCAAGCGGTTCTTGAGTCCGGTTGTCGTCGCGCCGGTTATCGCGTTGATCGGCCTATCGTTGTTCGACGTCGGACAGATCACGGCTGCTGATCAAAGCTTGTGGCTGATCGGTCTGACGCTTGTGTTGATCGTGTTATTCTCCCAGTATCTTGGCGGCTACAGCCGGCTTCTCAGCCTGTACCCGGTGTTACTTGGCTTGCTCAGTGCGTGGTTAATTGCAGCCGCACTCTCGACTGCGGGGATCGTGTCGGCCGGGGACCCCGCCTTTGTCGACGTCGGCGCTGCGACCGATCCGGCGGTCCTCCAGCCGGTCGTCCCGTTCCAGTGGGGGCTGCCCGAGTTTTCGACGGCGTTTGTTGTCGGTATGACTGCCGGTGTCGTGGCGTCGATGATCGAAAGCTTCGGTGACTACTACGCCGTGACCCGTATGTCCGGTGAGGACGCGCCCAGCAGCCAGCGCATCAACCACGGTCTCGGCATGGAGGGCATCGGGAACCTTTTTGCCGGGATCATGGGGACCGGCAACGGTGCGACCTCGTACTCCGAGAACATCGGTGCAATCGGCATCACGAACGTCGCCTCCCGGTACGTTGTGCAACTCGGTGGCCTGATCATGATCGTCGCCGGCTACATCGGTCTCGTCGGGGGGTTCGTCCAAACGATCCCAGACCCGATCGTCGGCGGCCTGTTCTTGGTGATGTTCGCACAGATCATCGGGGTCGGCTTGTCCCAACTCCAGCACGTCGACTTGAACGAAAACCGAAACGTGTTCGTGGTCGGCTTGACCTTGCTGTCTGGCCTGTCGGTGCCGACATACGCCGGACAGTTTGACGCGGCCACCATTCAGGCTGGACTCGTCGACGTGGCAGTCGTTGGCTCAGTCTTGGGGACTGCTCCTCTCGGCGTCGAGATCGCGGAGGTGTTCGCACAGGTGTTGCTCGTCGTCGGGACCACTGGGATCGCAGTGGGCCTCATCGTCGGGTTCGTTCTCGACAACACGATTCCCGGTACCCGTGACGGCCGTGGTCTAACCGCATGGGAAGATCTCACCGAGGCCGACGAGGACTTTATGGCGGTCCACGAACGGTATTTCACCGGTGACTAACGCCGTACCGGTTCGAGTCCGGCACGGCTGTGGACGGGCGTGGTGTCTTCTCACGCATGCGCCTGATCGACGATGGGCATACCTGGGCGGTGATGACTCTGGGCGGTGATGACTCTGGGCGGTGATGACTCTGGGCGGTGATGACGAGACCACTGCACAGGCCTGTGTCCGTTTCAGCGACGACCCAGATCCACATCGGTAGCCGGCGGTCAGCGGCGTGTCCGTGCTCGCAGTACTTCGTTACGCCACCTCCCGGCCAGGAAGCGAGCCGAACTTTCATTTAGCAGCCACGATGTGGCTCTCACATGACAACCGACTCTGTCGGGCAGCGAGCCAGACAGAACGCGACCGGAATCGTCTCGACGATCGTAACCGGTGCGTGGCTCGCAGCACTGTTCCTTGGATTCGACTGGTGGCTCGCCCTAATGTTAGTCGGATACGTGGTTGTTGTTCCGCTGACGGCGATGCTTTTCGGTGACGAGGACGAATGGGAGGAGTGGGTCAAGGAGGAAGCAAAGCCAGCTGGCGATACCACCGATCCGTCCGAGGACAACACCGAAAACAGCGCTGTGGCGCTGCAGCGACTCCGAGAACGGTACGCAAACGGCGAGTTGACCGAAGACCAGTTCGAACGGAAACTCGAACAACTGCTGCGGACTGAGACACTCGAAGACGTCGAAGACCAGTACGGCGAGGGGACAGACGGTGACGTGACCGTCGAGCAGGAACGTAACCGGCAGTGACGGCCCATCGGTCTTTGTCACGCTTTTCTGATAACTCCTTTCGGGTCACGCCCGCATACGCTACCCGCGTTGTGCGAACACAAACTCGGTTGCACTCCCGAGTGGATCGTCGGCAGTGGTCGTCTCGAGCGTCTCGTATCCAGCGTCGCGGAGCTGTGTGAGCGTCCGTTCACGCCCCGGAGTCGAAAAGAACATGCGTCCTCCCATCCACCCACGCCGGACCGTCTCGTACCGTCCACCGGGGAGTGTCATCAACAGCCAGCCGCCCGGCCGGGTCACTCGGGCGAACTCCGCGTAGACACGTGGGTGCTCGGCGCGTGGGACGTGAAACACCGCGTGGTACGCTGTGATTGCGTCGATTGCATCGTCGGCAACCGGCAGTGTAGTCATATCACCTTGTACCAGAGCTGTGTCGGGCACTGTTTCTGCGGCAAGCTCGAGACCACGCCGTGAGATGTCGAGGCCGATGCTGTCGGCGGGGAGCCGTGTGAGCGTTCGTGCGCCGTCACCACACCCAACGTCTAACACGCGAGGGGTGGGGCCGAGTCGCGCACAGAGATCCCCGATCAGTGCTGCGTCTGACCCGTCCGGGTCACGTCGGTTGGCGTAGGTTTCGCTGACCGCGTCCCACGCCTGCCGGACTGCCTGTCGATCCATAGCCGCACTACGGCCCTGACGTACAAGATCGTTCGCCTCCCCACGACACTAACCGTTCCCGTGAACACGGTACCACACGTCCTCACCGACAGGTGACTCGGCGTCGATCCGGCCTAAAAACAGGTCCCGGACGGCGAGAGTGACCCTGAGGTCGACGTCATCCCCGGTGTTCGTGGCGACGGTCACGACCCAGTGGCCGTCTCGCTTCGCTGTCGACACAACGGTCCCGACAGACCAGCGATCGACGTGGTGGGGTGGCTGCTTCGCGTGGATACGGTCGTGTGTCACAGAGACGCGGTCGTGTCCGCCGCCAGTGGTTCGTCGATACCGAGTACCTCGGCGCTGTACTCCCACAGCTGGCGGGCAGCTGTTTCGTCCTGTGCGGCCGCCGCCGGCGGTGTCGGAGCCTGCTCTGTGACGTACGCTCCCGTAACGTCCGCAAACGCCGGCGCGACGCCAACGGCCAACAACTCCGCAGCCCCCTCCTCCACGGAGGTGACAAACGGCAACGCCCCGAGGGTCCCGGCCAGCCCTGACAGGGGCCCAGGCAAAAACCGTGTGAAACCACTGCCGGGGATCGCCCCCGGGTGAATGCTGTTCGAGGTGACATCGTGGCCGGCAGCCTCGAGTCGCCGGGCAAGCTCATTGGCAAACAAAATGTTCGCGAGCTTCGAGTGAGCGTAGGCGCCGGCGCCGTTTGTTGGCTCCGTGACCCGGTCCAAATCGAGCGTTGCGCCCTGATGGGCTGCTGAGGCCGTCGTCACCACTCGGGCTCCATCGGCGAGGTGGTCAAGCAGCTCTGTCGTCAGCAGATACGGCGCCAGGTGGTTGACATGAAAGGTGTACTCTACACCCAGGTCGGTCAGCCCCCCGTCCCGGAACAGCCCGCCGGCGTTGTTGAGCAGGATATCGATCTCGTCGGTAGTCTCTCTGACCGCCGCCGCCAGACTACTGACGGCGTCGACGTCGGCGAAATCGGCTTCGAAAAACTCCCCGGTCGCCGCCGGGGCTGCGTCTGCAACCGCCGCGGCGACACGGCGTCCAGTCTCCCGATCGCGGCCATGGATCAGGACGTCTGCTCCCAGCCGACCCAGTGCCTCTGCGGTTGCCCGGCCAATCCCACTCGTCGAGCCGGTCACCAGTACCGTCTGGTCCGAACAGTCGATACCGGCAACCCCCGCGATCTCCTCCGGTCGTTCTGCCATGCATCCAAATCGGGCCCGACCGCCAAAAGCTCACCCATTCGCTGCTAATCGTCGGCCGAACTGACGGTCTGGTTGATGAACGTCTCTGGCAGGGCTTCGAGATCGCCGACTTGCACACGCCAGAGGTCGGCGTACAGGCCGTCCGCGTTGAGCAGCCGCTCGTGGGTTCCCGACTCGACGATCTCGCCGTCCTCAAGCACGATGATCCGGTCGGCGTTGCGGACCGTCGACAGGCGGTGGGCGATCACGAAGGTCGTGCGGTCGGCACCCAGGTCGGTCACGTTCTGCTGGACGATCAGCTCGGTCTCGTTGTCGACGTGACTTGTCGCCTCGTCGAGGATCAACAATGCCGGATCCTTTAGGATGGCCCGGGCGATCGCGAGGCGTTGTCGTTGGCCGCCGGAGAGTTTGACGCCACGCTCCCCGACGACCGTCTCGAGGCCGTTTTCCAGTTCGGAGACGAACTCCCACGCTCCGGCCCGCTCTAAGGCCGCCTCGATCGCCGGCTCCGTCGTCTCCGTGACCCCGTAGGACACGTTCTCTCTGATGGTCCCACCGAACAGGAACGGTTCCTGTGACACGTACCCGAGATGGCTCCTGAGGCTGCGCACACTGACGTCTTGGACATCGTGGCCGTCGAGGCGCACTGTCCCCGTATCTGCGTCGTACAGACGCATCAACAGCTTCGTCAGCGTCGTCTTCCCGGCGCCGGTGGGGCCGACGAGCCCGATCGTCTCCCCCGGCTCGACGCTGAGGGTGACGTCGTCGATGATCGTCTCCTCGCCGTCGTAACTGAACGTGACGTTTTCGTAGTCGACTGCCCCCTCGATCGACTCCAGGTCGGTGCCGTCGGTTCGTTCGGTGATTTGGTCGGGATCCTGCAAGAGCCCGACGACCCGCTCTGCGGCCGCAAACGCGTACTGGTAGTTGTTTAACACCCGTCCGAACTCCCGCATTGGGTACATCAACCGGCGACTGTACAGCAGGAAAGTCACCAGGGTACCAGCCGTCAGGCCGAGTGTGAAGATCCCGGCGCCCCCCTGAAGGAACACGTAGCCGCCGAGAGCGAAGGTGATCCCGTAGCCGAAGGCGGTGATCAACACCAGGGAGGGAAAGAATGCGATCCGGGTGAGAATCGCCGTCCAGTTCGCCGACCGGTAGTCGTCGGAGGCCTCTGTGACCCGGTCGGCCTCGTATTCCTCCTGGCCGAATGTCTTGATCACCCCGATTCCCCCGATGTTGTTCTCGAGGCGGGCGTTGAGCCGGCCGACCGAGGAGCGAACCTCACCGTACTTCGGCTCGATCTTCTGTTGAAACCGATATGAGGCGTAGGCCAACATCGGAACCATCGTCAGCGTCACCAAGGCGAGCTGCCAGTGGAGATACAGCGTAATCGCACTGATCACGAGGGATGTCACCACGATCCGGACGCCGGCCTGGAGGTCCTCGGAGAGAAACGACTCCAGTTGGTTCACGTCGTTGTTCAGCACGGACATTACCTCGCCGGTCTTGTGATCATCGAAAAAGGCCATCCGCTGGGTTTGCATCCGCTCGTAGGTGTCGGTTCGCAGTTCGTGTTGGACGTCTTGGGCCACGCGGTTAAGCGCCCACCCACGGATGTACCCTGTGCCCGCGGCGATCAGGAAGGCCCCGACGACGATGCCAACGGTCAGCCAGAACTGACCCATCAGCGTCGGCGGGATCCAGGCGTCGGGCACCAACGGCAGGGTAAACGGCCGGGTTTGTTGGAAGAGTGCATCCAGTGCGATTCCCAGCACAAGTGCCGGGATAGAGAACATCGCCGCGCCAAGCACCGTCATCACGCCGCCTAAAGCGAGGTGGGGCAGGTGGTCACGCCCGTACCGGCCGACGAGATACCGCATCGGCCGGTCGGTCTGCTCGCGTAAATCGTCGAGACTACCCCCTGAGTCAGACATACACACACATATAGAGGGGTCCGTATAAATGCCGTGGCGCCGGCTGGTGGTTACAGAGGTTCGAGGCGAAAGCCTCGCGCTTTCACGCGGGGAGGATGTCACGTCCGGCTGAGAATGCCCCCGCCAACTAAAGCGACTGCAACCGCCGTGGCCACGCCGGCGGTTACCCCGGCGACAACGGTTTCCTCGACCGGTGAGAGGGCGACAACGAGCATGACGATTGCAGCGACCTCGAGTCCGGCACCGGCGACTGCCAACCGCGGACTTCCGCCTGCTTGTTCGATCACCTCGCCTGGCCCACGTTCTTCGACTGTAGACTCTGCTGCACCGGCGAGCCCGAGAAAGGACGGAAGAAAGAAGTAGCTCCCGACCCCGGCGAACAGTCCCATCACGCCGCCGTAGGTCGGATCTTGGAGGACGATCGTGCCGACGAGAACGAACACGACGAAATTGAATCCCGCTGCGCCGACTCCAATAAGCGTCGTGGTCCGCTCACCGTGTCTTTCGGTGGAGAGCATGCCGTAGCGTTCACGTACTGTCACTTAGGACGCTCGGATCCGGTCTGGTGCTCGTATCAGGTGGCCACTAGTCAACCGACGAGAAGGCGGATCCCGACGGCAGTCAGCAGGAGCAAGACAAGCTGCCGACGACGGGACTCGCTCAGGTGACCCCGTAGTCGCTTCCCACCACGAACGCCGAGGACGGCAGGAACGGCTGCGACGACCGACAGAGCCGCGACCGTAGCGGTTGGGTACAGCCCCAAAATGCCGGCTGCAACCACACGCAGGCTGTTGACGCCAACGAAGACCATCGCGACGACACCGACGAAGGTCCCGTGGCTGAGAGCAAAGCGGCGAAGGTACGCTACGATCTGGACGCCGACGTTGGTAGCTCCGAACAAAAGCCCCGAGACCGAACCGACGGCGATCATTGGTGCGTGCCGCTCACTGGGGGCTGTACCGAGGGTGCTCGGGGTCCAGACGGGCACGACCTCTTGGTTTGCGAGGACGAACCCGATTGTCACCAGCCCCAGTGCGGTGCGCAGCGGGGCAGCGGGAAGACGGCCGAGTATCGACATGCCGGCGATCGTACCGATCAACGCCGACACGACCAGGGGGCTGAACCGTCGCCAACACTGCGACAGCTCGCTTCGGGACAGTTCGCCGACGAGCGTAAGATTCGCCGCAAGGATTGGAACGATCATGAAGACGACCGCCGTCGCCGGTTCGAACATCGTGGCAAGCGCCATCGTCCCGACGACCGCGAAGCCGAAGCCGGCAAGCCCGGTGACCGCGCCGGCTACGAAGACAACGAGCGCAGCGACCAGAAGCGTGGTGCCGACCTCCATTCGGTACCCCTCGGTTCGTCCAGACACTGATCAATGGTTCGGGCGACTGGCTCTTGGGCACACCCCGAGGCTGGTCGGTCCCACCGGCGGATACGCACCCCTCCGCACTTCCCGGGTGTCCTATTCGGTCGATCGCTCATCTGTAGAAGCGAATACCCGTGGTTTTGCCCCTCTCTGATTGCAGGTGCCAGTCCATCACTCGGGTGACTCTACCCTCAATCTTCCGCAGGTACTGACTGATACAGATGAGCGCGGTCGATAACCCTCCGTGACGGTGAGTACAAAAACAGCGAGAAGGCCCACGTCTTCAGTCCTGTCTTTCACCCATACGGTCACCGAGACTCAAACGGACGTGTCAGACGCTGTCGAACCTGACCTGTGCTTGAGAGATCGAGATACGGAGCGATTCAGACGGTGGTACCGGCGGTGGTATCGGCGGTAGGAGAGTTACTGCATGCGGAGAAACGAGACCGGCAAAATCGTTCTATGAGGGTGGCACATCCGTAGATATCGGTGTTTGCAGCCGGGGGCATCGATCTCGACGGCGACTTGCTCTGTGGGGTACTTGTGGGGAAGAGACAGGACTGCAGGACTGCAGTCGTGGGAGGATGTCAGATACCGCCTCTGGTCTCACTGGACGCCTCTGCATTGGCTGACAGCAGTCGCCGTCGCCCCTTGGCCCACCGCACCAGCAAGCTCGGCAACACGCTTACCAGTGGTTGAAAATACGATCATTTTATTCAACAGGGAGCGTGTAATTATACGCAGGACAGCCCTGTTGCACGTCCCACACTGAATAAAGAAATCGTATTACCAACAACTGTTACACCCGCTGCGAAGGCTGCGAGTAGGGCCAGCGCCACCAGTACCCCGAGGTACTGCATCCTTGGCACGACCGAGAATGCAAGCAAGGCGAATCCGCCCGCGGTGGTGACCGCACTGCCGGCGAGGGCACCGCCGGTGCCCACGACAGTTACAGCGGAATCAGCGCGAAAGCCCACGACTTGTCGTGGGATGAAGCGCGTACGGTTGATTATCGGGCAGTACAAACCATCTATTGCCGAGTTCCGGGCAAGGACGAACGAGCCCGCTGTCTGGAACGGGGGCGGTACTGGCTCCGCCCAGAACCGAACCGTGTGGAGCCCGTTCCCGTCGCTGTCTGTGACAGCGGACAACGGACAAGCGAGTTCGGAACTCCCACTGTCGTGGGCGCGGTCTGTGACCGCAGACCCCCACGACTGCAGTCGTGGGAGAAGTCAGTGCTACAGCCGCCTGGATCGACCCGCGTTGCTCGTACTCGTGGGCGAACCGCTCGCTGATATGGACGGCGTAGTCGACCCCGAGGCCGATGGCAACACTCCCAATGAGAACGGTTCGTGGGCTTTCTTTGAGCTCCGTTCACGGCTGAGGCTGTGGGTGCTTGCCTCGGACGACTGTAACACGGCGACAGGCTGATTACTCCGTGATCGTATGACGAGCCAATGACAGACCACGAGCTGGCCGATTCGGCGGCGGCGGGCTTTGCGGTGTTGTCCGATCCTGTCCGTGTCCGGATTCTCCTTGCCTTGGCAGAGACCCGTCAGTACAGTTGGGACCAACGCGGCATGAGCTACAGCGACTTACGGAACGCTGTCGACATCGAGGATGGGGGTCGGTTCAACTACCACCTCGACAAGCTCCGTGGTGAGTTCGTCGACTCGAAAGATGGCCACTACTGGCTCTCGATGGCGGGCTGGCGGATCGTCGATACGGTGTACGGAAGAACGTTGACCGACAACCAGAGTGACCGCTCCGGAACACTCTCCTACCGGTGTCCTAGCACCGACGAACCCCTGCAAGCAACAGTCGCGAATGGAGTCATCGAAGTCACCTGCCCGGAGTATGGCACCGTCTTCGACATGCCGCTGCCACTGTCGGTGGCCGCGGATCCGACCCGTGATCTCGATGCTATCTACGAGTACGCGTTCAAACGGGCCCACCAGTACGCGGAGTCGGTTCGGATGGATGTCTGTCCGCACTGTGGCGGCCGCTTCGACGAGCCAACAGTTGCCCACAACACCGACTCCTATGGGTCCGGGCTCACGGCCGGGTACACCTGTCGGCAGTGCGCGGTTGCGTTCCAGCTCCCGATTGAGGACCTCTTGTGGTCACATCCGGCTGTCGTCGCCTTCTTTGCCGATCACGGCTTCGATACCACCACCCCGAGTCTCATCTCACAGGCCGATGCCTGGGGTGTGAGCACGGTGGAACTTCAGGCGGGCTTTGTCGTAGAGTTCTCCTGCAGTGGAGAGTGCCTGACGCTCGAACTCGACAGCGCTTTAGAGGTGGTTTCCACGAGTCTTGACCCCCTCTCCGCGCGAACGGGCGAAGATTCCTCTGTGGGTAATCCAGCCAGCTGATTACCGTTCTAATTTTCGGCAGTGTTTGGCAGTATCTCGCTGTGATCCGTGGTGTTGGCGAGGAGACACCACCGTGTGATGCTGCCGCTGGGTCGTCGCAACCCCGTCTCACTGCTGTGATTTCTGTACAGTCCACCCCTCGCGTCCCGACCGCGCTTCACAATGAGCGACACGGCACGACACCGGGACGGTAGGGTCTGACGGCCGCTCGCCACATCGTCCTGTCTACCACGTTCGTGGTCGGATGCGGACTGAACGCCAGACACCCCGGCGGTTTCAGACTCCATCGAGGCCTCAGAACGGTCACACCCCTCGGGGTGTGATGGAACGCTGGCGTGATCTCCCTCCGCCGTGTAGGCAGCGGGATTCGCCCCCTCCATCGTACACCCATCGAGGTGCTTCCGGCCCACGTTCACCGCCCCGACCACGTCACGATCACACTCGTAGCCACAACCCGGGCAGTAGAAGTGACCACCATTCCGGCACTCGGTGTGGTCATTGGGGGCGTTCACCGTCTCGCCACGCTTACCGCACCGCGGACAGTACCGACTCGTGCCCTACGGGTTCACCGTCTCGAAGTCGATGTCGAAGAGGCCGGCCTTGTACTCGACGAAGTCGAGCAACTCACCGCGAGCCCACGAACTGATCGACCACGCCGTCTTTCCATCTCTGGCGTCGTTTTCGAGCTGCCCGAGCGACTCGAAAACGATCTCTTCACATCTCTGTAGGATGGCAACCCATACCAACTCGTTCGCCACATCGTGTTGGATCTGCCGACGGAGACGGCGTTCTTTCCGCCGTGTTCGACGGGACTCCGACAACAGGTGGCCGAACCGCTCCGTGTGATCCTTCCCCTGTCGCCGCAGCCCTGCGAGGCGGTCATTAATACCCCCTGCGTCCGCTTTGACGCGGAACAGTTTGTCTTTTGATGAGTGGTCGATGAACGCAGGTGGGGAGACCTGCTCGTGTTCACCGTCGTCCGCGTCGTTCGTGGGTTGGATGGGGACGCAAGTGGCCTGTTTCTTCACGCCGAGATCGACTGCCAACACTCTCCCGTCTTCTGTTTCAGTGGCTTGCTCGGGGATCTCAACGGGGACGTCAAGCGTGTAGCCATCTTCGGAGGCGCGGACTGCGGTGCTCCTTGAGGGAGGGGGCTTAGCGCCTGCTATCATCTAAACGACCAGCAAAGGAATTGAGGTCTTCAATTCCATACTTTGAGGGGTCGTTTTCTGGTCGTTATCAGCGTATTATTGCTCGAAATAGTTAAATTTGTGTAATATCGTGACGGCATTCACTCTTGGGGGCAAGCCCCGAGGTACTCTGCCTGCTTATGTGTAGATATCGGTGTCTTCAGCCGGGGGCATCAATCTCGACGGCGACGTGCTCTGTGGGTTACTTGTAGAGACGAGACAAGGCTAAAGCCGTGGGCTTTCGCCTCGCCTATCTGTAATAGTACTTCTCCGCATACCGTTGCGCAGTAGTTAATAAGAATATAGTTTGAGATAACAACTTTTATGTTCTTACTGCCGAAAATTTACTTGTGAAGCAAAACAGACGTACTTTCATCGCTGGAAGCACCGCTATCGTAATCGGTTCTGCTGCAGCCGGCTGCCTCGACGAGACAGAAACCACGGTCTCAGTTTTGGCCGAAAGTGTTGGCGGCCACGGCCACGATCACAGTCTCAGTGGTGAGTTTTTAGACGACGACCACGACGAGGACCACGACTACCACCACGACGGGCTGACCCACGACGAGATCGACCACGCCTGTGGGCACAAGGATTTCGACGAGTTCGAACCGATGGAGGGGGCGACAAGCCCCGATGACGCACCGCACTTCTCAGAGACGCACACCCCATACGACGTTACCTTCTCCGGCGACACCGGCTATGTCGTATTTGAGGCCGATGACGACCACGACCACGATCACAGTCTCAGTGGTGAGTTCCTAGACGACGATGGGGACCACGACCACGACCACAACGGCGATATGTTCGCCTTCTTCTCGGAGGCGGGTGAGATCAGTGTCCACGAAGGCCACAGTGTGTACGAAGAACACGGTGTCGATGACTGTGGCGCAATCGGCATGTACGTCATCGCAGAACCAGACCACGGCGAAGTCGTACTCGAACTAACCGAGTAATACAGCCTCCACTGCAGTAACAATGCCAGAGAACAGGCGAACACGGCGATCGTTGTTGACTGCCCTCGGAGCCGGTGCTGCCGTTGGTGCGAGTGGCTGCCTGGCGAACCCACTCGCCGGTCAGGACTGGGGGAGCGGCGGCCTCGAGGACCCCGATGAGCCGGCACGAGGCTACACGCCGTTCTTTGGCCTCTGGGATGTCGCTAACCGCGTCGGCGGCGACGCCTTTCAGTTCGAAAACCCCGTCGACACGGGCGCGATGGGACACGGTTGGAGTCCCGACGGCAATATCGTCCCCCGGATCGCGAGCACCGATGCCTTCGTCTACCTCGATACGCCGGAGTTCGCCTGGGCGCAAGATGCCGCCCAGACGCTGCGAAACGACTTCGGAGACTTTCCCGTCATCGACGCGATGGAGTCGGTTCAGTCACACCTGTTGTTTGACACAGAGCCGATGCCCACGCCTGATGAGGGTGAGTTCCCACTCGAGACGATCCGTTTCGACGAGTGGGACATCTATGATCTCCGTGATACCACCCAGCTTGGATACTGGCACGTCGACCACTGGCACGGTGGCGTGCCCGACGTTGCGGTTGGTGACTTTGTCCCGATCGGCTTCGTCCTGTACGGCGAGCAAGAACAGGTCGTTCCTCTCGGCGGGGACTACGAGTTCGACGCCCGGGTCGCAGCAGGCGACGCAGACGCAGTCACAATCGAGTCGACCGGCGAAACCGTTCGTTTCCACGGGGAATCGACCGGCGAGGCTGGCATCGTCTTCGAGATCTACCACGAAGGCGAGCTCGTCTACGATACTGCCGCCGCGCCCACGTTCATCGAGGTCGTCGAAGAATACGACGACGATCCCGATGAGACTGGGTTTCACGATCCCCACATCTGGGTCGATCCCGTCTTGATGGGGATGGTCACCGAGTCTATCGCCGATGAGCTTAGTGCCATCGACCCCGACCACGCCGAGACGTACGCGGCAAATGCTGCTGCCCTCGTGGATGCATTCGAGGCCGTCGACGAAGAGTTTCGAACGATGGTCGCCGACGCCGAACTCGACGTCGCGGTCTTTGCCGGCCACGACTCCTACCAGTACGTGGAAAACCGGTACGATTTCCGCCTCGAAACGCCTGTTGGCGTCTCGCCGGATGCGATGGCCTCGACCGATGATATTGCCGGCTTACTCGAGACGATCGAGACGGCGGGAATCGATACAGTACTGTTCGATCCCTTCGAGGCCCCGACAGCCGGCGACGAGCCACAGATGGTCCAGACGATCATGGAAAACAGCGCCGTCGACAACGCCGAACCCCTCACACCACTTGAAGCGACGACGGACGTGTGGGAGGCAAACGACTGGGGCTGGATCGAGCAGATGCGGGAGATTAACATCCCGTCACTCGAGCGTGCCCTTAATCCCGAGTGAGTGCGAATGTGGGCGCAATGACCGCGGTCGTTGAGGCCGATGCGGTGACCTATGCCTACGGTGAGACGGTGGCAGTTCAGGATATTTCGATGACAGTCGCCGAGGGTGGGTTTCTCGGCCTCATTGGACCAAACGGCTCAGGGAAAACGACGTTGTTGCACCTGTTACTCGGCCTGAAGACGCCCGATACCGGGACGGTGCGGTTGTTCGGTGAGCCGGCGGATGCATTCGATGATGGCAACCGGATCGGCTACGTCTCCCAGCGTGCGACTGACCGTGGGGAAACGATGCCGGTATCGGTTCGTGAGGCTGTCTTGATGGGGCGGTTCTCGCTGATCGGCCATCGTCGTGTCACACAGACCGATTACGACCGTGTGACCGACGCCCTCGAACGGGTCGGCATCGCAGAGCTTGCGGACCGACGGATCAGTACGCTTTCCGGCGGCCAGCGGCAGCGGACGTTCATCGCTCGTGCACTCGCGAAAGACGCTGACCTGCTGGTGCTTGACGAGCCAACCGTCGGTGTCGACATCGAGTCCCGGTCCGCGTTCTACGAATTACTCGGGGCACTCAACGACGACGGCATCACGATCATTCTCGTCGAACACGACATCGAGACCGTTACCACCCACGCCGACCAGCTTGTCTGTATCGACCGCACACTCCAGTACAACGGCGATGCTCATGCGTTTCTTGACACCGAGACGCTGAGTGACGTCTACGGCGACACCGGCCGTCTGCTCTACCACGACCACTAACCGTGAGCCAGTACACTGCTCCCAGCCAGACACGATTACACGCGCTGCGCTCGAGACGAACGATCCGACGCGTCGGCCTCGCAATGACGGCCCTCGTGGGGCTTAGTGCGTTAGTGTTTATTACACTCGACTGGCTGCAGACACTTTCCGGCCCGGTCGGAGCGGCCGCGGCCGTCTACCACGAACAACTGTTGTTCCTCGGGGCCTGGATCGACGTGTTACTGGGGACTCGCTCGTTTCAGTATGCCTTTACACTCCGTGGTGTTGCAACCGGTGCGCTTATTGGAATCCTTGGGCCTTTGCTGGGTGCTTTTCTTGTCCACCGCCAGATGGCACTGATCGGGGAAACCCTCGCACACACCGCCTTCGTCGGTGTTGCCGTCGGGGTCATGGTCGCCGGGGTCACCGGCCTTGCCGGGACAAGTGGCCAGCTCGTCATGACTGCTCTTCTAGTCAGTGCGGTTGCCGCATTGGGCCTGCAGTGGCTGACCGCCCGCACCGAGTCCTACGGTGACGTGCCGATTTCGATCGTACTGACGGGGAGCTTTGCCGTCGGGACACTACTACTTTCCTGGGGCCGTGACCGGTTTGCGGTAACTGTCGATATCGAGGAGTTTCTTTTCGGTGATCTGGCGATCGTCACCGCAGGCGGGACCCGGCTTGTCGCTGTGCTGTCGGTCCTCGTCGTTGGGCTTGTTGCGGTCAACTACAAGCAGTTGTTGTTCGTGACATTCGACGAGCAGGCAGCTGCCGTGTCACGACTCCCCGTCCGGTGGTACACCGCGTTGTTGATTGTTTTAACCGCGGTCGTCGTCGTCGGTGCGATGCAGATCCTCGGCGTGATTCTCGTTGCCGGCTTGCTCGTTATTCCGGTCGCAGCCGCCTCACAGTTCGCCCGGAGCTTCCGGGAAGTCATCGCCTTTTCGGTGATCATCGGGCAGCTTTCAGTCTTGCTTGGGGTTGGTATCGCGATCGTCGCTGGCCTGCCATCCGGTGGATCGGTAATCGTCGTCGCGATCCTGTTTCATCTTGGTGCGATCGGACTGACCCGTCTGCGTAGTTGACCGGCTCCCACGACTGATGGAGCAACACACTATGCATCACGATAAAAGGATACTCGGATTACCGGGAACTGGTATTCGGTCTGTGGTGCTTCGCCCACCGCCGACGCAGGCACCAGACGGTCTCAGTCTCCAGCAAAGTAGCTAGTGAACACGCCGGAGAGAAACGCCGATACGCCAACGGCGAGTAACAGTTCGTTGAGATTGTACTCGTCATCGTTGCCTGCGGTTAGCTTCGTGGCGACGACGCTGATTGCGAGTGACACGGTCCCGTTCAGGAGATGTTTTCCAAGTCCCATGTCCGGACAGTTAGCCGGGACGATGATAGCTGTTTTGCCACTCCGTTTATCGGGCAGTGTGGTGGGGCGTTGGGATACTGTTTTATTCTCGCCTGACTAATATTTAGACTGGAGACATGAACTATAACGAATTCGTCGGTGCAATTCAACACCGACTCGAGCTTGCACACCCTGGGCAAGCAGTACGGGCAACACGAGCCGTCTTAACGACGCTCGGTGAACGACTCCACGAGGGAGAGGCAACCGACCTCGCGAGTCCACTCCCGATGGAAATCGATCGGTTCTTGAACGACGCTGACTCCGGGCAGCGCTTTGACTACGACGAGTTCCTCACACGCGTAAGCGAGCGTGGCCACGTGGACCGGTCGACGGCGAACCGACACGCTCAGGTTGTCCTCGCCGTCGTCGCCGATGTCGTTCCCCCCGGAAACATCGAGAAAGCCCGGAATCAGTTGCCAGACGACTTCGAGGGGCTGTTCGAAGTAATCGATCACGAACAGTAACCGCCCCCTCCATACTTCGCTTGGTCGTGTGACCTCGCTCGTTGCGGGAGGGGTTTCGATGTAGGATTCGCTCTGAACCGGCTCCCCAGCCGATGACCCCGCGGAAATGTCTCTAGCACGAAGCGGGTAGCTCCGGCCGGAACAGACTGCAAACGAAGACAGCGTTGGCTCTTACTGAACTCAGTGAAACAACCATCAGATACATTATATTGTTACCAGTTGACGTGCAAGATGGAACGCGCGTATCCAGCACGCCAACTCACGCGAATCAACCCGGGACCGATCAGTGGAGACGGCTAGATCCACTCTTAACACATTTAGCTGAATTGAGGCGCTACGCCCCCTTCCTCAACGAGCAGCGCAGTCCGCGTAGCGGACAAGCAGCGCAGTAGGG
>OBKM01000152.1_pt1 | contig 33190 bp, 31 predicted proteins | sample 1519691 | NCBI WGS metagenome assembly OBKM01 (sample SAMEA37050418, study PRJEB22526) | metagenome | biome: saline pan; feature: lake; material: water | place: Egypt | collected 2015 | depth 0.5 m
GGGCGACGCACGGCGACGAAAGCACTGCAGGGAGCGAAGCGACCGAAGCGCGCAGCGAGCCGCGCGAGCCGTCGCGGCTGGGGCTTCCAAGTCGGTCTCTGCTCCACCGCTCACTTATATACCACTCCTCACCGCGCTGAATACACCTTTATAAACCACTCATCGATTCTCGTATGCACAATATACGCCCGAGATCGTTCACGGCGCACGCAGCGTCGCACGGCCGATTCGGGTACGCGATCATGGGATACCCACCAGACCCGGAGTTCTATGATGTCCTATCCGCTTCGAGTATGAACGGTGACGGGTTCGACACGCCGTGCGGCGTACCGCCGGTCACTCCGTCGCGATCCGCGATCGGAACTCCGGGCGGCCCCGGACCCCGACATCGGGCACGCGGAACAGCGCTCCCGCGCCCGTTCCCTCGGTCGTCCGGTCGCCGTCCGTCAACGCAGTCGTGAGGTACAGGTCCTCGTACGCGGAGCCGCCGAACGTAACCGAGGACACCTTTCTCGCGGGCAGTTCGATCGCGTCGCGTGGACGCCCCGCCGGATCGTATCTGACGACGCGGTTCCCGTTCCAGCGGGCCGACCAGACGTGGCCAGTGGCGTCGACGGTCAACCCGTCCGGCACGCCGTCGTCGGCGGGTACCCCGACGAACGTCCGACGATCCGAAATCGCGCCGGTGGAGCGATCGTAGTCGTACGCGTCGATGCGGCGCGCCTCCGACTCCGTGAAATAGAACGTCGATTCGTCGGCGGAAAACCCCATCCCGTTCGGGATATCGACGCTGGGAATGACGAGTTCGGCCGACCCGTCGCGGTCGATCCGATACAGGTCACCGAGCGCGGTCTCGCCGGGCATCGTGCCGGCGAACACGCGCCCCTCGGGATCGGCGATCACGTCGTTGAACCGCGTCTTCGCGTCCACGGTCGCAACCCGCTCCGTTGTGTCCGCGCCGGGGACGAACCGCTCTATCGCACCGTGGGTGAAAACCAGGAGTGCCCCGTCAGCCTCGATCGTGTAGCCGCCAAGCGGAGTGCCATCCGTCTCGTAGGCCGTCTCGTTACGGCCGGTCGACGGATCGTATCGATACAGCCGGCCGGCGGGGATGTCGACCCAGTAGAGTCGCTTCTCGTCGGCATGCCACAGCGGTCCCTCGCCGGTGTGAGCCGCGGTGTCGGCGACGCGCTCGAGATCGACCTCGTCCGCGATCGCCGGCTCGCTGTCGTCGGTATTCATACGGACGTCTCGTGACGCTCGCCACTTCACTGTTCCAGTTCAGTTTCGAACGGGAGCCGTCTCCGGGCGTTCGAGCGCGGACCCGTCACAGGTCGCGTGTCACCAACGACCCAGACGTTATCAGTGGAGGCGGGGTAGTCGGCGTATGGTGGACAGAGTTCTCGTGGCCGTGGACGATTCGCCGCTGGGCCGTGACGCGCTCGCGTATGCGCTCGAGGTGTTTCCCGATGCCACCGTCGTCGCCGCACACGTCGCGTTCCTTGAGTACGACATGCTGCCGTCGGACACCGAGGAGGTGTTCGAGGCTGGACTCGACGAGCTCGACGACGTCGGCGACGAGACGGCACGCTCCGTTTTCGACGGGATCCGTCGAGTCGCGGACGGTCGGACCGTCGCGGTCTCGTTTCTCACCGGCGATCCGGAGGACCGGCTCGTCGAGTACGCGACCTCCGGCGAGTTCGATCAGGTCGTGCTGGGAACACACGGGAGAGACGGCGTCTCGCGGCTTCTCATCGGCAGCGTCGCCGAGGGCGTGGTGCGACGAACTGAGATACCGACGACGCTGGTAAAGTAGCTCTCGACGGAACGAGCGGTGAGGTGGGCTCCGATTCGCGCCGTCGTAACGACTAAGAACGAAACGCTCCTCCGTCACGATAATGAACTACGAGTTTTCGTCGCTCCGGGGTGGTCGCCGTGGGCGTCGAGATTAAGGAGACGGAGGTGAGCGACGACGATTTCGCCGAGATGAAACGGTTCGTTCGGGACTATCTCGCCGCGAGCGTCGAAAGCGAGGACGACGGCGGACGAATGCGGTGGTACCCGTGGCACTCCGCGGAGTATCGGTTCAACCACATCCGCAACGTCGTCGAGCTCGCGACCGAGATCGCCGAGGCGGAGGGGGCTGACGTCGACGTCGTCCGCGTCGCCGCGCTCTTTCACGACGTCGCGAAACTGGAGGCCGATCAGGACGTTCACGCCGAGGCCGGCGCGCGCGTCGCCCGAGAGTACTTACGGAGCCGTGGAAGCTACCCCGAATCGTTCATCGACGAAGTGTGTGACGCGATCGTCGACCACTCCTACACCGGCGACCTCACGGACGTTCCACTCGAGAGCCGGTGTCTGATGGAGGCGGATCTCCTCGATAAGGTGGGTGCCAACGGGGCAGCGCTGATGCTGCTCCGGATGGGATACGAGTCGCGGACCCACATGGACGCCGCGAAGATGGTCGATCGCGTGCTCCAGCGTGGCCGCGATCACACGGACCGCGTCGTCTCGGACACCGCCGAGAGCATCGCCCACCAGCGGATCAAACGAGTGAAATGGTTTCGCGAATGGCTCGAAGATGAGGTCGCCGGCGTCGACGCCGGTGAGCTCCGTCGCGGGAACGGTTGACACCGTTCCGGGATCGAAGACGTCGATCACTCCTCGATGACGACCCGCGGCAGCATCGCGTCGAGATAGCGATCGACCGCCGCGTTCGTCTCCGCGACCCAGTCGCGGTCGGTCGTGGTCGTTCGCCGAAACGTGGCGCCCGTCGCGAGCGTTTGCACGGTGGCGGCGACCTCGTCGACGGTGACGGCGACCTCGTCGACGGTGACGTCACGCGAGGATGATCCCGATTCCGGACCGGTCTCCGTGGCGGCCGCGGCGACGGTTTGCTCGAGAAACTGGCGAAACACGCGGTCGCTCCGGTCGAAGTGGGCACGATACGCCTCGTCGTGAGCCGCCTGTGCGCGGAGCTCGACGAGCGCTCGCATGAACGCCTCGTCTGGACCGGCGGCTCCAAGCGCCTCTGGGTCGGTCGTCGCGCGAACGAACGTGTCGAGCCGATCGCGTGCAGACGTCACGGACGGGTCGTCCGAGAACGCTGACGCGGCGGTGTCTTCCGAGAGCAGCGTCTCGAATCCCTCGAGAAGGAACTCGAGCAGATCGATCAACAGCTCGTCTTTCCCGTCGTAATGATGATATACGAGCGACGGGCTCTTCTCGAACTCGTCGCCGATTCGCTGGACCGTCAGATCCGCGTAGCCGTGTGCACACAGGGCGTGAAACGCCGCCCCGAGAATTTCCTCGCGCGTGTCGCTCGGATCGGTGAACGGGGCGTAGGCGTCGGCTGCGGAGTCCGTCCCGGAGTCGGTCATGGTCGTTCCTCCGACCGGAAGCAACGCTCGCACCCGTCCGACCGGAAGCAACGCACGCACCCACCCGACGGGCGTCGGTCGGTCACGGAGACGACCACGGACGCATGGAAGTCGTTCCGGTGTTCCGCAGTCGCTTCTCCCGTAGCACGCATACGCCACCTACCGAGTCAGGTGGCATAACCCTCCTGATTGAACGTTCATTCAACACGCTTATTATCGCCGACTGCGAGTGACTGTGCATGACTCGAACGGACGTTCGCCGGAGTCTACGGATCCGGACTCGATCGGCACGCTGCCCTCCCTCCTCCCGACTGCGACCACGGATCGGAGTTACCGAATGACACAGAGGCTCGCGGGGAGCGGGTGGATAAAAGCGTGTTTCACTCTCGCTGGTATCTGCCTGCTCGCCGCTGGAGTCGCTGCCGGCGCGGCCAGCGCGTCGACGGCGCCCGTCTCTACGACCGTATCCGACGCGCCGACACCGGCACCCACCACTCCGTCGACGTCGTCCACCGAGTTGGCTGCACTTACCGGCGGGCCTCTCGACGACGCCGTCGCTCAGACCAACGCGACGCGCTCCGGACAGGTTCGGGGGTCACCAGTGCTCGATGCGTACCTCTCACAGCCGACCGTCCGGAGTGGAACGGAGACGACGATCACCGTCGACCTCCTGAACTCAGGCGAGATGCGGACCGGAAACGATCTCGACCCACGGGTGACGACCGCCCGGAGCGTTCGCGTCGAGGCGGACGCGGACGGCACGCCGCTCGCGGTGACCTCCGGGGAGACCGCGGTCGGCGACGTGCCGACCGGGACACCCACATCCGTGCCGATCGACATCGCCGTCCCGGACGACGTGGCTGACGGCGAGTACGACATCGAGGTGACCGCGAGATACCGGTACACCAGCCAGATCGTCCCGCAGTTCAACAACCACAACGACCGGCGGAGCACCGACAGCTTCGACGTCACCGTCGTCGTCGACGACGGGGCCCGGTTCGCGATCGTCGACGTCGACACGGCGGCACAGGTCGGCGGCAGCGGCGACGTCGCCGTAACGATGGCGAACGTCGGCGAGGAGACGGCCAGAGACGCGTACGTCACCGGCAGCGCGACCGGCAGCGAGATCGTCATCGGGGACGGGCAAAGCGACGCGTTCGTCGGGCACTGGGATCCCGGCGAGAACCGTACCGTGAGATTCGACTCGACGGTGTCTCCGGAGTTCGCCGGCGACGCGTACGCGCTGCAGTCGACCGTCCAGTACCGCAACAGCGACGGCGTCGAGACGGAGTCACCCGTCTCGCGAACGGGAGTAACGCCGATCCCGAAACAGGAGTTCCCCATCGACGACGTGGTCGGAACACTGGAGGTCGGCTACTCGGGAACGATCGACGGCACGCTCACCAACGACGGACCGCTCGACGTCGACGATGCGGTGCTCGTCGTCGAGCCGCAAAGCGAGCGGATCCAGCTCGGCGAGACCCGGTACGCTCTTCCGGAGCTTGCCGACGGCGAGGCGACCGAATTCACTCTCGACGCCGACGTGAGCGGACAGGCCGACCCCGGTCCTCGACAGGTGCGGTTCACCGTCGAGTACACCAGCGGCGACGAGACGGTCGCGATCAGTTCGACCGACCGCGTCGAGGTTGCCCCCCGACAGGCCGAGTTCGCCGTGACGACGAGAGACGCCACGGTCCCCGCCGGTGAAAGCCGACGGATGACGTTTGAGATCACCAACCAGCGACCGGAGACGTTGTCGTCGATCAACGCCGGGCTGTACGCCGACAGTCCGCTCACGGCCGTCAACGACGAGGCGTTCATCCCCGAACTCAAGCCGGGAGAGACCACCGAGATACGGTTCGAGGTGGCCGCTGCCGCCGGCGCAACGATCGAGACGCATCCGATCGAGCTGGATTTCCGCTACGACGACGAACGAGGGAACGACCGGATCTCCGACGTGATCCAGTACCCCGTCGAGGTGACCGAGGCACCCGACGACGACGGCGGGATATCGCTGCCGGTCATCGTCATCGGGTTCTTGGTCGCGCTCGCTTTCGCCGCGGGAGTCGTCCGGTACAGGCGGCGATAGCGCCATGATCGGTCCATCAGAGTCACGCTCGGCGAGGCGAGCGTCGTGGGCTCCGTATGGTCGTCCGCTCCGGTCTCGCCTCCGTGGTCGTCCGCTCCGGTCACGGGATCGTCGGCAGCTTCGACGTCGGAGGGGATCGTGAGCGCCGCAGACCGGTTCGTCGAGGGCGTCAACGCAGCAGTCACCGATCGGCCGGCAGTCGTGGTCGTCGCGTTCCTCCTGGTCAGCGTCGTTGCTGCGGGGGGCCTGACGGCGATAACCACCGCGGCGGGAGCGGACCAGTTCACCGAGGATATCCCGGCACAGGAGGCGCTTGACGAGATCGACGAGGAGTTCGAGACGGCGATCGGAACCGACGTCACGACGGCACAGCTGATCGTCTCCGACGACAACGTGCTGTCGCGGAGCGGGCTGGTCAGGATTCTGGAAACCCAACACCGGCTGGAGTCACGCTCCACGCTTCGGGTCTCCTCGTCGACCAGCCACGCGAACGCGGTCGGACAGCAGCTGGATCCGACCGCCGAAACCCCCGGTGAGCAGCGGACCGCGGTCGAGGAGGCGACGCCACGCGAGCTGGAGACGGCGATCGCGGACGCCGACGAGACGGGGGCGGTCGGCGCACAGGTGTCCGCCGAGTACAATCCGACGGCACAGCGGGCCGGTACGGCGATCGTTGGGATAACCTACGACGTGCCGGGAGCCGCGACGACCGACCGAGTGACGGCCCTGCAGACGCGAAGCGTCGAGATCGTCGACACCGTTCCCGGCAACGAGGCGGGTGAGAACGCGATCCTGTTCGGCTCGGGGATCCTGCAGTCAGAGATCAACGCGCTGTTGACCGACACCGCGACGCTCGTGTTCCCCGCGGCGCTGGTTTTCATCCTGTTTTTCCTCCTCGTCGCCTACCGCGACCCAGTCGACATGACGATCGGACTCTCCGCGCTCGTGATGTCGGTACTGTGGACGTTCGGTTTCATGGGGTACGTCGGCATTCAGTTCTCCGACGCGTTGATCACCGTCTTCCCGCTGCTTCTCGCCGTGGGAATCGACTTCGGGATCCATATCATCAACCGGTATCGCGAGGAGCGACTGGCTGGCGAAGCGATCGCCGACTCGATGCGGCTCACGACGGACCAGCTCGTGATCGCCTTTCTCCTCGTGACGATCACGACCGTGTTCAGCTTCGCCGCGAACCTCGTGAGTCCGTTCCAGCCGAACCGCGATTTCGGGATCGTCGCGGCGGTCGGAATGGTGTTCACGCTTTTAGTGTTCGGAATATACCTCCCGGCCGTAAAGGTACTCGTCGACCGCTGGCGTGGTCGGCTGCCGATCCCAGAATTCGGATCCAGTCCACTCGGCTCCGGCGGGTCGAGACTCGCTCGGCTCCTCCGAGTGGGCGTCGATCTCTCCCGGATCGCACCCGTCGCCGTCGTCGTCCTCGTGCTCGTGACGGCCGCGGCCGGCGGCGCGTACGGGACCGGCGTCGACACGGAGTTCTCCGAGGAGGCGTTTTTCCCCGACGAGGACCGACTGGAGCTGTATTCTACCCTCCCGGAGCCGTTCGCGCCGAGCGAGTACACGTTCCTGCAGGTGCTCACACTCTTCGAAGAGGAGTTCGAGCAGGACTTCGTCGGGTCGGTGACGCTGTACGTCGACCAGTCGATACGGGACGACGACGCCCTCGAGTTGATCGACCGGACGACGCGGAACCCGCCGGATTCGTTCGAGTCGAGCGACAACTGGCGAGCGGACGCGACGAGCATCGTCACGATCATCGACGACCACGCCGCGCGGGACCCGGCGTTCGCCCGCACCGTCGATCGGAACGACCGCCTCGGGACGGGCGTTCCCGATCGCAACGTCGATGCGGTGTACGACGAGTTGCTCGCTTCCGAGGCGGAGACGGAAGCGCGTGGGTACATCGCCGCGGACCGCGGCAGCGCGCGGATCGATTACACGATCAAGCCCGGCGTCGACGGCTCCGAGGCGGTCGCCGACCTCCGGGAGCTGTCCGATCGGACTCCGCTTGAGACGGTGCCCACGGGCCAGCTCGTTGTCGATGAGGCGGTCGTCGACATTCTGCTCGATTCGGCCGTCCGGAGCCTGATCGCCGCGTTCCTCCTTACGGCGGTGTTTCTCATGCTCTCGTATCGCTATCTGGAGGGAAAAGCCGTGTATGGGCTGATAAACCTCATTCCGGTGCTCGCGACGGTCGGGCTGCTCGTCGGCTCCATGCGACTGCTCGGGATCTCGCTGACGCCGATCAACGCCCCGATACTTTCGGTGTCGATCGGACTCGGCGTGGATTACACCGTGCACTTCGTCCACCGGTTCGTCGATGAGTACAAAGCCGGACGCGAGCTGCAAGACGCCCTCGACGTGACGATCCGTGGAACCGGCGGCGCGCTCACGGGGAGCATGCTCACGACCGTCACCGGGCTCGGCGTCCTGTGGCTCGCGGTTATCCCCCTGATACAGGATTTCGGTGCGCTGCTCGGACTCGGCGTGTTGTACGCGTACCTCTGTTCGATCGTCTTAGTTCCGTCGCTCGTCGTCGTCTGGGACCGGTACGGCTCCCGGATCGGTCTCGGTCTCGAGGCGACGGTCGGGTCGGAGCCCGATTCGTGAAGAGAGTAGGGGCCGGACCCGTGAGGAGAGTACGGGCCGGACCCGTGAGGAGAGTACGGGCCGGACCCGTGAGGAGAGTACGGGCCGGACACGCGATACCCGCTGGCTCGCGACGTAGGCCGGCGTCAGCCGCCGGCTCGACAGACAGGATCCATGCTCGTGTATATCATCACCGTTCCAAAACGTCTTTTACCCACGACCCCGCACTCTCGGACGATGACGGCATACACCGCGACCGTGACGGTTCGGCTGAAGCGGGGCGTCCTCGACCCGGAGGCCGAAACGACGAAGCAAGCGCTCGAACGGCTCGGGTTCGATCTGGAGGCGCTTCGCTCTGCCGACCGGTTCGAGATCGACCTTGACGCCGCGGACGCTGACGCCGCGGCCGAGCGCGCCGACGAGATGGCCGAGCGGCTCCTCGCGAACCCGACGATCCACGACTACGAGGTCGCGGTCGCGGAACGATGACGGTCGCAGTGATCCAGTTCGGCGGATCGAACTGCGACCGCGACGCGGTCCGCGCGCTCGGGCACCTCGGAGTCGACGCCGAACGCGTCTGGCACGAGGACGGCGTCCCCGAAGACGCCGACGGCATCCTCATCCCCGGCGGCTTCTCGTACGGCGACTACCTCCGGGCGGGCGCGATGGCCGCCCGCGCCCCGATCATGGACGACGTCCGGGCGGCTGCCGGCGACGGCGTTCCGGTGCTCGGCGTCTGCAACGGCGCACAGATCGGCTCCGAATCCGGTCTCACCGCGGGCGCGTTCACGACGAACGCCTCCGCGCGGTTCCAGTGTGAGTCCGTCCACCTGCGCGTCGAGCGTGCGGACACTCCGTGGACGGCCGCCTACGACGAGGGCGACGTGATCGAGGTCCCGATCGCACACGGCGAGGGGCGGTTCGAGATCGGCGACGACGCGTTCGAGGAGCTGCTCGACGACGACCGCGTGCTGTTCCGGTACTGTGATACGGACGGTCGCGTGACCGACGCGGCGAACCCGAACGGCTCGACCGACAACGTTGCCGGGATCCTTGGCGAGCGCGAGACGGTCGCCGTGCTGATGCCCCACCCCGAGCGCGCGACGCTGCCGGACGTCGCCGACAGCACCGACGGCGCGGGGATCCTCGAGACGTTCGCGTAGCTCGCCGCGCGCTTTCCGCCGGCCTCGAAGCGTTTCGGCCGACCCGTACGGGCTTTCTTGCGTCGATTTAAGACCCCCGAGAGCCACGGGTGACGTATGAGCAAACAGGAGCCACCCGCCGAGGACGCGGCCGACGTCGGTCGGCACCGTCGCGGCGACGCCGACCGATTCGCCGGCGAGAAGGACGACGACCTCCCGAGCAAGGACGTCACCGAGGGAGCGGCACGCGCCCCCCACCGGTCGATGTTCCGCGCGATGGGGTTCGACGACGAGGATCTTTCCTCGCCGATCGTCGGCGTTCCGAACCCCGCAGCCGACATCACGCCGTGTAACGTCCACCTCGACGACGTCGCCGCGGCCGCGATCGACGGGATCGACGACGCCGGGGGAATGCCGATCGAGTTCGGCACCGTCACGATCTCCGACGCGATCTCGATGGGCACCGAAGGGATGAAAGCGAGTCTCATCTCCCGGGAGGTGATCGCCGACTCCGTCGAGCTCGTCTCCTTCGGCGAGCGCATGGACGCGCTGGTCACCGTGGCGGGCTGTGACAAGAACCTCCCCGGGATGATGATGGCGTCGATCCGGACGGATCTCCCCTCGGTGTTCCTGTACGGCGGCTCGATCATGCCGGGCCAGCACGACGGACGGGACGTCACAATCGTCCAGGTGTTCGAGGGCGTCGGCGCGTACGCCCAGGGAGAGATGAGCGGCGAGGAGCTCGACGAGCTCGAGCGACACGCCTGTCCGGGGGCGGGCTCGTGTGGCGGCATGTTCACCGCGAACACGATGGCGTCGATCTCCGAGGCGCTCGGACTCGCACCGCTCGGCTCCGCGTCCGCGCCGGCCGAGGACGAGGAGCGCTACGAGATCGCCGAGCGTGCGGGCGAGCTCGTCGTCGACTGCATCGAAAACGACCGACGACCCTCCGATATTCTCTCGAAGAAATCGTTCGAGAACGCGATCGCCGTCCAGACCGCGATCGGCGGCTCGACGAACGGCGTGTTACACCTGCTCGCGCTCGCCGCCGAAGCCGACGTCGACCTCTCGATCGAGGAGTTCGACGAGATCTCCCGACGCACCCCGAAGATCGCCGATCTGCAGCCCGGCGGCACCCGTGTGATGAACGACCTCCACGAGATCGGCGGCGTCCCGGTCGTGATCCGCCGACTGCTGGCAGCGGACCTGCTTCACGGCGACGCGATGACGGTCACCGGCAACACGCTCGCCGAGGAGCTGGCGGCCCTCGAGGCGGACGGCACCCTCCCGGACGACGACGCGATCGACGAGGAGTTCCTCTACACCGTCGACGAGCCCAAAGAGGAGGAAGGCGCGATCAAGATCCTCTCCGGGAACCTCGCGCCCGACGGCTCCGTGCTCAAGGTGACCGGCGACGACCAGTTCCATCACGAGGGGCCGGCCCGGATCTTCGAGAACGAGGAGGACGCGATGGCGTACGTCCAGTCCGGCGAGATCGACTCCGGCGACGTCATCGTCATCCGAAACGAGGGACCGCGGGGCGGCCCCGGCATGCGGGAGATGCTGGGCGTCACTGCCGCCGTCGTCGGGGCGGGCCACGAGGACGACGTGGCGCTGCTCACCGACGGGCGGTTCTCCGGCGGTACCCGCGGACCGATGATCGGCCACGTCGCGCCGGAGGCCGCCGTCGGCGGCCCGATCGGCCTGATCGAGGACGGCGACCACGTCACCGTCGACATTCCAGACAGAACCCTCTCCGTGGATCTCTCCGACGAGGAGTTGGCCGAGCGGCGCGAAGGGTGGGAGACGCCCGAGCCGCCGTACGAGGGTGGGGTGCTCGCGAAGTACGGACGGGACTTCGCCTCCGCGTCGGAGGGCGCGGTGACGAACCCACGGCTCACGAGAGAGTAGTACGATATCAAACAGCTTCTAAAAAAGGTATATATTCATAAATATTCAATTGGCGTCGGTATAGCCGTGGCAGGCACGGTCGCGCCCGACGTGTGTGCCGTCTTCGTCAGGAATCGAGGCGGATACCTCGGGGGGGTTGACCCCTGGGCGGTTGACTATCGACCGTCGTTATCGACACCACGTGCAATCGTCGGGAAGCGCTGGAGGTTCAGCTCGGGGTACTCCGTCATCCAGTCCGCTCCCTCGGTGGCGGCCGCCTCGTGAACGCGCTCGAGTTCGGTGACTGCGTCCGCGTGTTCGTCGACTCGCAGGTCGTGTTCGATCCGCGGCTGCTCCGGGTCGAACACCGCGAGCGCGGCGCTTTGCGCGCTGGGACCGCGCTTGTCGCCGCCCGCGTCCTCGCCAGCACGGAGCGCGACCAGCAATCGCCGGTCCAATGCGAGACCCGCCGCGTCCTCGAACGCGTCCGCAACGGCAGCCATCACCGATCCTCCGGCGAGCATGTTGCCGGCAACCGTGTACACTCCTCCGGAACCGTCGCTCCCGCCGATCGCGTCACGGTCGGTGCAGGTGTCGCCCGCGTACGGCTCACACTCCGACCCGGTGTGTGCGACCGTGTGACCGTCAGCGTCGACGCCGTGAACCTGTCGCAATGGGGCATGCTCGTCGGCTTCCAGCAGCGCAGAAACGGCCTCGTCGATCGGCGTGCCCTGACGCGTGCGGTCGATCGAACGGACGCCGAGCGGCGTGTTCGTCATCGCCTGCGTACAGACGGCTCCACGCCGTCCCACGAACGGAGCCGTCGACCCCACCGCGATCGCGTGCGTCGCTATCGCCGCGCCGTGCCGGCCATCGACCGACGCGCAGATCGAGAACGTCATTCTCCCGCCGCCGTCGGATCGTGTCCGTCCGTCGCCGTGCGGTCCCGACCGTCCGCCGCCTCGTCCGTCCGGTCCGCGTCGGCCGCATACAGCGGCTCATCCATCTCGGCCTCGCTCAGATGACAGGCGATCCGATGGGACTCCTCGCCGGCGACCGGCTCGGGGACCGGCACGTCGGTCTCGCACACGTCGCCGATCTTCTTCGGACAACGAGTGTGGAACGAGCAGCCGCTCGGCGGGTCGAGCGGACTCGGAACGACACCCTCGAGCAGGATCCGATCGGTCCGTTGCTCCGGCGTGGGATGTGGCACCGCCGACAGCAGGCTCTCCGTGTACGGATGGTACGGCGCGTCGAACACCTGGTCGACGGAGCCGATCTCCGCGATCTCGCCGAGATACATCACCGCGACTCGATCGCAGATGTGTTGGACTACACTGATATTATGTGAGATAAACAAGTACGACAGACCGAACTCCGACTGGATGTCGTCGAGCAGGTTGAGTATCTGCGCCTGTACGGAGACGTCGAGCGCCGACACCGGCTCGTCACAGACGATCAGGTCGGGCTCGACGGCGAGCGCGTTCGCGATCGCAATGCGCTGCTGTTGGCCGCCGGAGAACTGGTGCGGGTACTTCTCGGCGTCGTCGGCCTGGAGCCCCACCCGAGTGAGCAGATCGGCGATACGTTCGCGCTTCTTCTCGCCGCTGGCGATGCCGTGTTTCTCCATCCCGCGGCCGATGATCTGTCCGACCGTTTTCCGCGGATTGAGCGAGCTCTTCGGGTCCTGGAAGACGATCTGCATCTCGCGACGAAGGCTTCGGATCGACGACTTGCCGAGCTCGTGGAGCGGCTGTCCGTCGAAGTACACCTCGCCGTCGGTCGGCTCGAGCAGCTTGAGGACGGTTCGTGCGACCGTGGACTTGCCGCAGCCGGACTCCCCGACGAGTCCGACCGTCTCTCCGCGGTTGATCGTAAAGCTCACCCCGTCGACCGCCTTGACGTATCGGCGTTCGAGCGTCAGCCCGCCGCCGTCCGTCCGCGCCAGCGAGAGGTTGCCGAACAGCCCGTCACCGGAGGGGAAGTGTTTTTTCAACCCCCTGACGTCGAGCAGCGGATCGTCGTCGATATCCTTTCGCTTTCGCGGCCCGTCGTCCGTCGTCGCGGGCTCGGAGAGATCCAGCTCCGCGGAGCGAACGCATGCGGCCGCCGACCCCGTCCCGTCCGAAACGGGCTCGAGTTCGGGGTCTCCGCCGGTTCGGCACGCCGGCTCGACGTGCGGACAGCGGTCGGCGAAGTTGCAGCCGTCCGGAAGCGTCTTGAGATCCGGCATCGACCCCGGAAGGGCGTACAGTCGGTTGCGGTCGCCGTCGACCGCGGGGATTGCGTCGATCAGCGTCCGGGTGTACGGGTGGCGGGGACGCTCGAACACGTCCGTCACCGCACCGGTCTCCACGAGGTTGCCGGCGTACATCACGCCGACGCGGTCACAGGTCTGGGCGACGACCCCCAGATTGTGGGTGATCATCAGGATCGACACGCCGTGTTTCTCGCGGAGGTCGTTGAGCAGGTCGAGGATCTTCGCCTGTGTCGTGACGTCGAGTGCCGTCGTCGGCTCGTCGGCGATGATCAGCTCCGGCTCGCACGCGAGCCCGATCGCGATGAGGATCCGCTGGCGCATCCCGCCGGAGAACTCGTGTGGATACTCGTCGATCCGCGTCTCGGCGGCGGGTATCTCCACCTCCCGCATCGCCTCGATCGCGATCGAACGTGCCTCCTCGCGGTCGACGTCCTGGTGGAGCTCGATCGTCTCGATCATCTGTTGACCAACCGTCAACACCGGATTGAGCGACGTCATCGGGTCCTGCGGGATCAGCGTGATCTCGTTCCCGCGGACGCTTCGCATCTCCGCGTCCGACAGCGCAAGGAGATCCTGACCGTCGAACGTCACCGATCCGGAGACGATCTCACCGGGGTACTGTATCAGACGCATGATAGACCGCGCGGTGACGCTTTTCCCTGCTCCCGACTCGCCGACGATCCCCATCACCTCGCCGCGTTCGAGCGAGAACGAGACATCGTCGACGGCGGTGACGGTGCCGTCCTCCGTGCGGAACTGCGTTCGCAACGAGTCGACCGATAGGAGCGGCTGCTCGCCGCCGTCGGTGGCTCGGTCACCTCGTCCGCCGGTGTCGTCTCGATCGCTCGTCCCGTTTCGCCCGTGCAGCACATCTCTCTCGCCCGTCTCGCCTCTCTCGCCCGTCGTCCGTGGTGAGTTCGTATCGTGTCTCGTCATTCGATGATCTCCCCCTTCGGGTCCAGCACGTCGCGCAGTCCGTCGCCGAGCAGGTTGAAGCCGATCACGGCGATCGCGATCGCCAGCGCCGGGAAGAACACCATCCACGGTGCGTCACCCATGTACGCCCATCCGGAGTTTATCATCAGTCCCCAGGACGGCTCCGGTGGCTGCACGCCGAGTCCGAGGAACGAGAGGCTCGCCTCCAGAAGCATCGTGAACGCGATGTTTATCGACCCCTGGACGAGCAGCGGACCGACGCAGTTCGGCAGCACCTCCCGGAAGATGATGTACGGGTCGCTTTCTCCCCGCGCCTTCGCGGCCTCGATGTACGACTCGTTGCGAACCGACAGCGCCGCGCTCCGCGCCACGCGTGCGATGAACGGCGTGTACACGAACGCCAGCGCGATGATGACGTTGTTCAGGCTCGGCTCCATGACGGCGACGATCGTCAACGCGAGCAGGATCGGCGGGAACGACATCATCGCGTCCATCGCCCGCATCAGCCCCTCGTCGACGAGCCCCTGGTAGTATCCCGCGACGATCCCGATCGAGGTGCCCATCACCATCGCCGCGCTGATCGAGGTGAACCCGACGTACAGCGATATCTGCGTGCCGAGCACGACGCGGCTGAACACGTCCCGTCCGAGGTCGTCGGTGCCCATCGGATGCTCCAACGACGGAGCCGCCTCCCGGTTCGGGACGTTCGTCGCGCCGGGGTCATACGGAACGATCTCCGGGATCAGGTACGTGACGATCGCGACGAGGAACAGCCCGACGACGATGGCTACCCCGATCATCGCCTTCTGGTTGCGTCGGAACTGTCTGGCGAACCGCGCGTAGTGTTCCTTGCGCTCCTCCGTGAGTCTGAACTCGTCGAGTCCCATTACTCGGACCCTCCGTATCTGATCCGCGGATCCACGTACGCGTAGAACGCGTCCGCGAGGAAGTTCGATATCATGTATATCAGTGCGATCACGATGATACAGCCCTGCAACAGCGGGATGTCACGGTTCTCGATCGCCGTCAACGTGAGCCGACCGATCCCGGGCCAGGAGAACACCTCCTCTAACACGACGACGCCGCCGAACGCGTAGCTGAACTGGAACGCGATGACGGTGATCACGGGGATCGCGGCGTTTTTGAGCGCGTGTCGCACGACGACGGTGCGCTCGGTGAGTCCCTTCGATCGAGCGAACTCGACGTAGTCCTCGCTCAGCTCGTCGATCATGCTCGACCGAGTCATCCGCATGATGTACGCCGTCAGCGCCACGCCCATGGCGCTGGCCGGCAGGATCAGGTGGTGGACCGCCGCCACCGGATCCTCCCACGGCGAGACGTAACCCCGAGTCGGAAAGCCCCCCAGCGAGAGGGCGAACACGTAGATGAACACGAGGCCCCACAGGAAGATCGGCAGCGAGAGGCCGATGAACGCCAGCATCGACGCGGTGAGATCCGTCGGCGTGTTCTTTTTTACCGCGGCGAGCACGCCAAGCGGGATCGAAAGCGTCACCGAGATCACCGTTGCGGAGACGGCCAACAGCAGCGAGCGCGGCAGTCGAATCCCGATCTGCTCGACGACCGGCGTGTTGTACCGCAGCGAGGTACCCATATCGCCCTGCAACAGCCCGAAGATCCAGTCGAGATACTGCACGTACAGCGGCTGGTTCAACCCGAGCCGGGCTTCCAGCTGGGCGATCGATGCCTCCGTCGCGTTCGGACCGAGGATGAGAAGTGCGACGTTCCCGGGAAGGATGTTCGTAAGTCCGAACGTGATGAGGGTGACGAGAAACAGCGTCACCGCCATGAACCCGAGCCGTTTGAACAGGTAGCTGACGAATGCCATTTATAACCCGTGGGTAGAACTGCTGCGAGTTGATCCGTTGGTCGGATCCGCCGGCGACTCCGGAATCGAAACCCGCCCTATACACCGCTCGACGGCAGCGCAGCGTACGGACCGCCTGGTGGCGGGACGATACACGCATCCCGTTGCGGATGCGCTCCGTCGGCGACCGATCGAGCGTCGGTGGGTCACTCGCATCCGCGGCGAGTCACTCCAGCTGTGTGTCCTCGAACCGGAACGTCGACCCGTCGGGAGACATGACTTCGCCGGTGTAGTTGTTGTGGCGGGCCATGAGCGTCGGCGTCCAGTACAGCAGGATGTGACCGGACCGACGCTCCTTGAGCAGCTCGGCCGCCTCGTGGTACATCGGTGCGCGCTCGGACATATCGTACACCGTCCGCGCCTCGTCGATGAGGTCGTTGTACTCCTGGTCCTCCCACCCGGTGAAGAAGAACGCGCCATCGCTGTGGAGCGGCCGGTGGAAGCCAGCGTCCGGGAACCACAACGCCAGGTACGAGCTCGTCGTCGCCTGGAAGTCCCGGTCAGTGTACACGTCGCTGAGCCAGTTGCTCCACGTGATGAGCTGGATGTCGAGATCGATCCCGACCTGCGCGGCCGACGCCTCGATGACCTGCGCGGCAGTCACCTGATCGTTGTACTGTTCCGGGATCTGGAACGTTGCTTCGAAACCATCGGGGTAGCCGGCGGCCTCCAGATGCTCCTGTGCCTTCTCGAAGTCCTGTTCGCGCGGCTCGAGCGAGGGGTGCTCCCACTCGCTCCCCGGCGAGGCAGGACTGGTTGCGACCTGTCCCTGCCCGTACAGCGCCGCCTCCATGACCTCCTCCTTGTCGATGGCGTACTCCAGCGCGAGTCGAGCGTCCCGGGAGTCGAACGGCGGCTCGTTGCAGTTGACCCCGAGGTAGACGAGCGACTTGGGGAACCGGTTGATGAAATCGACGTCCGGATCCTCCTCGAGCGACTCGGCGTGTCTCGGTGGCACGTCGTTGATGAAGTCGAGCTCGCCGGCGGAGAACGTGTTCAGTCGGTTGTCGTCGTCGGAAATCTCGATCTTGGTCACTTTATCGAGATACGGAAGCTCGTCGTCCCAGTACTCGTCGAAGTTGGTCATGACGAACTCGTTGTCGATCTCCATGCTGTCGAACTCGAAGGGACCGGTGCCGATCGGCTCGCTGATCGAGTCCTGTCCCGCCTGCTCGGCGGTGAGGATATGCATGTCCGACGTCGCCATGCGGAACAGCATCGGCGCGAACGGCTCCTCGAGCCGCATGACGAACGTGTGGTCGTCCGGCGTCTCCATCTCGTCGACGCGCTCCATGTACTCGCCGGCGATCGCGCCGCCGTCGCGGATCCGCCGGAACGACTCGATGACGTCCTCGGAGGTGAACGCGGTGCCGTCGTGGAACACGACGCCCTCGCGGAGCGAGAACGTTATCTCGAGGTTGTCCTCGGACGTCTCCCAGTCCTCTGCGAGGAGCGGCTCTAGCTCGTACTCCCAGTTGACTCGGAGAAGACCCTGCGTGATGTTTTCGAGAACCCGAGCGGTGGCCGCCGCGCTCTCGAAGTGGGGGTCGAGGCTCTGAACCGGCACGCTCCCGCCCCAGATCAGTTCGTTCTCTCCCGACACGCCGCCGCTGGTCGGCGTTTCGACGTCCGTCTCCGCGTCACCGCTGCCGGCGTCGCCGTTTTCGTCGTCGGCGCCGAGACAGCCAGCGAACGCGATCGGCACACCTGCGGTGGCGGCTTTTATAAACAATCGGCGGCTCGGCCCCTCTGACGTCTCCGAAGCGGAATGACTACTGTTAGTGGGTCTCATTCGCTACCCCTGCGTTGCGAGTTAGAGTATATAAACATATGGGTTGCGGCATCCACGATGCTCGTAACTATATAATGGCATACCCATGGTAGACGGACCCAATGCAGATCATCCGCCCGGAGGGCCCGAATCCGTCAAGCTCCTCGCCGCAAAGCCACCGGCTACTGCACGACATCGCCATCTTCGTCATCAATGGACCACCAGCGTTACTGACTCGCCACCTATCCCGCGAGATGCATGAACCCGACACTCATGTCGCGAGATCCGCGATCGCGCCGGCGAGGACGGCGGTCGCCGCAGTACAGTCCGCCCAGCTCGTCCATTCGAGCGGATTGTGTGAGACGCCGTCCCTCGAAACGGCAAACAGCAGTCCCGCGTCGGTCACGCGGGCGACGTTCATCGTATCGTGAGCCGCCCCAGAATGCAACGACAGAGTGGAGACGTTTGCGCGCTTCGCTGCAGTGCGAAACGCCGACCGGCACCGCTCGGCCATCGGCTCCGGAGGGACCATGTACGGTCGGCGGATGTCGACGTCGACGTGACGATCGTCTTCCAGCCGGCGAGCGCTCGCCTCGACCGTCTCGACGAGCGATTCGATCGACTCGTAGCTGACATCCCGAATGTCGACTCCGAGGGTAGCGTCACCGGCGATGACGTTCGTGGCGTTCGGCGACGCGTCAAGCTTTCCGACGGTTCCGACCGCGGTCGACGACGTCTCGGAAACGACCCGATTCGCCTCGGTCTCCAGCTCGAGAACCAGCTCGCTTGCCGCCGCGATCGCGTCGGTCCGGCGTCCCATCGGAGTCGACCCGGCATGGTCGGCGTGGCCGGAGATGTCGACGTAACAGTGCGTGATACCTGCGATATCGGTGACGATGCCGGCCTGTGATCCGGCGTCCTCGAGACGCGTTCCCTGCTCGATATGGAGTTCGACCCACGCATCCCATTTGCTCGCGTCGACCTGCCCGGCGCCGTGATAGCCGATCCGCTCGAGCGACTCCACGACCGTCGTTCCCGCCTCGTCGGTGAGCGTCAGGGCCTCCTCGGAGTCCCTGCGTCCGGTCGCGACCGAGGAGCCGAGGAGCCCGTTTCCGAATCGCTGCCCCTCCTCCTCCGTGAAACAGACGACGTGGATCGGCCGGGACGGTGTGACCGCCGACGCCTGTAACGCCCGGACCGATTCCAGCGCCGCGTACACGCCAAGCGGTCCGTCGAAGATGCCACCGCGTGGAACCGAGTCGAGATGGCTTCCTGAGGCTATCGGTGCGGCGTTCGGGTCCGCCGTGTCGGGCACCCACCGACCGACGATGTTGCCGACGCGGTCGACGCTGACGGCTAATCCGGCGTCCTTCAACCGTGTCACGAGGTGGTCTCGCGCGTCTCGGTTCGCGTCGGTTCCCGTAAGCACCGTCCGTCCGCGTCCCTCATCAACGGCTATCGACCCGAACTGTGCGTTGGCCTCGATGTCGGCACGGAGCCGTGTCTCGGAAACCGCGATCATCACCTTCCGGGTGGGAGTGATGATCTCTTAAATGTTCGTATCCCGTCGTTCACGGCGGTGAAACACCGTTTCCCACATGCGAACGACTTATGAGCGTTGCGGTCGACTCCGGTGGTAATGGCCACGGAGAACTCATCGCGTCGTCTCGAAACGGTAGCACGTGCGTGTGCCATCGTCGAGGCGCTTGACGAACTCGGGGGTGCCGGTGTGACTGTAGTCGCCGATCACGTCGGCATCTCGAAGAGCTCCGCACACGCATACCTGAACACGCTTCGCGAGCGTCAGCTGGTGGTAAAGGAGGGCACCACGTATCAGTTGAGTCTCGAGTTCCTGTATCTCGGAAACGGCGTCCGGCATCGGCACGTCCTGTTTCCACACGCAAAATCGGTCGTCGAATCCCTTGCCGAGCGGAGCAAGGAGTACGCACATCTGATGTGTGAACAACACGGGTTAGAGCGCAACATCTACAAGGTGGCCGGCGAGAACGCCGTCGGTAGCGAGTACCACACGACGAAAGAACGGAAAGCCGACTACTTGCATTTCACCGCGAGCGGCAAGGCCGTGTTGGCGTATCTCCCCGAGGAACGCCTCGAACGAATAGTGGATGCGCACGGACTCGTGCGCAAGACATCGAACACGATCACCGACCGCGAACGGCTCAAGGACGAACTCGCCACGATACGGGAACGTGGATACGCCGTCAACGACGAGGAGGAGATCGTCGGGATACGTGCGGTTGGCGTCCCGATCCGCGACGAGACTGGGGCGGTGTTAGGTGGGATGAGCGTGTCCGGTCCGACCGGACGACTGACCGACGAAACGTGTCACGAGGAGTTCCCGGGACTGCTCAAAGAGAGTGCGAACGTCGTTGAAGCTCGCCTGAACATGTCACAGGCTAGCGAGTCGCTGAAATGAGCGACGAGCGATCGACCGTGGAGTTGTTCCGAAAGTCCAGACGTTCGCATTTAGTAAACAAAGGCTACCTCCAGCCGGTCGAATTACAGTAATATATTCGTAAAGCCTTGAGCGGCGGGGTAGTAGTTCCGATAACCCGGTTCGACGAGTCTTGGAGTGATATCATTATTTCTATAAAAATATATTAACCCCAGATAATTTTTATGAGCCTATACAAATCAGAATATCATTTATTTACTTATTTTTTGAAAATGACTACAATATCAATAATATATAGCCGTTTGCTGCAGAACTAAAACTAATTTCCCGATAAATGCATAAGACAAAATATCATTTGATTAACATAAAGAAAACAGATAATATGTTCATATGATTAAAATTCATCGAGCGTCGTTGGCATCGCCCGTCGAACTTCGCTCACCAGCCCCTCTGGGTCGAGCTCCAGTACCGCGGCGGCCGCGCGACCGACGCGGTCAGTTTCCGGGCGTGGCGCGTACACGCCGAGTCGCCACTGGTTCCGCTGTGCGGTGCGGAGGGCGGAGACGAGCGGCGACTGTCGTTCGAGTCGCCGGACCTCCCCGTTGACGGTCACGCGAGCCGTCGACTCCCGCATCGACGGCTCCGGAGGCACGTCGAGAATGACGCGGTCGAGATCGACGCCCGCCTCCTCGGCGATCTCGCGTTCGAGCGAACGCTCGGTCTCGTGATCCGCCTCGTGAATGCGGTCCGGGACATCGTCGTACTCCGCCCACACCGCGAGTTTGTACAGGTCGCGTTCGTCGTAGCGTCGACAGAGTTCGGCGGTGGCGTCACAGTCGCGCAGCGCGACGAGGAAGTCGTGGTCGTCCATTCGCCGGAGATCGGACGCGGTCGTCGCGGTCGATTCGAGCAGTTTGGCGGCCGCTCGTCGCAGCAATGCCTTCGAGATGCGCGCGACGTGGTGGGTGTACACGACGGGGTTCATCAACGCCCGTGCGAGAAGGAGGCTCTCGGCGGTCTGGACGTTTCCCTCGTCGAGGACGAGCTGGGGCCCCGTTCGCTCACCGCTCGTGGCTCCCGACCCGGCAACTGCTGGTGCGTCTCCATCGACATCGGTGAACGTCAGCTCCCGGACGAACCGCCCGGTGTCGATCGTTCCGTACGGGACGCCCGTGTGATAGGCGTCGCGTACGAGGTAATCCATCCGGTCGACGTCGAGCTCGCCGGAGACGAGCGCACCGTACTTCCCCTCGCCGGCGACGAGCATCGCGATCCGGTCCGGATCGAGGTCGTGGTCACGAAGCACCTCCCCGACCTGCCCCCGGTGTAACAGCTCGGCGACATCGTCGTGATACTTTCCGGTGTGCCGGTGCGTGAGCGCCTCGATGTTGTGGCTGAACGGACCGTGTCCGACGTCGTGTAGCAGCGCTGCCGCCTCGATCCGTTCCGCGTGCTTCCCCGCGATGTCGAGATGTTCGAGCGCCTTTCGGGCGAGATGGTAGACGCCGAGGCTGTGTTCGAATCGGGTGTGGTTCGCCGAGGGGTACACCAGCTGGACGGTGCCGAGCTGTTTGACGTGTCGAAGCCGCTGGACCGCCGGCGTGTCGAGGAGATCGGCGGCTACACCGTCGATCTCGATGTGGTCGTGAACGGTGTCTTTGACCGTGATCATACCGCCCCCTTCGTCGCCATGCGGTAAAAACGACGGGCGAGCCACGCGACGGCGTGGGCCGTTCCGGTCACGCTCGGCCGGGAACCGACCGATCGGCGGCCAGCGTTACCGAAATGCGAACGGAAGATGGGCGGGGACGATGCAGCTAGCGACCGGTGGACTCGGTCGGTCGCTTGGCACCGTCGGACACGACGATCCCGCAACCGCCACGTTTTATTAATCCGCCCGAGTACCGGCGACATGGACCAGTTGCGGCAGTCGCTCCTTGACGCGCCGATCATCGAGAAAGGCGAGTATCAGTACTTCGTCCACCCGATAAGCGACGGGGTTCCGATGCTGGAACCCGAACTACTCCGCGAGATCGTCATCCGGATCATTCGGAAAGCCGAGCTCGAAAACGTCGACAAGATCGTCACGCCGGCCGCGATGGGGATCCACATCTCCACCGCGCTCTCGTTGATGACGGATATCCCGCTCGTCGTCATTCGAAAACGGCAGTACGGCCTCGATGGCGAGGTGCCGCTGTTTCAGGAGACCGGGTACGCCGAGTCGGAGATGTACATCAACGACGTCGAGGCGGGCGACCGAGTGCTCGTGCTCGACGACGTACTCTCGACCGGCGGTACGATGAAGGCGATCCTCGACGCGCTCACGAACGAGGTGGGCGCGGACGTCGTCGACGTCGTCGCCGTGATCAAGAAGGCCGGTGAGAACGAGCTCGACGACACCGACTACGACGTGAAAACCCTGATCAACGTCACCGTCGAGGACGGCGAAGTGCGCATCGTCGACGCCCAAGGCGACGACTGACGGACGAGACGAGCCATCTCTTCATCAGCGGGCGACACCGTGAGAGCCACCGCGTCACGGGTCGAGCGTGTCCCGCGCTTCGACCGCGCCGGGGGATCCGCGTCGTTCCGCACGCCCGCCGAGCGTGTCGAAATCGAAGTTCTCGAATCGGTCGGGCACCGACCCCTCGACTGCGTACAGATACAGCGCGGTTTTCGCGATCCCCCAGACGGTCTGACTCAGGAGGTAGGTGAACACGACTACCCCGCCAAGAAGAACGATCGTGAGAAGCATTCCGGGTCCGGGAAACACCGCAGCGACGGGAACCGAGACCGCGAGGGCGGCAAGCGCCAACACGACGCCGACGACGGCGACGATCAGCGTGATCCCGAACCCGGCTCCGATCGACTCCCCCCACGTCTCACGGAACGTGGTGCCGCTGCGGGAGAACATCGACGTGACGCTCACGTCCTCGAAGACGATCACGGGGACGATGAAGAACGTCAGAATCGACCACCCGACGGCAAAAATCGCCGACAGGACGCCGGCAAGCGGGTTCTCCGAATCCTCCACTGCCTTCAACACGACGCTGACGGTGGCGGAGACGATCGACCAGACGACGATCGGTCCGAGCCGGTCGCTGACCGCCTGCAGGGAGTCGATCACCTCGGGATCGCGTCCGTGGAACGCCTCATTCGCCGCGTACACGAGCGCCGACGCGAAGTACGTGCTGAGAAACGTCGTGAGAAAGTACAACACGAACAGAACGAGATACTCCAGCCCGCTCCCGATCAGGTTCGCAACCAGAAGCGGCAGGAAAAACAGGAGAAAAAACGCCGCGCTGGCGACTCCCGCGAGAAGCGGAAACAGCATGAGCGCCGGGTGATCCCGGATCACGCCGACACTATCCGTCGTGAGCGTCCAGCCGGTTTTGAGGCGGTCGACAAGACCGATCCGACCGGCGGTTGCACCCAGAGACATCGCCCACGGGTACGCCGGGTCTCGTGTTAAACCTACGTATCTGCGAGCAAATGTGCAGTTCGTGATTGATACACATCGTCTCACCGACAGGTAAGTTCATGATATCGACGAGATCGTTCACAGGAGCCACCACATCGACGAGATCGTTCACGATCGTCGCGCATACAGCGGGGTTTTTGACCTTCCCGGTCGACCGGAGGCATATGACCCAACTCGAGATCGACCTCGTTCTCGTACCGGTCGACGGCAGCGAGGAGTCCCACGAGGCCGTCGACTACGCGATCGCCGTCGCAAGCGAGTACGATGCGAGCGTCCACGCGCTGTACGTGCTCGGCGAGGAGGTGGTGCGGGCGATCGAGACGGACGCGATCGACCAGGCCGACGTGGCCGATGACACGGAGTCGTTCACCGAGTCGGTCATCCGGCGAGCTGAGGCCGCCGGTGTGCCACACAGCAACTCGATAGCGTCCGGATTCTCGACGCAAGTGAAAACAGTCCACCCCGGCTCGGTCGTCCTCGACACCGCAGAGGAGCTCGAAGCGGACTTCATCGTCGTTCCGCGGGAGCCTGTGACCGGCGATCCTGGAGAGGTACTGGAGAAAGCCGCCGAGTACGTTCTGTTGTACGCGAGCCAACCGGTTCTCTCGGTGTAGGCCGCCGGGTCGGCGAGGATCTCAAATAGTGTCCGTACGTACGTTCACGCATGGACCCCGACCGACTCGATACCGCGCTGGCAGAGGCGTTCGGCGGTACCGAGGCCGAACGCCGAGCCGTCGTGCGGGCAGCACGCGATCTGGTGGACGCGGAAAAGCCCGCCAGCGATCGCGGACACGCGCTGACCGTCGACGACGTGGTTCGGAACCTCTCGGACGCTCCGGACGGAAGCTCCGTCGCCGATCGGTGGAACTGGTGGATGGGAGCGCTTGAGGCCGCCTACGGCGGCTACGACTACTTTACGATCCGGTTCACGGCGAACGACGAGGAGGCCGGACTCCGGCGCTGAACGACGGCCGGTGTCCGGAACGTCGGCACGGGCTCCCGCCCGGACGCTTCACTTTCAGTTTCACTCCGCGCATGGCTCGGATATACGGCGTTCGCAGTCGATCACCCGGATATGAGCACTCGGAACACGAACGCTCCGCGCTACGCCGCACCGACCCGTGTGGACGTCACCGGCTGCCCCGCCGACGACGTTCCCGACCGCGTTCGGGCGAACCGCGTCACCGGCAGCGAGGTACACCTCGAGCGACGCGGCGGTCGGACGTTTCTCATCGCGACCCCGACGCGTCAGTCGGACCGGTGAGCGCCGAGCGTGAACACGGTAGGACAGTCCGTCTAGCAGTAGTCAGTACAGCAGCTCGTCGTTGTTCTCGATCATGTACAGCGCGCGCGCCGCGATGTTAACCGTATGGTCACCGACCCGTTCGAGATCGCGGATCGTCAACAGAAGACGCGAAACGTTCCGCATCGTCGACTCGATCTCGGTATCATCGAGCTGTTCGCGTTTGATCAGATCCCGGACGACGAGGTCGCTAGCCTGCTCACACAGCGCATCGACGTCGTCGTCCATCTCTGCCACTTCGTAACACCGATCCGGGTCCGACTGTTCGTACGCCATCATCGCGGCGTCGAGCATCCGCAGCGTCTCGTCGCCGATCCGCTGGACGTCGACGTCAGGGAACACCTCTCGTTCGGCCTGGCCCGCGTACTCGCCGAGGTTCGTCGCGAGATCCGCGATCCGTTCGAGGTCGGTAATGATCTTGAACGATGCCGCGATGAACCGCAGATCACCCGCGACCGGCTGCTGAAGCGCGATGAGGTCGGTACACTCCCGTTCGAGCTCGAGATACAGCTCGTTGATCTCCGCGTCGCCGGTTATCACCTCCTGCCCGAGCTCCTCGTCGCGTCGCTCCAACGCGTCAAGGCCCATCCGCAGTCGCTCGGCGACGAGTTCGCTCATGTAGAGGACGTCGTCGCGCAAGTTCTCCAGTTTCGCCTGGTACTGTTCGCGTGGCATGCTCTTCGCTCGTAACGCACGCCGTATCCACAAAAACACGTCGCTACGATGGACCGTACTCGGCACGGCACAGGGAGACGCGATGTCCGAACCGGCGGTGTTAGGCCAGTTCGTGTCTGATCGCGTCGCCGCTTTCGGTGTCGAACAGGTGAATGTGCTTCCGGTCAAAGACGATCTCGACGCTTTCGCCCTCCTCGATCGAGGCGTCCGGGGGCAGGTTGATCAGCAGCTGTCCCTTTCCGCGACCCTCCGCGCTCGCTTCGACCTCGCGGTCGGAGAGGAGATAGGCGAACACCTTATCCCCCATCGGTTCGATGACGTCCACGACGGCGTCGAGCGTATGCGTCGGCTCGTCCGCTTTTTCGCTTTCGTGCGCGAGATGGACGTTTTCGGGGCGAACGCCGAGCGTGACGTCCTGACCGACGGAGACGTCCTGCGTCTCGGGATCGAACGAGACGTCCGTGTACTCCCCCTCGAACCCGTCGGTCGTGATCGTTCCCTCGATGAAGTTCATCGCCGGCGACCCGATGAATCCGGCGACAAAGAGGTTCGCCGGTTCGTTGTAACACTCGAGGGGTGGAGCGACCTGCTGGAGCACGCCGGCGTTGATGACGGCGATCCGGTCGGACATCGTCATCGCCTGCGCCTGGTCGTGAGTGACGTAGATGATCGTCGTGTCCAGCTGTCGGTGGAGCCGCTGGAGCTGCGTCCGCATATGGACCCTGAGTTCGGCGTCGAGGTTCGCCAGCGGCTCGTCCATCAGGAACACGTCCGGGTCTCGGACGATCGCCCGCGCGATCGCGACGCGCTGTCGCTGTCCTCCGGACATCTCCGAGGGCATCCGGTCCATCATCCCCTCGAGTTGGACGATATCGGCCGCTTCCTCGACCCGTTTATCGACCTCCTCCTGGTCGTACTTACGGAGTCGGAGCCCGAAGGAGATGTTGTCGTACACGTCCATGTGGGGGAACAGCGCGATGTTCTGGAACACCATCGATATCCCCCGGTCCTTCGGCGGGAGGTTCGTGACTTCCCGACCGCCGATGTGGACGTTTCCGCTCGTGGGGAGCGTTAGTCCCGCGATCGTCTCCATCGTCGTCGACTTCCCGCATCCCGAGGGACCGACGAGCGTGAGGAACTCGCCGTGTTCGACCTCCAGATTCATCTGGTCGACAGCCGTTACGTCCTCGTACTGCTTCGTGACGTTATCGAGTTTGACTTCTGCCATGGTTACTCCTTGACCGCACCTTGTGTCAATCCACTAACTATCTTTTCCTGCGCGACGATCACCAGTATGGCCACCGGTAACACTGCGACGATGCTCGATGCAGCCATCAGATTGAACAGAGTCTCGTACTGTCCCTGGAAGCTGAGGATCCCCTCGAGCATGGGTGCCCAGTCCTCCGGACGACCCGACGTCATCAACGAGGAGAAGAAGTACTCGTTGTACACCGTGATGAACGAGAGCACGCCCGCCGTCGCGACGCCGGGGGCCGAAAGCGGGACGATCACGCGGAACAGCGCACCGAGACGTGTCGTCCCCTCGACACGCGCAGCGTCCTCGAGGCCGTCAGGGATCTGTGCGTAGAACGTCATCAGAATGAAGATGGCGAGCGGGAGATACAGCGCCGAGATCGGGATGATCATCGCCGAGGGATGGTTGTACAGGGAGCCATCCGCCATGATAGGTCGGAGCACCTCGAAGTTTCGGTTGAACAGCCGGTTCAGCGGAACGAAAAACGCCGCGGGTGGGAAAAACGAGACGATGAGCACGAGCAGCAAAAGCGGGGTTTTCCCGCGGAAGCGGAGCCGCCCGAACACGTACCCCGCAAGCGACGCGACGAACAGGACGAGCACCGTCGAGATGGTGGCTATGAGGAAGCTGTTGAACACGAACCGGTGGAACGGAACGGTCGTGAACACCTCGATGAACGCTGCCGGATTCGTCCCCATCGTAACGTCGCCCTCGGCGAGCAGCGTCGGGTCGAATCCGCCGGGCGTGAGGATGATGCTATCTCGTCCGAACTGTCCTGACGGGGTCAACGCCAGCATGAGAAGCCAGTAGAACGGGAACAGCGTGGTGACGAGGAAGACGACCGTGGCGGTGTAAAACACCGTCTTATACGCCCGGTCGGGGTTGCTTATCATTCGCGCTGCCCACCCCTCGACGATCCCCCGATCGATCTCGGGTTCGTCGTTTCCGGCTTGCTGTGCGGCCAGATCCGGATGGTCGTCGGTGTCGGAACTCATTGCAGATCACCTCCGGCGTCTCGCAGGAACACCAGATAGACGAGGACGAACCCTGAGATGACCAACGCGGTCAAAAACGCCACCGTGGACGCGGTCGCCCAGCGTCTGGTCTGGTCCAACGAAATGATCACGAGACACGTCATCGACGGCACGGTCGAACAGCCGACGCTGGCGTCGATGAGCCCGTAGATACGCATCGCGTCCATCGTGCGGAACAGCATCGCGACGATGAGCGCGGGTGCGACCAGCGGGAGCGTGATGTATTTGAATCGCTGCCACGGCGTCGCACCGGACACCTTGGCGACATCGTACAGCGACCGGTCGATGCTCTGGAGCCCGGCGAGGATCAGCAGTGCCATGAACGCCGCCGTCTTCCAGATGTCGGCGACCGTGACGATGATGAACGCGTCGCGGGTACTCGCCAGCGGATTCGCTCCGAAGAGGCCGATCGCCTGCATCGGTTCGGTGAGGAATCCGACGTTCGGGTTGAAGATGAGGAAGAAGATCATCCCTTGAATGACGATCGGGATCGCCCACGGGATGATGATCGCGACCCGTACCCAGCGACGGCCGCGAAACTCCTGGTCGAGGACGAGCGCCTGCCCGAACCCGATTAGCGTCTCGAACAGAACGCTGATGATCACGAACGCGAGCGTGACGAAAAGTGCCTGTCTGAGGAACGGCGTCCCCATCTCGAGATACGGGAACGCGCCCGTGGTCGAGACGTCGAGGAACTGCCGAGGAACCCGCGCGTTCCCAGTCAGCACGTCGATGTAGTTATCCAGGCCGACGAACGCGCCGAACGGATCCGCCGCCGCCGTCTCGTCCTCGAGCAGCGAGAACCGAAACGTCTGGATCAGCGGATAAAACGCCACGAACGCCAACAGCGCGAACGCCGGTGCGAGGAGGATGTAGGCGTACACCGCCTCGCTGCGCGTCTCCAGCCAGTTGAGCGGCCGCATCAGGAGCCGCGTGTTTTCATCGGTTGGTTGATCGGTAGCCATCGTTCAGTTATACTCCGGCAGCCAGTGTGAGTGTGTCATGTGTTATCATTGACGATGCGTGATAACGAGTTTTCGTATCGATATTCAATCTGCCGGTGGATCACCCGACGCAGCCGCCGAGCACCGACCAGCAGAGGATCGTCGGTTACGCCTCGGAGCCTTCCAGCTGCTCTTCAAGATCCGTCATCGCCTCCTCGGGCGTCTTCTCACCCGTGTAGGCGTCGTGGACCTCCTGATAGATGAGCGCGGACTGCTCGGGCCAGATGTCGGTCACTGGCCGGGGCACGGTGTTTTCGGCGATGAACGACAGTGTGTCGAGATGGTCGCCGATCGGACCGACGGCGTCCGGGTCCGCGTTCGCGAGAACCTCCGGGTCCGGTGGGATCGTCCCCTCGAGCTCGAACACGGTGAGCATCACGCTCTCGTTGGCGAACGCCTCGAGCACCTGCACCGCCTCGTCCACGCGGTCGGAGTTCGGGTTGATCGTGTAGTGCCAGCCGCCGAGCGCGTGAGAGCTGCCCCCCGCACCGTCGTACGCGGCTTCACCCTCCTCGACGCCGTACGGGAGCGGCATCGTCCCGACTTCGCCCTCGCCCTCGTCGGCGTGGATCGGGATGACGTACGGCCAGTTGCGCATGAAGATGGCGTTGCCGCCCGTGAACGGCGCACGAGCCTCCTCCTCGCCGAACTCGACGAGGTCGCTGTTGGCGATTTGCGGATAGCCGTCGAGGGTGTCCTCCTCGTCGGGGCCGTACATGAACGACCGCATCATACGGATCGTGTCGTGAAGCGGCTCCTCGTTGACGGTGACCGGACGGTCGCCGACCGGGCCGAACAGGTTGTCGTGATCGCCGAAGTACGCGCCGCCCCACGACGTCATCGTCTCGTTGAACGTACAACACGAGAGTCCCTCGTACGCCTGCGCCTGTGTGGTGAACCCGTAGTCGTACTCCCCGTCCGGGCCGCCGTGGTACTCCCAGACGTCCTCGACGATCTCGGCGAACTCCTGCCAGCTCATCGGTTCGGTCGACCAGTTTTCAGCCTCCGGATCGTACCCCGCCTCCTCGACGAGATCCTTCCGATAGTTCATCATCGGGTAGTCGGGGAAGTACGGGAGCCCGTGCAGATCCCCCGTCTCCGGATGGGTGGCGGTGTCGACCGACGCCTGCAGGTAGTCGTTTTTCACGTACTCCAGCGTCTCGTCAGACAGCTCCTCCTCGAGGTTGAGAACCTGTTCCCGAAGGATGAACGGCATCGTCCAGCCCGAGTCCATCATGAAGATGTCGGGACTTCCGCGACTCGCGTCGAGCGCGCTCGTGTAGTCCGCACGACGGGAGTCCGTCTCGAAGTCGCCCGGGAGGATCTCGATCTCGACATCCTCGTCGAGACCGGCGTCCCACAGCGCCTGCTGCAGTTCGTCCTCGATCTCTGCGAAGTTCTGGTCCGCGGAGATCTCGATCGGTCCGCCGTCTCCGTCGTCGTCGGCACAGCCGGCGATGCCCATGGTGGCACCCGCGGCACCGGTTGCCTGGATGAATCGTCGGCGAGACACTCCGCTCACTCGATCGTCCGCATTAATGTCATGCTCAACCATTACACCTGTAGTTAATAATCTTCTGTAATTTATACGTGCCGGAAAATATCATAACTATTTTTCTGAAAGTAACTGAAAACGGACACCGTTCCGTCTCGTGGATGCTGAAACAGTTATACCTGTGGGGCTGAAACGCCGATCCGACCGTGACGGACGCAGATGACCAGGGGACGAGTGGGACGGTACGATCGCTTCTCGACTGGCTCGAGCGTATCTTCTTCGCCGGCGTCGAGCTGTCGGTGCTGGCGACGCCGGGTTACCTTGCCGTGTTTCTCCTCCAGTATCGACATCCGGACGCGATACCGATGGCCGGTCTGATGGCGCTTGCCGTCGGCTGTGCGTCCATCGCCGTGTTCCGCCATCGCACGATAGACGTCGGGAAGTGGCCCCGCCGCGGCGAGCTGCGAAGCGCCCCGCTTAGAGTCGTCTACTTCAGCACCGTCTTCTTTCTCGCCTCGTGGGGAGTCGGTACCGCCGCCATGGCGATCGGCTCCTACTGGTACACGCTCGGCGGGGGCGTCGTCATCGCGCTCGGAATGGCGGCGTTCCCCGCGGTGTACCGCGTCGTTCACGGCGATCCGACGACGAATCCGGCCGCGACGATCTGAGCGGCGACCGTTCTCGGATTTGGACCAACGCTTATTTCGAGCCGGGATCGAACTACCTGCATGAGTCGACGGAAGGGACCGCCGGGCCGTGAAACCGCAGCCGCGACCTCGCGAACGCGACGGACGTGGTACGGATACGGATCGCTCGCCCGGAGCGAAAAGAGCGGATTCGGCGTGTTCCTCCACGACACCACGCGCATCTTCGCCGAAGTGTCGGTGTTCTCGCTGCCGACGCTCGTGTATATTATGACCGTTCCTCCCGCGGGACCGCTCGACGCGGAGGCGACCGGGCTCCTCGCGTGGCTGACGATGACGCTCGTCGGCACGCTGATCCGCGGCGGGTGGATCACGCCGCTTCTCTCGGCGACGCCCGGCTGGGTGTCGCTGTCCCCAGTGCTGCTCTTACTCCGACTCGGCTACTTCAACGTCACCATGGCAACCGCCGCGTTCGGCGGCCTCACGCTCGGCAACGCGGTGTGGCCGGTGGTCGACGCGGTGTGGCCGGTGGTCGACGTGGTGTGGCCGGTGGTCGACGTGGTGTGGCCGGTAGTCGGCGTGGGGTGGGCCATCGGCAGCGCAGCGCTCGCGATTCTCCTGTTTCCCCGGGTTGCACAGGCAGTAGCGGCGCGGTGAACGGGTACGAGACGACGGCGGCGCTCATCCGTCGACCAGCCGCTCGACTCCCGGCACCGCGGTCCGCTTTCCGCGGGCCGCTTGCACCATCAGCCCGAGCCAGAGCCCGACGGTCGTGACCGCGAGGAGGAGCCACGCGAACTCCAGAGCGACCGACACACCCCTCACGGACGCGATGATGAGCACGGTTTCGAGGATCGACAACAGGAAGCTGAGACCGAACAGGACGCCGAACACGGCGGTGCTTTGGGCGGCGTGAAACCGAACGAACTCGTTCTCCTCGAGCAGGTAGAACGCGAGGCCCGTGACGAACGTCAACGAATAGGTTAGCGCCGCAGTGACGTTCTGATCGAGGCCGATCGTCGTCCGCCGGGAGGTCCGGCGTTCGGCTGACTCCGTGGGTTCCGATCGTCCACCGTCGGCGCTCAGCGGAGCGGAGCGGACGCGACCGCAGTCGACACAGCGGTTCTCGTCGTCGATCGCGGCTCCACACGCGGGACAGCGCATGGTCGTCGATCACCGCGGGCGCTAATGACTCTTTATCGACCGCCACGAATCACGCGGGCTATCAGAGACCACAACGCGTCCCGTCTCCGTCCGGCGTCACGCGCGTCCCGTCTTCGTTCGGAACCTCCTCTGCCGTGTGTCGGCACTTTGCCTGTTCTTTTATTACGCTTCGCGACGCAGATGAAACCGATGTACGAGACAGCACTCGTATCGGTTGACGGCAGTGAGGAATCGCTGACGGCAGCCCGTGAGGCTGTCGAGTTCGTCGACGACGACGGAACGCTCCACGTGCTCTCCGTCGTCGAACAGCTACCGATGCACAAACGCTCCGGACGGGCGGAGAAGTTCGAGGACGACGACGAAGAGACGCGAGCACAGGCCGAGTCGGCCGTCAGCGAGGTGGAGGACGTCGTCGAGTCGGCCGGCGTCGACTACGCTCCGGCCATCGAAGAGGGAGTCCCGCGACACGCGATCGTCTCGTACGCCGACGAGATCGACGCCGACGTGATCGTCGTGGGCAAACGCGGCTCCGAGGACGTCGCGAACGACCTACTCGGGAGCACGGCCGAGTACGTCGTGCGGAACGCGTCCGTGCCCGTCGTCACGGTCCCGAACGCCTGACCGAGCCTTCCGATCGAGTCCCGAATTCCGTCGGGGTGCCAGCACGTAGTTCCGACCATAACCGGGGAGTGCTGCTCGTTCTGTACAAGCGGTACAAGGCGACTGCCCCGGGGCTTGACCCCGGGGTGCGTTCAC
>OBKM01000153.1_pt1 | contig 32902 bp, 31 predicted proteins | sample 1519691 | NCBI WGS metagenome assembly OBKM01 (sample SAMEA37050418, study PRJEB22526) | metagenome | biome: saline pan; feature: lake; material: water | place: Egypt | collected 2015 | depth 0.5 m
CCGACAGGTCGTTCTCGTCGAACTTCGAGTCGGGGTCGTCGACGAGCTCGTCGGCGCGGTTCAGCCACTTCGGCTTCGGATACGAGCCGACGACGGTCGTGAGCAGGAACGCGTCGTTCGGGTGGTCGTGCGGGCGGAACTGTTCGCGGTTCGCGTCGGGGTTTCGGACCATTACTCGAGCACCTCCGTGGCCGCGGCGAGCGCGGCAAGTTTCGCTTTGTACTTGTTCTCCGGCAGGTAGAACAGCTCCGTGTTCGAGGTGAGATACGTCGCGTCGAACGCCTCGACGGGCACCTGCGACTCGAACCACTCGACGCGCTCGGCGATCGTCTCCGGCTCCTCGACGAGCGTGTTCTGCCCGTCAACGAGCCCGAGCGCAATGGAGTCGGTCGAGCCGTACTCCTGTACGTTGTAGACGGTCGCGTCGCGGTCGCCGGCGACTAGGTCGAACCCGAGCGCGTCGGCACCCGTCTCGTCGACGAGATGCGCGTACAGCTTCTCCTCGAGTGCACCCCAGTAGGTGTGGACGACGACGTCGGCCTCCGTCGCCTCGCTCACCGTCCGGATCGCGTCGGTCGCGGCCGTCTCTTCGCCCTCGGCGGGCGGATTCTCGACGAGCGACGGCTCCAGGAGAAACAGCGTCTCGTGGTCGGGAAACGCCTCGATTTCGGCGGCGAGAAACTCCGCGACGGCCGCCAGAAACGCCGCCTCGTCGCCGTAGTGGTCGTCGGTCGCGAGGTCGGCAAGCGAGTACGGGCCCGGCAGCGTGGCCTGCAGCGGCGCGTCCCGGGAAAGCACGTCGGCGGCGGCCTCCAGCTCGGTCGCGACGTCGCCGTCGGCGGTCAGCTCGCCGGTCACCTGCGGGTCGCGGTAGAAGTTGTTGTTGTCGTAGTAGCGCACGATCCCGCCGGTGTCGACGTTGTCGTGGACGGCGAGCGGGTGGGCGATCATGTCGTCCCAGCGGCCCTGTCCCTCGACCGCGCGGTCGAGACCGGCGTCCAGCTGGTCGTCGACGTGCTCGGCGCGCACCTCGTCGTACGTCGCCTCGATCTCCCCGCCCTCGTCGCCGCTCAGTAGGTCACCTTTCTGGTGGCCTTTCAGGTCCGAGAGCGTCTCCTTTGCCCAGTCCGGAAGCGGATACAGCCCCGGCGTGGTCGCGACTCGTTCAGTCATCATCTCTCGTTGGATATGCCGTTGTATAATATTTGCGAACCTGTTTGATGCATTGTAGTTATGCGCCACGTTCCGGCGGAGCTCCGTCGAACGATATTCCCTCGGACGTCCGGCGAATTTCCGTCGGACGCTACCCGATCGTCAGCACCTGATCCGAGGTCGTCACGACCTCGAGCAGGTCGCTCATCGTCGAGATCGGGCAGACCTCGCTCCCTTCGCTTTGCCGCATCTCCAGACAGGTGCCACACGCGAGCAGCTCGCCGCCCTCGGCGTCGAACGCCTCCATTCGGTCCCGAACGTCGAACTGTTCGTCGGTGATCTCCTCGGCCTCGACCCCCTCGCCGAGCAGGAACACGGAGACGTCGATCCCCTCCTCCAGCGCCGTGAGTCCGAGACGGAACGCGTTCCACGCCCGCTCCGGATCGCTGGTTTCGAGCACGATACCGAGCGACTCGACGTCGTCATCCGCAACTGACGCAGGCATTATTGTTATAAACACCCAATACCGCTATAACGCTGTCGGTGTGGTCGGGTTCAGGGGCTCTGTAGGAACCCTCAACCAGTGACAGATTTTATCCGTCGTGCCAGATACAGAGAACGCATTCACCGCTCGCTTCGCTCGCGGTTCATGCGTTCTGAAAAAAGCTTACACCTATCGCTCGCGCTCTGCTCCGCTATCGCGGAGCGCCGCGCTCGCTCTGCAAACTTCGTTGCAGAGGGGTGCGAGGAACGGGACGGATGTCCCGTGACGAGCATCCCGAACACGAAATGAACCGTTGTTTCGGAATTGCGAGCGAGCGAAGCGAGCGAGCAATTCGCGCCCTGTATTCAGGACCGTGATCGTATCAGCTCTGGAGGATTTCAATAGAGCCAGTTCAGTTCGCGGAGCGCTCGGCGGTCCGCTCGTCACGCCACAGTCGCAGCACCGTCAGCGTCTCGAACGGGAACGACTCCTCGACGGCGACCTCGCGAGCGAACCCGGCCGACGCGATCAGCTCGAGAACCTCGTCGTAGCCCGACAGCGAGGAGACGAGCAGGAAGACGTCGCCGCCCGGCGCGAGCACGCGTCCCGCGTCAGCGAGGAACGGCTCGATCAGCTCGCGTCCGGACTCCCCGCCCGAGAGCGCGTGCTCCATCCAGTCGTCCCACTCGTTGTCCGGGTCGGTCGGGAGGTACGGCGGGTTGAAACAGATCGTGTCGAACGCGTCCGCGCGGAACGGATCGAGCAGGTCGGCGACGACGCCTTCCACCCCTCGGTCGGTCGCCTCGCGGACGGCGTGTGGATTGCGGTCGCTGCCGACCACGCGGAGCTCGCGCGTCTCGCGGACCTGCTGGGCGACCCATCCGGAGCCCGTACCGACCTCCAGCACCCGGCCGTGTGCGCCCTCGACGGTCGCCTCTGCGAGCAGCCCGGAGTCCTCCGCCGGCTGATACACATCGACGTCGAGCCCGCGCCGCTCGGCGAGATCGGTCATCGTGCGCCTCCGTCGGTCGCGCCGCTGCTTCCCTCGTTCGGCTCACCGGACGCGCTCTCGACGTTCGCTCCGCGCGTACCCGCCGCCTCCCGGCCGATCGTGGAGTCGAGCTGGACGCCGAACTCCTCTTTCCGCGCCGACAGCGTCTGCTGTGGGAACGGGATCGTGATCCCCTCCTCCTCGAACCGGGATTTGATCGCGCTCATCGCCGCGGTCTGGGTGCGCCACCGCTTTCGCATGCTCGGGTCCGTGATCCAGTAGCGCACGCCGAGCACGACCGCGGAGTCCGCGAACCGCTTCGTTACCACGTTCGGGGCGGGCATGCGGGCGATTTCGTCGACATCGCCGATCGTCTCGGTGATAATCGCTCTCGCGTGGTCCACGTCGGTGTCGTAGTCCACGCCGATGTCTATCTCGATCCGAAGCCGGTTGCGCTGTGACCGATCTATCACCGCCGTCGAGCGCACCTCGTCGTTCGGGATCGTCACGACCTCGCCGTCGAACGAGCGCATCCGCGTGTTGATGATCGATATCTCCGTCACCGTCCCGTCGTACTCGCCGATCGTCACCCAGTCGCCCACCTCGAACGGACGAGAGAACATCAACACGAACCCCGCCAGCGCCGCGCCGAGCGTCTGTCTCGCGGCCATACCGACGACGATACCGAGAAATCCGGCACCGACGAGGAGGCTCCCCACGTTGTCGGTGAACAGCCCGATCGTGACGAGCACGACGAGCGTGTACACGGTGAGCTGGATCGTGCGGCGTAACATCTCCTCTTGGTGTTCCGACACCGACGCGCTCTCGGCCGCCAGCTCACGAACGACGCCGCCGAGGAAGTCGGTGAGCGCGTACGCGCTCGCTATCAACACGATCGCGAGTACGATGTTCGACAGGTGGTCCGCGATCTCCGCGGCCGCGAGCGCGCCAAGCAGCGCCTCGCCGAGCCCCCACACCGCAAGGACGGTGAGCACGCCGACCGCTGTCGTCGCGGCGACCGTCGAGGAGAGGAGGAGCCGTCGCTTCGAGGAGAGCTCGACGTCACCTTCCTTTATACGGCCGACGAGAAGCCGAACCCCGACGACGACGACGATCACGCCGACCGTGATCGCGATCCGCTGCACGTTGCCGCTCGCGAGCCGCTCGATGTCGGCGACGAGCTCGGCGATGCCCACGAGCGAGAACGCGACCCCCGTCATCTCACGGCTCCGTGTGCTCCGCGCCGTCCCCCACAGGGGCAGTCGATACGCCGTGCTCGCGTGCCGACTCCGCCAACGCGGCGAACGCTGCCGGCTCCAGCGTACCGGGACGTCGGCGAAGCAGCTCCTCGTCGGTCGCGTCGACGACTGCCTCGGGAGCGTCGAGCCCCGAGATGTGTGCCGTGTTCCGGATCGCGTTCCGGACGGTCTTGCGTCGCTGGGTGAAAAGCGCCTTCACGAACCGAAGGAAAAACGCCTCGTCGCCGACGACGTAGTCGGGGTCTCTCGGCGTACACCGGACGATCGCACTCTCGACGGCCGGCTGTGGGTCGAACGCCTCCTTCGGCACCGTCTCGACGAGCTCCACGTTCGCGTAGTGACCGGCGGAGACGGAGAGACGTCCGTACTCGCTCGTTCCGGGCTCCGCGACCATGCGCTCGGCAAACTCCTTTTGAAACATCAACACGAGTGGCGTCCGCTCGGGAAGCAGTCGAAAGGCGATCTCCGAGGAGACGCCGTACGGGAGGTTAGCGACGCAGGCGGTGAACTCGGGGAGATCGACCTCGAGCGCATCTCCCTCGATCACCTCGAGCGCCCCCGACTCGATCGCGGCGGCGAACTCCTCGCGGAGGAACGCCGCGAACGTCCGGTCCCGCTCGACCACGCTCACGCGGCCCGATGGCGACTCGGATCCGGCACCAACCGCCGCGAGCAGCCGGTCGGTGAGCGCCCCCGCCCCGCCGCCGATCTCGAGGAGATGCGAGCGGTCGGCGTCGTCGGGGAGATACGTCGGGATCCGGTCGAGCACGCGGTCGTCGACGAGGAAATGCTGGTCGTGGTCCGGCTCAGCTCGAGTTCCGGCCCGACGGGCGAGTCCGTCGGGATCACGGCTCCCGTACGTCCCCGTTCCGTCGCCGCCTCGTGAGTCGGCGTCGTCCGGCGCTCGATCGGTCATTGGTCGCGATACAGGTCGATTCGGGGTAAATGTCCCGTTTCCCCCCGACGCTCCCGGCCGGACCGCCTCTTTCGAAAGCACTAATCTCGCGCTACCCCATGAACTGACAATGAGTCACCAGCTGCCCGACGTGCAGGCGTCGCCGCCCGACGTCTCCGTCGGACTCTCGCAAGTCGGGGTCACCGGCGTGGAGAAGCTCGTCAAGCTTGCGCGCGGAACGAAGCGACCGATCGTCCTCATGGCCGAGTTCGAGGTGTTCGTGGATCTGCCGAGCGGCCGAAAGGGGATCGACATGTCAAGAAACCTCGCGACGATAGACGAGATCCTGGAAAAGATCACCCGCGAGGAGGCGTACCGCGTCGAGGACGTCTGCGGGGACGCCGCCGAGCGACTGCTGGAGAAACACGACTACACGACCACCGCGGAGGTGTCGATGACGGCGGAGCTCGTCACTCGGGAGAAGACGCCGGCGTCCGGGTTGGAGACGCAGAGCACGGCGGATATCATCGCCAGTGCAACTGCGACGGAGGAGGGAACCCGCGAGGAGATCGGCGCGGAGGTGACCGGAATGACGGTTTGTCCCTGCTCGCAGGGGATGAGCGAATCCCGGGCACGCGATAAACTCCACGAGCTCGGCGTCGACGAGGAGACGACGGAGGCGTTCCTCGACGCCGTCCCGCAGCCGGGCCACTCACAGCGCGGCCACGCCACGCTGACGATCACCACGGACGGCCATCCCGACGTCGACCTCCGCGACCTGATCGACGTCGCCCGCGACTCGATGAGCGCCCGGATCTACAACATGGCGAAACGGCCCGACGAGGACCACATGACCTACGAGGCGCACGCGGATGCGAAGTTCGTCGAGGACTGTGTGCGAGCCCTCGCCGAGGGTGCGGTCGAGGAGTTCGATCACCTCCCCGACACTGCGGTCGTGCGTATGAAACAGTCGAACGACGAGTCGATCCACCAACACAACGCTCACGCCGAACGCGAGGTCACGATGGGTGATCTCCGCGACGAGCTCGACGTGTAGCGACCGAACCCCATGAGCGTCCAGGGACTCTGCAGCATCTGTCAACGCGCGCCCGTCGACCACCAGTGTCCCCGGTGTGGCTCGTCGGTCTGTGCGGATCACTACGAAACACGGGTCGGTGCGTGCGTGAACTGCACTCGCGGCGTCGAGTGACGGTCCGCGTTCACGCGGCCGAGTGACGGTCCGCGTTCACGCGGCCGAGTGACGGTGGGAGTGGGATTCGAACCCACGAGGCCTTTCGGCCACCTGCTTTCCAGGCAGGCACCTTCGTCCGCTCGGTCATCCCACCACGATCGGTTCACCGTCAGTCTCACATCGGACCGACACGCGCGTCTCGCTGCCGGTTCCGGAAGTTTCTCCACGTTTCAGTCGTCCGCGTCGACCAGTTCGAACAGCTTCCCCCAGCTCTCATCGGTGTCGCTTTCGGGGAGCATATCGCGCAGCTGTTGGAAGTCCGACTCCGGGACCTGCTCGTTGACGAGGTAGACGACGACCCGGGCGTGATGCGCAGCGTCCGCCGGATCGGCACCCTCGATCTCGCTCACCCGCTCGACGAACTCCGGCCAGTCGAACCGCTGTCCGTGTTCGTGGACTGCACCGGTGAGATACCACTTGATCTCGATGGGGAGCGACGCGGCGAGGTCTTCCGCGTTACCCTCCGGGATTCGCTGACCCAGCGTCATGAGCGTCGCACGGATCGCTCGCACCGTCTCTCCGGTCCCGGGCATCTCCAGCCGATGCTGTGCCTGGCCGGTGAACTCATCGAAGTTCATGCGTGAGCGTACGTCATGGAGTCACGTCAATCAACAGGGTAGTTCTCACCGCATGGAAACGGGAGTCCGGACGGACGGGAAAGCGTTTCCGGCGAGTGGGAACGTCGTTCAGCCGAACGTCAGCGGCTCCGCTTCCGCCCACCGGGGCTCGAACCGCTCGGTGACGTCGGCGGCGAACTCCACGTCCTTCAGGTCGATCATCGCGAACGGCTCGTCGCCAGACAGCGGATGGGGCACCTCGATACACACCTCGACGCCGTCGAACACGTTGAACGTCCCGTTGACGTCGGAGACGGTCCGAACCTCGAACCCATCGTGGTCGGCCAGCTCGGCCGAGTATCGCCGTCCCACGCTGCGCGGCAGCGCGTCGACGGCCTCGGGCGACAACAACACCCGGATCTCGACGCCGCGGTCGAGCGCAGTCTCCAGCTCCGCGGTCACCGCCTCGCCCACCGTCCCGAGGTCGAATCCGGTCGCCGGCGCGCCGGCGACGACGATCATTCGTCGCTCCGCGGCCGCGATCCGTTCGAGCAACAGGTCCGTCGTCTCCTCGGGACCGACCGCCGCGGTCCAGAAGCCGCTTTCGACCGGCTCCCCGGCCTCGAGTTCGGTCGAGAGCTCCTCGACGACCGTCTCGTACTGCTCCGCCTGTGCCTCCAGCTCCTGTTTTTTCTCCGCGAGAAGCCGGTCAAGCGCGGCGTCGGGCTCGACTGCGACGTACTTTTTTGGTCGGCTCGCCGCCTGACTGCGGACGAGGCTGTGTTGTTCCAAGCTGTTGAGCACGTCGTAGATCCGTCCCATCGGCACCTCGCTGGCGCGCGAGAGATCCTTGGCAGTCGTCGGCCCGGTCCGCAACAGCGCCCGATATGCGCGCGCCTCGTACTCTGAGAGGCCGAGGTCTCGAAGTGAACTCATACGGGAGGATCGGTCGGTGGGGATATAAACACACCGACAGTTTACACGTGGCGTCCGTGGTCGAATCGCCGCGACGCGGCCCACGGGCTCCGTCCACCGCGTATAACCATCAGGTATCCCCCACGTACTGGATCGTCGACGACACGCGATCCATCAACTCCTCGGGCGTTGTTGCCGGCTCCGACACCGCGTCGGGCTCGGATGCCTTTGTGTCCCCCGTCGACCACGCTGACGCCGACTCTCCGACGACGACTGCGGTCCCCGCCTCGACGTGTCGCGGGGCGGGGGCGTCCTCCCGATGTGCGTTCGGCACGACGGCCTTCTCGTGGTCGGCGATCCGCCACGCCGCGCGATGGAGGTCGCTTCCGGGCTCGGTGCCGACGACGACGGTCGTGGGCCCGCGCAGCAGGCGTCCGGCGAGCGAGCCGTAGCTTGCGACCTGGACGCTCAGCCGTTCGGTCGCTCCCGCGAACGCCTCGGCGGTTTCGCGAGCGATCCGCCGGTACCGCTCCTCGCCGGTGAGCGCCGCGAGGTCGACGAGCGCGCTCGCCATCTCGACGTTGCCGTCGAGCGGACGAAACGGGCGGTCGAGCAGCCCCGCTCCGGAGCGCGGTCCGTCGACGAACGAGCCGTCGACGTGAAGCTCGTCGATCGCCCTGTCGGCGACCGTGCGGGCGACCGACGCTCCCTCGCCGAGCACGCCGGCCGCACGAGCGAACGCCGAGACGACCCTGGCGGCGTCGACCAGCAGATCCGTTTCGCCCGTCTCGTCACCGGCGCGGTAGCGGGTGACTGCGCCGGTCTCGGCGTCGATGAGGTCCCGTTCGAGCGTCTCAAGGATCCGGCGTGCGTACTCGCCAGCGCGGTCGTCGTCGGTGTACGCGTAGAGCGTCAACAGCGCGTCGGCCGCGAGCGCGTTGCCGCCGGCGTACACGGTGAGATCGCGGCGTGGTGACTCCAGATCCGCACGCTCATCGGCCGGAGCTGCGTAGTACGCTCGTCCGAGCCCGGGACCGACGCTGCCGCCGACGCCGAATCCGGTCCAGAGATCGCCGGTGAGAAAGTTCAATGCCGCCGCCGCAGGCTCGCGATACGCTTCCTCACCGGTGTACAGATACGCGTTCGCGAACGCGCGCGTCACCGCCGCGTTCGTATCGATCGGCTTCTCGTAGGCGATGTCGCTCCAGTCGCGGGTGCCGGCGAACCTGAAAAATCCCCCGTCGACGTCGTCCGTGAGGTGGTCGCGGACCGCGTCGAGCGTTCGAAGCGCGCGGTCGCGGTCGCGTTTCAGCGCGAACTCCACGGTCCGGGGGAGGGGGAACTTCGCGTCCGTACCCCATCCAGCGTGTTCCGCGTCGTATTTCGCCTCGAGCTGTCCGGCGAGATGGCTCTCGATCGCCTCCGTGAGCTCGCCGCTGGGCGGGAGGTCGGCGTCGAGCGCCCGAGGCACTCGGCCGGCCGCCCGTCCCTTCTCGTCCCACATCTCACGGACCGACTCGAGCACTTGTCGCATCCCGTCGACGCCGAGGAACCCCGCCCCGGTGAGTAGCTCGCCGTCCGGCGTCAGGAAGGCGGTCGTCGGGAATCCGCCCATGTTGTACCGCTCCCGCACCCGGGGATGTCGGTCGACGTCGACGCGGACGGGGACGAACCACTCGTTGACGTTGGCGGCGATCCGCGGCTCCGCGTACGTCGTTGCATCCATCTCGTGACATCCCTCACACCACGTCGCCGACAGCGAGAGCAACACCGGTCGGTCCGCCTCGTCGGCTGCAGCGAACGCCTCGTGGCCCCAGTCGCGCCACTCGACGTGCGTCCGGTCGGTCATACTCGCGGTGGGACCGGCGGGAGGGTAAGCGCTTCGAGACCGGTCCGAGCGGAACCGGCTCCCGGTGGAGGGGGGTGGAAGGCGGTGAGACGCGGTGGAGGGCGGTCCGACCGTCCGCGCTCACCGCTTGTAGTCGTGACCGATCGCCAACGCGAGCGCGTTCGCGAACAGCAGGCTCACGAACAGATACCCGTGCACGCCGTCCAGTCCGGCGTATAGGAGGATCGGATACGTGAACGGGATGGCGATGGCTGCCCAGAACGCGGCTGCTCGCACGGTGCCGGTCATCCAGCCGGCGAGATGGCGGCCGGATCCGATTCGTTTGAACGGAGCGGGGGTGGACATGGGACACCCAGTTGTACGAGCGAGACCCACATATACCCCGCCGAGGGTTCGGGGTATTTCATTCAGTTAATTCCTCTCGCGGACGTTTTAAATCGTTCTCAGATGGGTCGAGATCATTTATACTGGCTTCTCATTCTTTTTCACCACGATCGTCGAAGCCGTCACCGACGAGCCGCGAGTTGTACACTTACGTCCGTCGGGACGGATGGGGAACGTATGTCGAACGACAACGGGAAGACGACCGGCTCGACGTCGACGCGAGCATCGAACGACGCGACCGATCCGCACGTCGTCGTCGCCGCCTGTGGTGGGACGATCGCCTCGGAACCCGGCGACGAGGGTGCGGCTCCGGCGAAAACCGGCGACGACCTCGTCGCTGCGGTCCCCGAACTCGAGGAGTATGCGTCCGTCTCGACGCGCGAGATCTGCCGTCAGCCGGGGTTCGACGTCAGATGGCGGGACGTGTTCGCGACCGCAGCCACCCTCCGCGAGGCGGTCGGCGATGGAGCGGACGGCGTCGTCGTCACTCACGGCACCGACACCCTCGCGGATACCGCGTTCGCGCTCGATCTCCTGACGGACCTTCCCGTGCCGGTCGTCGTCACGGGAGCCCAGCGTCGCCTCGACGAGCCATCGAGTGACGTGGCGGCGAACCTGGCGCTCGCCGTTCGGGCCGCTGCCGACGATCGGTTTACCGCCGGCGTCCACGTCGCGTTCGACGACGAGCTCCACGGCGCGCGCGACGCGGTGAAGACGCACTCGAACGCGCTTTCGACGTTCCAGTCGCCGGGAGCGGGACCCGTCGCGACGTTCACCCGGTCGGGAACGCGACTGCTCCGCAACCCCAGTCGCGCCGTCGCGGTCGATCCGCTCGGCGTTCCGGACACCGACGCCGTGCCGGAGGTCCCCGTGATCCACTCCGGGACGGGCGTCGGCTCCGAGAGCGTCGAGGCAGCCGTCGACCGCGGCGTCGGTGGCGTCGTGATCGAGGGGACCGGACTCGGCAACACGACGGGGGCGCTCGGCGACGCGATCGCCGAGGTCGTCGCGGACCGCCCGGTCGTCGTCGCCAGTCGCACACACGCCGGTCCCACCGAACCCGTTTACGGGACGCCCGGCGGCGCGGTCACGCTGGACGCTCACGGCGTCGTCTTCGCCGACGAGCTCCCCGCCGCAAAGGCCCGCGTCGCGCTGGCGCTGGGGCTCGCCGCCGGAACCGACCGTGACGAAGTTCCCGAGCTGTTCAGAGCCCCGGGACGGGTCTGACGCCCAAAGCGGACGATCTGCTCAGCCCATCCGCACGAAGCGGCCAGCCGGATCGGACAAATCCGCGTTTGTCCCTACGGGAACTCCTTATGTACCGCCGTCGTACAGTGGGGTATGAGCAACTTCACGCGGCGGCGAGCCCTCGGCGGGCTCGGATCGGTTGGCGTCCTCGCGCTGGCCGGCTGTGCGGCACCGACGACCGACACGGATCCCGGTGACGACCGGAACGGAAACGACATCGACGAGCCCCAGATCGAGACCCAGCACGTCGCCGTCGATCGGACGGGTGCCGCGTGGGACTACCGGGAGCGGCCGGGGTTCTGTGCGTTCCTCGCCGATCCGATGGACGCACGATGGGTGGTCGACGAAGCGGACACGGCGGCGACGGCGTTCGTGTCGGACACCGACTTCGAGACGTCCGTGCTCGTGTACGTCGAGTCGGTCGGCCCGAACACCTGCTACAACGAGCTCGCGCTCGACGATGTCGGGGTCGAGAACGGGACGATCGTCGGGCACGCGACCGCGATCGACGCCAGCGACGACGACGTCGACGTCTGCGCGCCGAGCCTGACGTATCCCGGCTCGCTGATCCGGGTTACGACCGATCCCCTCCCGGACGCCGCCCGGATCACGATCACGGACGGGTGGGGAACCGTCGCCGAGGTGACGCCCGAAGACGGAGTTCTCGACCCTGACTCGCTGCCCGGCAGCGTCCGTCCGGAGGGTGAACCCGAAGTGGTGCCGGACGCCCTCGTTTGCGACGACGACGAGTTCGAGCGCCACTACCCCGGCTACGGCGACGATGTATCGTGGGGGTCGGGCACGGGAGTCGACGACGCTCCCGGACTCGAACTCCGCGTCGTCGATCCGGACGAGCCGGCGGAATCGACGACGTTCGCCCGGGGCGACGAGCTTCGCGTGGAGCTCACGAACGTCTCGACGACGCCGATCGGCATCGGAAACGACGGGAAGTACAACCTCGAGCTGTACACCGAAGCGGGATGGACGGAGGTTCGTGGCCACGACACTGACGGCCCGCCGATCGAATACACCGACGAGCTTCTCATGCATTCGCCCGGGGAGACCGTCTCTTGGACGCTCACGCTGACCGAGGAGGGGATCGTCGAGAGACACCAACACGAGGACCGCCTCCGCGTCTGTCCCGACCTCCAACCCGGGCGCTACCGGTTCGTGTTCTGGGATAGCGACGACGTCGCGGTCGCGTTCGATCACGATGGGTGATCGTTCGGGTCGCGTTCAACTACGAGACGACGACTATCCGAGTTGCTCGCGACCGTGCGGAGCGCGTCCGTTCGGTGCTGGCACATATCACGCCGTGTCAGGCGCGAAACCGCAGCGCGAGCGTCCCCGGAACGCCTAACCTGTAGGCCCGACAACGACGGTCCATGGCCGACCTCATGGCTCATCCCGTCGTTCCGGTTGCCGGCGAGGAGGACGCAAAACGGACGTACGACGCCATCGAACCCTACCTCAACCCGGGGTCGACGCTCGTGTTGATCAACGTGATCGAGAAAGCTGGTGGCGGCATCGACAAGGCGAGCGTCGCACAGCGAGAGGACGTTGCCGAGGCGGCGTTCGCCGCGTTTCGAGCGCGGGCGGCACAGGACGGCGTCTCCGTCGACACGGAGATCCGGTACGCGACCGACATCGCCGACGCGATCGGAGAAGCCGCCGCGGACCACGACGCCACGGCGATCGCGTTCGTCGCACGCGGCGGCGGTCGGATCGTCGAGTTCCTCTCCGGAAGCGTTCGAACGAAACTGACCGTCGACAACGACCACCCGGCCGTCGTGCTCCCACGGACGACGAGCGAGTAGTTGCTGGACCGAGCGGTGCGGTCGGTACGAGACGGTGACGGCGGTATCTGCTCCGAGGCGTGAGAGTTCGGATTTCCCGTCGGTGAGAGTTCGGATTCCCCGTCGGTGAGACTCCAAATTCTCCGCTGTCCGGACGTCGCGCGCGAACCCTGGCTCGTGTCGCGTGAGCGCCACTCGACCTCTCGGAGCCCGTAATATCCCGGAGCGCGGCGGTCGAACTCCTCTACACACGACTGTATCTACGTATACACACGTGTGCATCACAAATACACACGTGTGAACGCGGGTCACGAACTTCTCACTCCGTCCCGAGTGATCGGTTCGCTCCAGAGAGAAGCCACTTCAGAGAGCTTCTAATAGTTGTTTATCGGACACACACGAGTGTATAGGATGGAAACGAGATCGGACGAACCCGAACGATGGCTGGTGAGATCGGGACCGTTCCGAGGCGAGGAACAAAGACGTACTCAAAACACTTTATAGAAAATATAAGTGGTTTTGGTGCCCTCAAATCGATCCTGTATTTTTCATCGTCGTTAACTATATATACTCCCTCTTGGATGGCAGATCCATGCCACGAGCGATCAGGCGTGGAATGTGGGGTTCGAGACGTATCGACACGAGTCACGCGGTGACGGAGGAACAAACCGATGGTTAGTACCGTCGAGCTGCTGCTCGCTACGCTGCCGTTGCTGATCGCGGGAGGGTTGCTCGTCGTGGCGCTGTGGCCCGCGACGCGGGCGATGCCGCTCGCGTGGATCGCGGCGCTCGCCGTCGGATTCGCGGTATGGGGCATGCCGGTGGAGTATCTGGCGGCCGCCTCGCTCGTCGGGACGATGACCGCGATACAGATCCTCTGGATCGTGTTCGGCGCACTGCTGCTTTTGTACATGCTGATGGAGGCGGGGGCGTTCGACCGGATCAATCAGGGGTTCGCCGCGGTCAGCGGGGATCGCAGAATTCAGATCGTGTTGTTGGGCTTTTTCCTCGCGACGTTCATCGAGGGCGCGGCCGGGTTCGGGACGCCGGCGGCGGTCGTCGCGCCGCTGCTTTTGGCGCTCGGGTTTCCCGCGCTCGCAGCCGTCGTCGCCGCGCTCATCGGCCATATCATCGCCGTGACGTACGGCGCGGTCGGGACGCCGATAATCATCGGGATCGAGGACCCGCTCGCCTCGGTCGATTCGACGCGGGAAGCGATCGAGGCCGGGGGGTTCACGATCCAGGAGTACTCGGTAGAGGTCGCAGTGTGGGCCGCGACGTACCATCTTCTTGCCGGATTCTTAATGCCGCTTTTCGCGGTCGGGATGATCGTCTACTTCTTCGGTGACCCGGATGAACGGTCGCTACAGCCCGCGTGGGAGGTCGCACCGTTCTGCCTGTTCGCCGGATTCGCGTTCGCGATTCCGTACTGGCTCAGTGCACAGATCAGTGCGGAGTTCCCGGCGCTCGTCGGTGCGATGGTCGGCGGCGGGATCGTCGTCGGCACGCTCCGTGCGGGCTACTTCGAGCCGGACGAGGAGTGGGAGTTCCCGGACCGGGACCGCTGGGCCGACCACTGGGTCGGCTCGATCGAGCCCGGATCGACCGAAGCGGCCGAGAAGGCGTCCGCCGACGCAGCGGCACGGATGTCGCTCTCGAAGGCGTGGGCGCCGTACGTGCTGCTTGTCGTGCTGCTCGTCCTGACGCGAGTCATCGACCCGCTCGTCGACTTCCTCACCGGAGCTGACGGTCGACTGATCTTCACGGAGTTCGAGACGCCGATCGGCGAATTCACGCTCGGCCCGGCGACCACCGCGTGGAGCGACATCCTCGGAACGGGGCTTGCCGGAGGTATCGACTGGGTGTACGTCCCCGGCTTCTGGCTCGTCCTGACGGCGCTCGTGGCGATCCCGCTGTTCGGACTGTCCGGCGACGAGATCGGAAGTGCGCTCAACGAAACCGTCAGTAAACTCGTCTCGCCGCTGATCGCCCTCGTGTTCGTCATCGCGATGGTGCAGGTGATGCTTCAGTCCGGCGCCCATCCGGGTGCTCCCGAGGCGGGAAGCATGATCGAGGCGCTCGCGGTCGCGACGGCCGACGGTGCTGGCGTCATGTATCCGTTCATCTCGGCGCTCATCGGTGCGCTCGGGGCGGCGATGGCCGGCTCGAACACCGTCTCGAACATCACGTTCGGCGGGTTCCAGTTCGAGGCCGCCAGAGCGCTTGGACTCCCGACCCAGTTGATCGTCGGTGCCCAAGCAGTCGGCGGAGCGATCGGAAACCTCGTGGCGATCCACAACGTGGTCGCGGCGCTGGCGACCGTCGGACTCGTCGGCGAGGAGGGTCGCGTGATGCGGCTCAATCTCATCCCGCTCGCGTACTACGCCATCACCGTCGGGCTGTTGGCGATGCTGTTCAGCTACGTCCTGTTCCCGGGACTGTTCTGATCGGCGTCACCGTTTTTTCCAAGACCAGCAACGGGTTCGACGACGGGCTCGACGGGGATGGGTTCGACGACGACGGGCTCGACGGGAACCGTCCCACCGACGGACGTCGACTCAGCCCAGCGTCGGTTTGAACCGATCGCGACCGAGGAACCGCCAGAGATGGCCGCGCTCTTCCGGCGGGTCGACGCCGGGTAGCTGTTTTAGCGCCGGCTGGATCGCGTTCCACCATCCGTCGGCGGTCTCGAAGCCGGCCGGATGATCGGGGTACACGTTGTCGAGGAAATCCGACCGGGACGCGCTCGGATTCTCGGTCAGATACTCGTACGCCGCCAGAAGCGCCTCGCGTCGCGCTTCGAGCGTCGCTCCCGAACCCGGAAGCTCAGCGTCGTTGACTGCGGCCTGCACGTCCTCGACGAGCCCGGGGTCCTCGTCCGCTCGTATCGCGTCGGCGACGGGTTGGTCCGCCTCCGACGCCGGGATCGGAACCCACCAGACCCGTCCACGAGACCCGATCTTTCGCGTTTCGAGGTACCCGTCGTCGACGAGCGCGTTGAGTTTGTTGTGTGCGGTCCGACGCGAGCAGTCGAGCGTGTCCATCACGTCCGCCGCGGTGAGCGGTCGTCCGAGATCATCCCGCTGCTCGAACGCCTCCAGTGCGGCTTCCGGCGGTATCCGGTCCGCGTACTGGCCATTTCCGTCACGTGCTCGGTCCGACTCGCCCATACCGTGCCCGAACGGTCGGACTCCCTTAGAGGTTTGTACGGGCGATCGAGGCGACTGCCCCCGAGCTTGATCTCGGGGTGAGTTCACGGTTCGCGGGGTCGTGGCTCGGAGGATCGGTTGGATCCGGCGGATGCGGAGCCGACGAGATGGATACATTCAAACCACATACGACCATTGTGATCGATAGTGATATGGTTTCAGTGACCACACCCCGGGGGCGGAGTCAGCACGGCGGGGTGACGCCCGTTCCGCAGTCGTCGGTCTCCTCGGGCGGGCAGGACGCTCTCGATCGTCGCGGGACATCATGAGCGTACTCCAGATTCTGACCGCGACGCTCCCGCTTTTGGTCGTCGCGGTGCTGCTCGTTGCGGCGCTGTGGCCCGCGACGCGGGCGATGCCCGTGGCGTGGGCATCGGCCGTCGTCGTCGCTTACCTCGTCTGGGAGATGCCGGTCCGATGGATCCTCGCGGCGTCGATCGAGGGGCTACTCGTGTCGGTGCAGATCCTCTGGATCGTGTTCGCCGCGCTCGTGTTGCTGTACACGATGATGCGGTCGGGCGCGTTCGACGTGCTGAATCGTAATTTCGCCAGCATCAGCGACGATCCTCGCGTGCAGGTCGTGCTGGTCGGATTCTTTCTCGCGACGTTTCTCGAGGGCGTCGCCGGGTTCGGGACGCCGGCGGCAGTCGTCGCGCCGCTGCTTTTCGCGCTCGGGTTCCCCGCGCTCGCGGCCGTCGTCGTAGCGCTCATCGGGCACGTCGTCGCCGTAACGTACGGCGCGGTGGGGACGCCGATCGTCATCGGGATCGCCGAACCGATGGAGAGCGTCTCCGCGATACGGACGACGATCGAAGCACAGGGGATGACGACCGCGGAGTTCGCGCTCGCCGTCGCTCGATGGGCCGCGACGTATCACGCGCTCGTCGGCGTGTTGATGCCGCTCACCGCGGTCGCCGTGCTGGTGTACTTTTTCGGTCCCACGGACGAGCGCTCCGTTCGCCCGGCGCTCGCGGTGTGGCCGCTGTGTCTGTTCGCCGGGGTCGCGTTCGTCGTGCCGTACTGGCTGTCGGCGTGGCTGCTCAGCGCCGAGGTGCCGGCGTTGATCGGATCGACGGTCGGCGCGGTTGCCGTCGTCTCGACGCTGCGGCTGGGGTATCTCCTCCCCGACGACGAGTGGGAGTTTCGTTCGGCGACCGAGTGGCCGGACCACTGGGTCGGTTCGATCCGGCAGGACGACGCGCGTGAGGTGCTCGCCGGCGGGTACGAGATGTCGCCGGCACGCGCGTGGACCCCGTACGTGTTGCTTATCGTCTTCCTCGTCGTTACGCGGTCCGTCGACTCGTTTGCGGCGCTGTTGCAGGGCGAGTCCGTCACCGTCGCCGGCTTCGAGCTCTCCTTGGCGCTCGCGACGGTCACGACCAGTCTCGGCGAGTTCGCCCTCGGGATCGGTCGGTTCGAGTGGGGGTCGATCCTCGGAACGAGCCTCGCGAACGGCGTCGAGTTCGCGTATCTCCCCGGAACGTGGCTGCTTCTTGCCGCCGTCGTCTCGATACCGCTTTTCGGCATGTCCGGAACGCAGGTCGCGGACGCGTGGGGCGAGGCCGTCAGCAGCCTCCACGCGCCGCTCGTCGCGCTCGCGTTCGTCCTCGCGATGGCACACGTGATGTTACACTCGGGAGCCCACGCCGCGGGCGTCGACAGCATGATCGTCGTGCTGGCGACGTCGACCGCAACCCTGTTCGGTGCCGCGTATCCCTTCTTCGCCGCCTTCATCGGAGCTCTCGGGGCCGCACTCGTCGGGTCGAACACCGTCTCGAATCTCACCTTCGGTCCGTTTCAGTTCGTCGCAGCCGGGAATCTCGGGATCTCCCGACAGCTGACCGTCGCGTCGCAGGCGGTCGGGGGGGCGATCGGGAACCTCGTGGCGATTCACAACGTGGTCGCGGCGCTGGCGACCGTCGAACTCGTCGGCGAGGAGGGGCGGGTGGTCCGACTCACGCTGCTTCCACTGCTCGGATATCTCGTGCTCGTCGGTCTCTGGTCGCTGCTTTTCGTGTACGTGTTTCTTCCGGAGCTGTTCTGACCGCCGTTTCGTTCTCCCGTCGACGTGTCGAGGCACGTCCACGGACGAACGCGCCGTGCGCTCGGAAGCGAACTCAGAACACGGCTGGGAACAGGACGTACACTCCGAGCGTCGTCAGCACGCCGCCGACGACGAGATAGTACAGGATCGGCAGCAGGTTCAAGCGGATCACGCGTCCGGTCGCTCCGACGAGACCCACGGTCGCCAGCGCCGCGACCACGTTGTGGATCGCGATCATGTTTCCGACGGCCGCCCCGATCGTCTGGCCGGCGATGAGCACCATCGTCGGCATGCCGAGGGTCGTCCCGACCTCGAACTGGAAGGCGACGAACGTGATGTTGCTCACGGTGATCGAGCCGGCGACGAACGAGCCGATGAGTCCGACGGCGGGCGCGAATATCGGATACGCGGCGCCGGTGAGCGCCGCGGTCCCGTCGGCGAGCACGACGATCATGCTCCCGTCGACCGGGGCGGTGCCGTGTGCGTCGGTCCCGAGCATGATCTCGACCATCGCGATGACGAACACTAACACGACGGTCGGCGAGAGCACCTTCTGGAACGCCTCCCGCCACGCGCCGGTTACTTCGGTCGCGTTCATGCCGAATATCGGTATCGCGAGGAGTGCGCTCGCGAGCAGCCACGTTCCCGGAACGTACGCCCACGCGATCCCGCCCTCGAGCCCGGTGCCGAACACGTCCCACTCGATCGCGAGCAGCGGAGCCTCCTGCAGGAACTCGGCGATATCCGGCACGACCCGGGTCACGACGAGCAGGCCGACGAGCGCGAGGTACGGCGACCACGCGCGAAGTAGGCTCATCGACGGTGCGTCAGGGGACGTCGCCTCCTCCGGTGTGTCGGCGGCGTTCTCGCCGCCCGGTTCGATCGAGCCGACCCAGTGGTCGGGCCACGTCTCGCGGTCCGGGAACTCCCAGTGGGAGTCGGGTTCGAGGTAGCCGGCCCGGAGCAGAGCGACGACGACTGCACCGCCGATCATCGCGGCGAAAAGCGACGGGAGTTCCGGGCCGACCAGATACGCCGACGCGACGTACGGCACCGCAAAGGCGACACCCGACACGAGCGCCAGCGGTGCGACCTCGAGTGCGGGCCACACCGACCGCTCCTCGCCGAAGAAGTAGACGACCACGGCGACGGCGGCGAACGGCATGAGTATCCCGAGCACTCCGTTAAACAGCGCCGCGTAGATGGCGGCTTCCGCGGAGAACTCCGCGACCGTGAGGCCGGTGCCGTCGGCGATCGACTCCTCGACGGCCGACAGCGGCGCCTGGAACCCGACGATGATCGGCGTTCCCACCGCGCCGAACACGGTCGCGACGGCGTGTCCGATGAGCGCGGCGACGACGGCCGCGAGCGCGGGGAACCCGAGCGCCAAAAGCAGCGGCGCGACGACTGCCGCCGGCGTCCCGAACCCGGCGACGCCCTCGATGAACGTCGCGAGGAAAAAGCCTAGCAGGATGATCTGTACGCGACGGTCGTCACTGATGCTGGCGAACCCCTGATTGATCCGGTCGACGGCGCCAGAGCGCATGAGCGTGTACAACAACACGAGCGCGCCGAACACGATCCAGATGATCTCGATGGCGGCCATCACGCCGGCGATGCTCGCCGCCGCGACGTATCGCACCGGCATCTCCCAGACGACGAAGCCGATCCCTGCGGCAGCCGCCCACGCGATCGGCATCACCCTGACGGCGGGCCAGAGGAAGCCGACGAGCAGCACGCCGACGATAAGCAACGGAACGAGCGCGAGGAGCGTCTCCGTCATCGGTCGGTCCTCCCGGGCGTCGATGGACCTCCCCCGATCATGATCCGTTCGGAACGACGATGGACGTTCGGCCGACGGTGCGAGCGCGTGAGATTCCCATCGAAAGATCGGTCACTGTCGTCCGAGATGTTCCTCGAGCCGTGTCTAATATGTGCCGATGAGATTGTGTAAATAATCGTGATCGATACGTCCGGGGCGGGAGCAATCCCTCAGTTGGCGATGCATCGGGCGAGTGGCGCTGATCGTGCGTCTCAGCTGAACCTGACGCCGAGGTCGTGGAGCCCCTCGTTGTGCTGGGCGACGTTTATGAGAAGCGGCGTGAGCGCCTCGATCTCGGGTGCGTTTGCGATCCCGCCGGCGTCGAGTGCACGGAGCCCCTCGATCCCTTCCGCGAGGTCCGTGACGGTTCGTTTGGCGTCCTCGTCGTCGGCGATCACGAGCGTGTCGATCCCCAGATCGGCGTCGAGGTTCGAGAGTCGCGCGGCCGCGAGGTTGTGGAACGCGCCGACGACGGCGACGTCCTCCGGCGCCGCGTCGGCGACGATCCGCGTGACCGAGCCGGCACCCGGCTTGTGGTAGTGGAACCCGTCGTCGTCGCGTTTCATCCCGGTCGCCGGAGAGACGAGCACGTCGCCGTCGTCGAGCACGTCCGCGATCTCCTCGACGGTGTCGCCGACGTGATACGGCGGGATCGCGAGGACGACGACGCTCGCCGCCGCTGCCGCGTCCCGGTTGTCGTGGCCGGTGATGTCGGCGTCGACGCCGCGACTCTCCAGTTCGGTGCGGTACTCCTCGGCTTTCGTCTCCGCTTTCCCGGCGTCGCGGGAGCCGACGATCACGTCGTGGTTCGTATCGTACGCCCATCGCAGGGCGAGTCCGCCGCCGATGTCGCCGGTCCCGCCGAGCAACGCGATTCGCATGTCCGTACTGCGGGAGGCGTGGTCTTAGGCGTTGCGCGACCGGCGGTCCTCGCCACCGTCGGAAGGATCGCAGTTGGCTTCGCCCGATGATACTTACCGGCGCGTCGAGAAGCGTCGACCATGCACGAGCAGGACCAAGTTGCGACGTTTCTCGACCGACACGAGATGGAGACCACGCTCGCGTATCACGTGCTCGACCTGCAAAGCGAGGTGGGAGAGGTCGCCAAGGAGGTGACGACGTCGACCGACTACGGGGCGCGTCCGGACGAGGCTGCGGTCGCGGACGACGAGCTCGGCGACGCGTTCTTCTCGCTTCTCGCGGTCGCCGAGGCCGCCGACATCGACCTCGCCGAGGCGCTCGAGGACGCACTCGCGAAGTACGAAGCTCGGATCGCGGCGGACGGTGACGCTGGATCCGGCGAGTGAATCGGTACCGGAGCTCACACGACGGATTTGCTGCTTCAAAAACGGCGACGGTTCCCCGAAAAACCGACCGAACATGCGGTTTTTCGGAAACGAACACACACCGTGAAAAGATACTTATAGTACCATGGCATACAGTGACATGCAATGTCTAGCGCACCCAGTACGAGCGAGGACGTGTTCGACGAGTTCCTGTCCGACCGTGGTCACGAGACCGAGATCGTACGCTGGGAGCGATCGTATAATAAGCTTCAGTGTCCCGAATGTGGTGCGCTTCATCCCGAGGGAACCGCCCGGTGTGGCGTCTGCGACTGGCGGCCGAACTGATCGTACTCGGCCGTTCCGACCTCCGCTTGCATCGTTTCTTTCAGCGTAGTACTCGCCGGTAGTATTATTTATCATCATCAGTTACTGACGAATATGCCCACGTGCCAGAACTGCGATTCGTTCGTAACGAGGGATTACGTCCGGGTGTTTACGCCGAACGACGTTGACCGACCTCGTGTCTGTCCGGAGTGTGAGGATCTCGTTCGCGACGGTGCCGACGTTCGCGAGGCACGCGCGACGAGAAGTAACTGAGCCCCCATCTCTCCTTTCGATGCGTTTTTGCGACGAGCCACGCACCGATTGCCGTTTGAGCTACCCGTGAACGCTGTAGGTGTCATAGCACAGTTCACACACCGACAGAAGCATTGCTCAGTGCAGCCATCGCGGTGATCGATCTCGGGCGCACGTCGCGCATGCGTGTGGATGGGTGGTTTATACGTGATCGTGTGGCGGGTTTTGAGATGGTTTATACGTGAATCGCCTCGGGGTCAAGCCCCGGGGGCATTCTCCTCGCATTCTGTAAACACGGACGCTCCGCGCCACCGTGCGCGGGGTACTTCACTCCACTCGACCATCGCAACAGCGCTCCGTACTCGATGTATCCGATCTCACTCGAACACCGATACGTATAAACAGTATGTAACGAAAAACCAGCATAAGATATCGCAGACTCAACATATTTATCCGAACAGAGTTACAAACGTATATCGTAATGACAAAAAAAGAAACGAACCTCAGATCCGGATCCATACGGCTGAAGGACAATCCGCGACCGGAAGACCTCGAGGCAGCGACCAGCCCGGCCGAGCGCCTACTGGCGTGGCTGCGCTCCTGAATTCGGCCGTTTCGTCTCCGCGATGGTCCGATCTACAGATGGACAAAGCGAGTGCCTCGGGGCTTGACCCCGAGGCGATTCACGAGTGATTCCTCCATGCTCACGCGGCGGTGGAGATCAATCGGATAATCTGGACAGTTCCGGATCGTACTCGTCCGGAATATCATCGACGCCGTATGCCTGGAGCACCTGTCGAATATGAAAATTCTTCTCTTCGGTTTCGTCCGTCTGCAGCGCTCGTTCGAGATGTTCTCTACCTCCCTCAGTGAGCCGTGGCATGTGCATCCTTCTCAACTCGAGGAAATTTAAATCTAATTATGTCAGCTGGAGTCAGCTACCGTTACACAACCCCGATATCGAGTCCAGTGTCTTTATGCTTCCCTACGAAAACGTAAGGTGATGGCTCGAGAGCGGGTGACCGGCTATCGAGATGCGGTCCGAGCGCGGCTCCGCGCCACGTTCATGCAGGATCACCCGCCGCATCTTATCGGCGTGAGCTTTGCGATCGGCGTGTTCGTGACGACGCTGCCGACGCTCGGAACCGGGGTGCTCGCGCTCGCGGGCCTCGCGTACTGGTACTCATGGGCGAATCGGCTGGCTCTCTTCGCCGCCGTCGTCATCCTGAATCCGGTTGTTAAAGGTGGAGTGCACGCGATGAGCATCGCCCTCGGGACGCTTCTGCTCGGTCCGATCCCGGAGCTCGCCGATCCCGAACTCTCCGTAGCTATCGGGCGCGAGCTGCTCACCCGTCTTCTCGTCGGAAACGTCATTCTCGCCAGCGCCTTCGCTCTGGCTGGATACGTTCTCGCGTTTTACGGTGCCAGCACCGTCAGTTGGTACCGAACGTGAACTCGAGCGGTTCGTTCCGATCCGAAGGTCGATATCCTCGCAGCGTGCATACGCCACTGGTTCACGCGAGTCGCGTCGCTAGCGACGCGGACCGCAAAAAACGAGCTGCGACGAAGGGTGGTTACAGCGCGTTCAGTCGTCAGCGGGCGCCGCACCGCCGCTGGTGCCGGCAGCGCCGAACCCGTCCGCCATCTGGGCGACCGTGCTCTCGTTGCTGACGACCCAGTTCAACAGCAGGAACGCGAAGATGTACTTCGCGACGATGTCGAGGCCACTGTAGGCCCACGACGTGACGGCGACGTCGAGCACCGCGATCCCCTCGGCGCCGAGCGCCCAGAAGATCGGGTACCCGAGCCACATGACGACCGTCAGGATCTTCAGCAGGTTGAAGATCTCGGCCGTACCCGCCACCTCGGCGTCCTGGGGCCACTCGACGAGCAGCACGTACAGGACGACGAGGAAGAACATGCAGCTGATGAAGTACCAGAACCAGCGCAGACCGTGCGAGGAGACGGTCAGCGCGGCTGCGAGGCCGGTGACACACATCCCGATGTCGGCGACGATCGCCGTGAAGATCTTGGTCAGGTTAGACCCTGCGAGCAACCCGAGTGCAAGCAGGATCATCGGCGTCGACAGCGCCCACGTGAGGTAGCGACCCCACATGGTGAGTACCTCTTCACCGGCTAACGCGTGCCCTGCTGGCATCTCGAGGAAGCTTATCGTGAGCCCCGAGGCAAGCCCCGTGTAACTCGAGATGGACACGAGCGGGACCATCAGCGTCGACACGAAAATTAACTGCGCGCGGGGATCCTCCACGTTCCGGCCCATGTACACGAACAGGAGGATCGACAGCCCCGCCAGCGCGATGTTGACCCAGAACGAGGCGTTCAACAGGGTGTTGTCCTGAACCGCCTGATACACTTCCGCTTGCGTCATTTCGAGCGGCACGGCGCTTTGGGATAGCACCGCCAAGTCGGCTGCTGCTGTTTCTATCATGCGACGGTAGTATGTAATGGCCACTTCGAGTAAACGACACAACCTAACGAGTATGGAAACGCTCGACAGTGGCCGCTGTTAGCCTCGAGCGCATCACTCCTTCACGGCGAGCTACGTCCACAGCCGTGGTCATGCGATCGAACGGCATCCGGAACCGAGATCGTGCGCGGCTCCGAGATCGTGCGCGGCTCCGAGATCGTGCGCGGCTCTGCAACCATGACCGGACCCCTGCGGTCGCGTTCGGGAAAAACGATCAACGGAGAAGAGTGGCAATCAACGGAGCGGCCGATCAACTCCCGGACGACACGTTCACACCACGCCTCCTGCGACGTCCTCGCGAATCGCGTCGGTGGCGTGCTCGCCGCTCAGCAGACACATCGGCATCCCGATCCCGGGGTTCGCGCCGCCGCCGACGTAGTAGAGCCGGTCGGAGAGCGGCGAGCGCGGGCCGGGACGCAGCGGTCCGGTCTGGAACAGCGTGTGCGCGAGCCCGAGCGCGGTCCCTTGCGGACGGTTGAACCGGTTCGCGAACTCGGAGATGCAGACGGACTCCTCCACGCGGATCCGTCCTCGGAGGTCGACGTCGGCGTGCTCGTCGAGCGCGTCCAGCACCTGCTCTCGGGCCATCTCGCGTCGTTCGGGACCGTCGTCGAGCCCGGGGGCGATAGGCACCAAGACGACGACCGTCTCGTATCCGTCCGGCGCGACGGTCGGATCCGTGCGGGAGGGGACGTTGACGTAGAAGGCGGGGTCGTCGGGCCAGCGGGGGTCGTCGAAGATCGACGCGAAATGCGGATCCCAGTCGGTCGGTAGCACGAGCGAGTGGTGTTCGAGCGCGTCGAGCGAGCCTTCAACGCCGAGATACAGCAGGTACGCACCGGGTCCGTACGTGCGACGGTCCCAGTAATCGCCGGGTCGCGAGAGCCGCGCCCGCAAGCCCGTTCCGTCGCCGTTCACGAGCGTCCGCTCGACGTACGCCGGCGGTACGTCACAGACGACCCGGTCGTGGGTGTAGCTGTCGACGCCGAGATCGACGCCGATCGCTTCGTCTCCAACGTCGAGGCCACTTACCGCCACGCCCGTGTGGATCTCCGCGCCCTGCTCGACCGCCACCGACTCGAGCGCCTCGACGACTTCGTACATGCCGCCGATCGGATAGTACACGCCGAGTCCGAAGTCGACGTGGCTCATCAGCTTGTACAGCGCGGGCGTGTTGTACGGCGATCCGCCGAGAAACACCAGCGTGTACTCGAGAAGCTGTCGAAGCTTCGGATGCTCGACGTACGACTGAACGTGGTCGTCGAGCGTTCCCAACAGCCCAAGCCCGCGTCCCGACTTGGCGACGTCCATGGAGACGTAATCGCGGAATCGTGACCGGCCAGGCACGACGAACCGGTTCATTCCGATCTCGTACGCCTCCTCTGCGTCCACGAGATATCGCTCGAACGCCTCGCCGGCTCCCTGCTCGTACGACTCGAACAGCTCCGCGGCCGCGGTCCGGTCCGCAGGGACGTCGGCGCGGTCGCCGTCGTCCCAGAACACGCGGTAGTGTGGGTCGAGCCGCTCCAGTTCGTAGAACTCCTCTGGCGCGTGGCCGAACGACTCGAAAAATCGCTCGAACACCTCCGGCATCAGATACCACGACGGACCCGTGTCGAATCGAAACCCGTCGCGCTCTAACCGTCCAGCGACGCCGCCGACACGGTCCGCCTTCTCATACAGCGTCACGTCGGCTCCGGCGTCGGCGAGATACGCGGCCGCCGAGAGCCCGCCGAACCCCCCGCCGACGATGCCGACTGACTCGCCGTCCAGCAGTTGGCCGGTCATACGGACGGTAGGTGCCCCCGCGGGGTTAGTCGTGTCCGTCATTCGGCGGTGTTTTAACTGCTCTCGTCTTGGCCCCTCGAAACGAGCCGTCGATCACGGGACATACTCGTTCGGCTCCGAGGTTTTATCCGTGGGTCCGGTACGTCGATCCATGTCAACGCCGGAGTCGCCCGGGACACCCGGACGGTCGTCGAGCGCGTCGGACGTCGAGGAACGTCGGCCGAGCGCGTCGGACGTGGGAGGAAGCCGACTACACACCGGTCAGCCCGGGGCGAACGCCACCGGCGTCCGGGCGCGGCTCGCGGTCCGTGACCCGCCGAACTGTCCGGTTGCCGACGGACTCCCGAGCGACGCGGTCGCGACGGACGTCGACAGGATCCGTGCCGGAGACCGTATCGTCGAGCAGTTCCGCGTCGCAGAGCCGCTTCCGGCCGACGCGGACGCGGAGCTCGTGTTCGCGGCCGACGAGGAGTTCGTGTACCGGCGCGAACTGGATGCCGAGGCGTGCCCCTGTCGACTGATCGAATCGCTCGGCCATCCCGTCACCGACGTCAGCGTCCGGACGAACCCGACACAGCTCGTGGTGACTCTCTCGCTCCCCTCCGTCGAGCCGCTCGGAGAGATCGTCGAGGCGATAGAAGCCGAGGGAGCGTCGGTGACGCTCGACAGGCTCACACACTCGAGCGGCGTCGACGACTCCGACCCCGTGGTCGTCGACCGGTCTCGACTAACCGACCGACAGCGGGAGGTGTTGCGCGCGGCTCGCCGGCTCGGCTACTTCGAGTATCCGAGAGAGGCGAACGCCGCGGAAGTCGCGGAGTCGCTCGGGATCGCGCGGTCCACGTTCGCGGAACATCTCGCTGCGGCACAAAAGCAAGTGGTCGGCGAACTCACCGAGCCCTGACCGCATCGGCCACGATCTTCTCCGACCGTTCGTTTTCGGTCGTCGTCTCACGGCGCGTTCGTCTCCGGCTGCCAGCCTCGTCGAAGCGCGTTTCTCGGACTCCGATCCTCAGGGGACGTACCAGATCCCGCGGTCGACGTCGAGCCACTCGCCGACGACGACGTGGGGTAACGCGATCACACAGACGAAGATGGTGTAGAACGCGACGAGTCCGGGAAGGAGTCCCGCGCTGGCGAGCGGGTTCGGTGCGACCGTCCACAGCCCGGCGGCGACGAGCGCCGTCGCCAGCGCGCCGATCACGAGGACGCCCCACGCGACCACGACGGAGAGCCCGTCGTCACGGGCGGGCGTTTGTCGCTCGACGACGATGCTCCGTGCGGACTGCCGCAGCGAGTACCACAGCGGGAAGTACAGACCGATCGCGATGACGATCGGGACGAACACGAAGAAGGCGACGAGCAGCAGCGTCTCGAGGACGTCCCGGATCCACGACGCACACACGCCGGCCGCCGCGACGCCCCAGCCGAGGTGTGCGACGAGCGCGACGCCGTAGACGGCACCGAGAACGGTCGCGACGGTGTCGGGAGCGGTCGCAGCCGGTCCGATGAGCCGTCCCTCGAAGACGGTGAGCATGTACCCCGTGAACGCGTAGAACGTGTCCGTCCACGCGACGAGCGGGACGATCATCACCGCTCCGCCGCGGACGAACGCGGCAAGCGCGCGCTGCGGCCGGGAGACGAGGTGGTCGCTTCCGACGAGCGCGTCCATCACGCGCACGTCCCCGTGGCCTCCCTTCGCGACTGCCGTTCCGAACGCGATCACGAGCGCGGGCAGCGGCGCGACGACGAACAGCGCGATGAACGCGAGGACGAAGCTCACGTACATCGCGACGTAGCGCGTCCCGAACGGGACGCCACGCCGTCGAAGATTGGTGAAGTGCTCGTACCCACCGTGCGGGAGGTTCAACGCGATCATCCCGACGAGGTAGATGAGCATCTGCGTCCGGAGCGCCGGCTCCGTTCCGGTCGCGTACAGCGCCGCGAAGCCGACGGTCAACGCGGCGAGCACGCCCCGCGAGACGTCGATCGCGACCATCTCGGGCTCCGAGAGGAGCCGATCGTGTGCGACGCGAACGGTCGAGGTGGACATACGAACGTGTACGTCCCGTATCCGGATGTTCGCTAACCGCCATTATTCGGGCTTTCAAAAGGCGCAATGCGTCCGTGGGTGGTTTCGGACTCCGCGCAGTCAGGATATCACATTTCTTTACGTCCGATTTCGCGGAGCCCGCTTTTGGCACCAAGCGTTAACATCGTCGGGCCCGTATAATCGATCATGGCCGATGCTCGGACCCTGCTCGTCCATCCGGAAGACGGGGTCGACCGGATCGCGACGGCGCTCGAGGCGGCTGACTGCACCGTGACCACGGTCCACAGCGCGACGGCGGCCGTCGGGAAGATCACGACCGGGCAGTTCGACTGCGTCGTCAGCGAGTACGACCTCCCGGGCGACGATGGACTCACGCTCGTCGAGACCGTCCGCGAGTCGGACGTGTCGCTGCCGATCGTGTTGTTCACCGACTCCGAGGCGGACGTCTCCGAGGCCGCGTTCGAGTCCGGCGTCGATCGGGTGCTCCGAAAGAACGGGTCGGCGTCGATCGACCGCCTCGTCACCGACGTCACCACGATCGGGGCTGCCGAAACGCAGTCGACTCCGAGACAGGACGTTTCCGGACACAAACCGTCGGCGGAGGAGGTCGCTCGGGCCGTCGGCGAGGCACCGATCGGGCTCAGCTTGAGCGACCCCGACCTCCCGGACCATCCGCTCGTGTACATCAACGACGCGTGGACGGAGTGGACCGGCTACGAGGAGGCGGACGTGCTCGGGCGGAACCCGCGGTTCCTCCAGGGGCCCGAGACCGACCCGGACACCGTCGAGCGTCTCGGTAAGGCGATCGCGAACGAGGAGCAGATCACCGTCGAGATCCGCAACTACCGCAAGGACGGGACGCCGTTCTGGAACGAGCTCACCGTCGCGCCGATCTACGACGAGGACGGGGATCTGGCCCACTACGTGGGCTTTCAAAACGACGTGACCGACCGGAAGCGTGCAGAGCGGCTCGCCGAGGAGCGCGCCGAGAAGCTGACGGCCGAGCGACAGACGCTCGACCGCGTGTTGGGTCGGGTGAACGGGCTGCTCAGCGAGATCACGCGGATCCTCGTCGAGGGGACGGACGCGGAGTCGATCTCCAGGGAAGTCTGTGCGGAGATCGCGGAGGAACCGGGGTATCTCGGCGGCTGGATAGCCGACGTCGGCCCCGGAACCGGGACCCTCGATATCACGGCTGCCAGCGGACTGTCACTCGAGACGCCGACGTCTATCCCGCTCGAGGAAACGCCGGAGGCGATCGGCAACGCGTTCGAGACGGATGACGTACAGGGGTGTCCGGCGGGAACGACCCCTAACAAGCGGCTGAGCCCCGAGCATTTCGGTGCTCCACGGCTCGTCGTGGTGCCGCTCGTCTACGGCCAGCGTCGGTACGGGCTCCTCGGCATGTACAGCAACGACGGCAACGCGCTGGACCGCCGAGAGCGGCAGATGTGTGAGTCGGTCGGCAAGATGATCGCCAACGGGCTCCACTCCGTCGAGACGACCCGCATTCTCACGACCGACCAGGTCGTCGAACTCTGCGTGATCGTCGACGACGAGACGTTCCACCTCTCCCGGATCGCGGACGCGCTCGGCTCCGAGGTCGAACATCTCGGAACCGCGCGGCTGGACGACGACGGCTGCGAGCTGTACCTCGAAACGATGGCCGACGAGGAGGCGCTGTCGGAGGTGTCGTCGCTCCCGTTCGTCTCCGAAGTTCGGACCGTCTCGGCGAGTGCTCCGGAGCTGACGTTCGCGGTGGCGGCAACGGAGTCTCCACCGTTCGCGCGTCTCGCGGAGCATGGTGGCGTCGTCGCGGCGGCGACCGCGGAGCCGACGCAGGCACATCTCACGATCGAAGCACCGCCCGAAACGGACGTGCGGTCGCTTCTCGACGTGTTGCGTGCGGAGTACGCCGGGATCGAACTCCGGTCGCGGGTCGAACGCGAGAACCGCGACCGGAGCCTGACCGAGTTCGCCGCGTCCGTCGACGACCGGCTGACCGACAGACAGCGGTCCGCGCTGAAAACCGCCGAGCTGAACGGCTACTTCGAGTGGCCCCGACCGGTCGACGGGTCGGAGATCGCCGAGACGATGGGGATCACCCGACAGACGTTCCACCAGCACCTGCGGGCGGCCGAACGGAAGCTCGTCGAGGCGTACGTCGATCCGTGAATCGGCTCGGGGTCAAACCCCGGGTATTCTCCTTGCACTTGTATAAACACCCGACTGCGAAGGTCCACTTCGGGCGTTCCAGACGGTTCGGACGGTCCGGATCCTCGTGGCGAAACCAACGCATGGCACGGTCGGCAGATGCTGAGCGATCGGTGCTGAGTCGGGCCATTTATGCGATCGTGAGCGATATCGTCGCCTGAACCGTGTCAGACGCGTTGCTGCTCATCGGGGTCGTCGTCGCGTGTTTCGTCGCCTTCAACATCGGCGGCGCGACCACCGGCCCCGCGTTCGGACCCGCCGTTGGCGCGAACGCGATCAGCAAGACGTCGGCCGCCGCGCTGATGACGCTGTTTTTCTTCGCAGGCGCGTGGACGCTCGGTCGACGTGTCGTCGACACGCTCGGCGAGGAACTCGTTCACGATCCCGCCGTGTTCACGCTGGAGGCGAGCATCGTCATCCTGTTTTTTATCGGGGGTGCGCTGCTCGTCGGGAATCTCACCGGCGTGCCCGCGTCGACGTCGATGACCGCCGTGGGGTCGATAGCCGGCTTCGCGCTCTCCGTCGGGGCGTTGAACCTCGCGGTCATCGGGGAGATCGTCGTCTGGTGGGTTCTCGGTCCCGTGATCGGGTTCTGGCTGGCGGTGATGATCGGCCGATATCTGTATCCATACATCGACCGACTGATCGCGATCGACCGGTCGGACCAGCCGCTTCTCGTGTTCGAGCGGCGCGGCCCGATTCCCCGCCCCCGCGTGCACGAGGACGCGACGCGTAGGGAGCTGGTGGGGGCGGCCGTCGTCGTCGGAATCGGCTGTCTGATGGCGTTCAGCTCCGGCACGTCCAACATCGCGAACGCCATCGCCCCGCTGGTCGGGAGCGGAGCGCTCGCGATGAACCCCGGGATCCTGGTCGGGTCGGTTGCGGTCGCGGCCGGTGCGTTCACGATCGCTCGTCGGACGATGGAGACGCTCGGCAACGATATCACGGACCTCCCGCTCACCGCGGCGATCGTCGTCGCCGTCGTCTCCTCGGGGATCGTAGTCGCACTCTCGGCGATCGGTATTCCGGCGAGCTTCGTCGTCATTGCGACGCTGTGTATCGTCGGCCTCGGCTGGGGGAGAGCGACCCGCACCGTCACGATCGCCGATGCGATCCGACGCGATAGCCTCCACGTCTCGGTGGGTGGGCTGCGGATGGACGACGCCGCGCCGACCGTCGGCGACTCCCGGACCGCGGACCACGGCTCCGCAGTCGTCGACCCTATCGGCGACGAGTCGACCGAGGACGTCCCCGCTTCCTCCGAACTGTTCGACCCGACGACGACGGGGCGGGTGGTGGTCATGCAGTGTGTCGTCCCGGTGCTTGCGACGATCGGCTCGTATCTGACGTTTGCGTTCCTCTGGCCGGTCTGACGGGCTCGCAGGAGCGTGCTCCGCGACCGCTGCACTCTTACTCGGTCGACGGCAACGATCGGACGATGTCGGACCTGTTACGCGGGCGGCAGACGCAGTTCTACATCGACGTGCTGTACGGGGTCGCCTTCGCGCTCGGCTTCGGCTACTTGTTGGCGTTCGGAATGGACGCCCGGGTTGCCGCGTTCCAGGGCGGACTCGTGTTGGGGTACTTCCTTCGAGTCTGGGAGAACATGCAGGTGTACGAGCGGATCCTCGAGGAGGAGGTTGCCTCACGAGCCCAAGAACGCGTCGAGGAGGAGGTCGAAACCCGGGTTCCCAGCGAGGTCGAACGGGAAGTCGAGGAGCAAGTCACCGACGAGGTCGAAACCCAGGTCCCGGAGCAGATCGAGGCCGATGTCGAGGAGCGGGTGACTGACGAGGTCGAAGAGCGGGTGACTGACGAGGTCGAAGAGCGGGTGACTGACGAGGTCGAAGAGCGGGTGACTGACGAGGTCGAAGAGCGGGTGACTGACGAGGTCGAAGAGCGGGTGACTGACGAGGTCGAAGAGCGTGTCGCTGACGAGGTCGAAGAGCGGATCGCCGACGACGAGGGGGGACGGATCGCCGAGGAGGCCGAATCCGAACTGCTCGACCGGATCGCGGCCGTCGACGCCGACCTCGCTGATCGACTCCAAACCCACCTCGATACGGAGTCCGACGAGAAGTCGGATTCCGACGGAGAGACGGAACTTGACTGAGAGACGGAACCGGACCGGGAGACGGAATCGGGGAACGCCCCGCGTTCGGCCGGGGGTTCGGCGTTCGGGTCTGAAGCTCGTATTTCCGTAGTACGCCGATGTTGCCGGCTTCCCGTTTCGTCGTCAGCCTCGCGTCGAACCGTTCTAATTTTCGGTAGTATTCAGTAGTGGTCATCCACAATCAGTAGCATTGGCGAGGACAGATTGTGTCACACTACGTCTGGACCACCGCAGGCCCGTCTGACTACTGTGATTTTGATGCAGCCCACCCATGTCTCTCTCACCATGCTTCGTTATCGAGACGGGAGCAGTCCCGTCCGACGTGAGCGGCATGGCACGGAACTGAGAGAGCCGGGTCTGACGACCGCTCGCTGTATCCTGTTGGTCAGTCGCGGACTGAACGCCAGACACCCCGGCAGTTTGTGACTCTGCGGGGGTATCAGAACGGGCACCCTCCGAAGGTGATGGAAAGCTGGCGTGGTTCTCTGTCGCCATATAGGCAGCAGAGTTCGCCTCCTCCATCTTAC
>OBKM01000154.1_pt1 | contig 32880 bp, 31 predicted proteins | sample 1519691 | NCBI WGS metagenome assembly OBKM01 (sample SAMEA37050418, study PRJEB22526) | metagenome | biome: saline pan; feature: lake; material: water | place: Egypt | collected 2015 | depth 0.5 m
CTCCACTCACTCCTACCCCATATCGGCGTCTTCAGCATACAGATAGAGGAGAATGTCCTCCTCATCTCCCAGTTGGACATGCCGGGAGGCGTAGACATGACACCACGTCCAGGAGGTATCGTCGATGCGCAACCTCATGGCCCACTGAGTCTGGGCGCGCCGCTGGGCTGCGACTTCGGAGATCCCCCACATAGCGCGGCCGGTGTGATCGTCGTCAACGAACTGGAAGAAATCAGTCGCCTCTGCTTGCTCGCTCGAGCAGGCCAGTACGGTCTCCGCGGCTGGAGAGAGGTCCTGAATCACCCCGTCTTCATCAATCAAGACTACGGGCGCCTCAACCTCCTCTAGATCTGCCGATGCGGGCGTTTCCACAAGGGAACTCATCACGTCTGAGACCGACGGAGCCGATGATGCCCGAGGAGTTTTCATAAGATCACCTCAAGAAGCGAACTTTACTACCCCGTAGTGATACCGCTCGTGTCACTCGACTTCGACCTACCGATCCATCGGGACGGTGTGCTGAGAATCAGCACAACACAAAACGCCGCAGCGGACTGACTCGATGCCCCACTGATCCATTGTCCACCCCCTGCGGATCCATCAAGCCAGCCCGACTGCGTGCGCGAAAAACTCTAGCAAGCGAATGTTGCGCTCGGCGTCGTGCAGGTTCGAGTGCCAATATGTCCAATATTAGTATGCTTACCCTGTTGTCCCTCGTTTGTGATCTCCATTCGGTGGTCGATGTAGGAATTTTCTGATTTGCGATGTGCTACATTTTCCCACACGACGCCCCTTGGCACAGTCGGGGTTGCACGACCATTTGCCTTTCCTCGGCCAATCAGTTCTGATTGACTTTGCAAGTTATTCGGCATGTAGCTTGGGATTCAAGCTGCCAGATTGTTATATTTTTCAAGATATCGGCCCCTTTCCGGTCACCGCCCCCACATACCCATGGCGGCCTCTCCGAACGCACTTGTTATCACCTCTGATGCAGACCTCAGAAAGCACCTCCAACGCACGCTTGATGATGCAAAGTGTCCTTCGGAGGTAGCTGAAAATATAGACGCGGCAAGCGACCTGTACGACGCGTCTCATCATTCGGTCATCTTCCTCGATCTACGGGATCAGCCGCACGCGCCCTGCCCATTTATTGACCGCTCCGCTACCCAGCTTGTTACGATTGTCGACCCCAATGCGCCCCACACGCAGTCTGCAGCTCTCGACCTGAACGCAGACCGGGTCATTGATCGTCTCGATGAAGCAACGCTGACCGTCCAGTGCAAGCTAGCGGTGCGGCACGCCGCTCCCTCCTCCAGCAATCAAAAATCCCCTTCCGCTCGATCCGACAGGTCTTCCGGTTCGTCGGTGGACATGTTTTTCGCCGAGGCTCCGCACATGCACACACGCGCACTGGACAGTATCAACAACGGAGTGCTCATCTCCGATGCGCGTCTGCCGGATTACCCGGTTATCTACTCCAATAAAGCTTTCGAGCGAATAACGGGGTATTCTCGAGAAGACGTCTTGGGAACGAACTGCCGCTTCCTCCAGGGGCCCGGCACCGACCCGGACGCCATCGATGAGATCCGACAGGCGCTCCAGGAAGAGCGAAGCTGCCGAACCATTCTCAAAAATTATCGAAAAGAGGGATCTCCGTTCTGGAATGAGCTGACCCTGGCACCGGTCCGGGACGAGGAAGGAACGGTCACCCACTTCATCGGCGTGCTTCACGACATCACCCAGCGCATCCGAGCCGAGCACGCTTTACAGGTGAGTGAGGAGCGCTGGCGGTATCTGGCCGAACATCATCCTGAACCGCTTCTCATTTCAATCGACGGCACGATTCAATATGTGAACGAGGCCGCGGTCGATACCTTCGGGGCTGAGCGTCCAGGAGACCTCATCGGGCGCTCGGTCTTCGAGTTTGTCGATCAAGACCTTCATGATAGGCTGCAACGCCGCATCGATCAGATTAACGACGGTAAACAGACCAACCTCTTCGAACATCGCTTGAAGCGCCTTGACGGGGAAACGCGTATCGTCCAGGCATTCTCGGCGCCCATTACCTACGCGGGAGATACAGCCGCCCAGACGGTCGTTCGGGATATCACTGAGCAGAAACAGGCCCAGCGTGAGCTCAAGTCGCGGGAGCAACAGCAGAAAGCAGCAGCTGAACTTGGCCTGTATGCGATGCAGGAATCTGACCTCCAGGTGCTGCTTGACGAGATTGCCTATCGCATAACCGAAGCTCTCGAGGTGGACTACTGTAGCCTCATGGAGCTTCGCCCGGAGGATGATAGGCTCGTTCTTCGAGCCGGCACAGGATGGCCCGAGGAGCTCATTGACGAGGCGACTCTTCGCAACACGCAGGATAATCCGCAGGGCACCGCTCTCGCCTCCGGAGAACCGGTCGTTCTGGAAAACTGCCAGGAGGCCTGTGATAACTCGCGATTCGACACCTGCCTCTCTCAGACGTTCAATAACGCGCAGAGCAGTGCAACAGTCCCCATCCAGGGCCCGGATGGCTCGTTCGGCGTGCTGAGTGTGCACGCTAAAGGGCATCGCTCGTTCAGCGACGATGAGCTCGACTTTCTGCAAACGATCGCCATTTTGGCCGGCAATGCCATTGAGCGGAAACGGACCGAGCGCGAACTGCTCCTGAGCGAGACCCGCTACCGCACGGTCGTGGAGCAGCAAACCGAGCTTATCTGCCGGTTCGCTCCCGACATGGAGCTCTCCTTCGTCAATCACGCGTACTCGAACTACGTCGGGCACGACGTGGAGGATCTCGTCGGGCAGAGTTTCCTGGACCTCATTCCGGAAAGCGACCACGATGTCGTCCATGAAGCGCTGCAATCTATCACGAGCGACGATCCGGTGCATCGCTTCGAACTTCGGCTCTACGACGATTCTGACACGCTCCGATGGGTGCAGTGGGACGTCCGCGCCTTCTTCGACGAAGGTGGAGATGTTGCCGAGTTTCAGGCGTCGGGGCGCGACATCACCGAGCGGAAGGAACTGGAACGCGAGGTGCTGAAAATTAGTGCCCGGGAGCGGCGACGCATCGGGCGTGACCTGCACGATGGGCTGGGGTCGCATCTTTCGGGCGTTGCCATGCTTTGCCGGGGCGTAATCCGCAAAATTGAAGCGGGCGAAGATATTCAGAAAGACGTCATCGAAGAGATCTCTCAGCTCGTGCAAGAAAGCATTTCGCAGGTCCGGAAGCTGGCGCGCGGCTTGAATCCGGTGAAGATGGATGACGAAGGACTCACCAACGCGCTCCAGGAGCTCGCCTCCAGCGTTGAAGCTTATCCGGACCTGAACTGCACCTTCGAGTGGGACTCTAATCTCCCTGATCCGTCCAGTGAGGTATCTACGCACCTATACCGAATTGCGCAGGAAGCAATCAACAACGCGCTTAAGCACGGCGAACCTGCTCATATTCGGCTTCGGCTTCTAGCAGAGGACGACACGCTTGTGCTCCGCGTTGCGGATGACGGAGACGGGTTCCAGCCCTCGACGGGTGAGAAGAACGGCATGGGTCTGCGCGTTATGCGCTACCGGGCGAATACGATCGGCGCGCAGCTGCGCATCCACTCCACACCCGGCGACGGCACACAGGTGACCTGCTCTCTTCCTTTCGACAAACTTCACCAGTCCTCTTTCTCACCATCTCAAGCCGTTTCAGACAATGTCGAATAAGATTTTCATCGTGGAGGACCACCCCGTTATGCGCCGGGGCTATTCGTATCTGGTCGATGCTGAAATTGACCTCGAAATCTGCGGTGAAACAGGTGCGGCGCTTGAGGCGCTCGAACAGATCCCTGACGTCGATCCCGATCTTGTCATTGTGGACCTGACGCTGGAGGGCATGGGCGGCATCGAGCTCATCAAGCGGCTGCAGAGCACGGATCCCGATCTCCCCATTCTCGTGGTTTCGATGCACGACGAGTCGCTTTATGCCGATCGAGCGTTGCGTGCCGGCGCTCGGGGTTATATCATGAAAAGCGAGGTGGAGTCGACCGTAGTGGAAGCGATCCGTGAGATCCTCGACGGTGGCATATACGTGAGTGAGGAGTTCAGCACGCAGGTGCTCATGCAGTACGCCGGTGCTTCGGGAAGCAAAGACGAATCTCCGCTGGAGCAGCTCAGTGACCGCGAACTGGAGGTGTTCGAATATATGGGACGCGGCTTTGAGACGCGGGAGATTGCTGAAAAACTTGTCCTCAGCCCTAAAACGATCGACTCGTACCGAGCGCGCATCAAGGAGAAACTCTCGATCGAAAGTAACGCTGAACTCACGCGGCGGGCTGTTCTATGGGTCGAGAGTCAGGGCGACATTGTCGACTGATCGTTTTATCGACAATCGCGCTGCCCCTAGGCGCCAACGCGAGCGCCCTCCGCGATGATAGACCGCGCTTCCGGACCATAATTAAACAGCACGTCAGCGGCGGACATGCCGGGCTCGAAGCCGCTGAAGTTCTGCCGATAGCTCGGCGTCTCGTACTGAAAAACCGTCACGTCCGCGCCGGCTTCCCGGTCTGCATCCGCCGCTTCCGGCGGAGAGAGCAATTCACGCGTCCCCACGACCTCCATGATCTTTTCCAATGTATTCGGTGCTCCTTCAAGTTCGGAAGCGCGCGTCAGGGGTGTGGAAAGCCCCAACAGGTCATGCAGCTTCTCCACAGACGTCACCGTAAGCGCGCCGAGACGCTCCCAGTCACGCTCGAAAATCGGCTTCCAGTCGGGCTCGAAGTATTCGAAGTACGGAGTGGACCGGTAGTTGTAGGCAAAAGACCGCCAGTGCTTGCGGCGCCACGGCGCTGACTGGTCGATGTCGACATGCGCAATGTGCCGGTTGTGCTGGTGCGCTCGAAGCGGGATGGTGACCCACTGCCACCCGTCTGGATTTCGCAGCCGGGTCCGGTTCTGAAATGACTGCCGGCTGTACTCAAACGTATCTGCCATCACGAACTGGTCCACTTCCTGGATGAGTGCCATATACGGCAGACGAGGAAAATACTCAGGCGGGCGAACGGCAATCATAAAAAATTGAAGTGCAGTGGATGGTCGATTTTCTTCTTTCCGAATGCGTAAATATCGGCCCCTAGAGACCTACACGCGACCTCGACATTTGTTGAAAATGTCGCAACAAGCCTGCAATCGTCAGTTTTCACTCTGTATCATTTGTTAAGAGGGTGCATATTAGTTAAAGATGTATTCGAGCGGCGGTCCCATTACAGCTCTTTTCCCGGCTCCAGCACTTTTGCCCCATGCAATCTCCATTCTTCATGATCAACTCGTCGTCAGCTGAAGGCATAGCCGAACGGTACGAGACGCCCTTCAAAATCATATTTTGGGGATTCGTTGGATCGATCGCCTTCAGCCTGGCAGGTCTGCTTTTCCTTCGCCTCTTTCCCTCCAGCATGGACCTGTTTGGTCCGATCTACAACCAGCTGGTGCAGGCGCCAACCTGGCTGTACATGGCCCTGCTTCCGATCATGCCCATCTTGATGTATGTGCACGCCGTCGGATGGCCTCGGATGTGGTTTTTTATCTTCTGGGGCTGCGTTATCGGCGGACTAAGCGAGCTGATGGGCACGACCGAGCTGCTCACGATCGGCGGTACGGTCATGCCGTTCGGAGGCTACGAATACACGCACTGGCTGGGGCCCCGATTTGCTGACCACGTGCCTTATTTCATCCCTCCTTCCTGGTTTGCGATGTCGCTCATCTCGTTGGACCTGGCCCGCCGGGTCATCGATACCCGCTGGGGCGGCGTGCTCCTCGGCGCGCTCTTCATGGTGATCTGGGATGTTTCTTTGGATCCCGCCATGAATCGGGCGTTCCCATTCTGGACCTTCGATGTCGACGGATTCTTCTTCGGGATGCCGTTAATGAACTGGGTGGGATGGTTTATCGTCTCAATTATTATCATCGCTGGATATGAATACATCGGCGGTGGACTCAACAGTTTTAGCAGTTGGGCTCCCTGGGTATTCTTCTTGAATTGCTTCTTTCCCTTCATGATTTCTCTTCTTCAGGGCCTCTATGTGGCAGGCCTGATCGGCATGGCCGCAACGGCGATTCCTTTCGCAGCAATCTGGCTGTCGCGACAGCGCGTTGAATCCTCGGTTCGCATGTCGCGCTCCTAACCGCCTGCCCTCCCCACCCAATTAGGCTCCATAATGTCTGCTCCTCCGCTCTCGCCCGACACAGACATCGACCAGTGGATTTGGGAGTCTTTCTATTACCACTCCCGCACCTTCTCGCTGGCCACACGTCTGCTTCCCGGGCGCGTGAAAATGCCTATTGCGACGCTCTACATGTTCTGTCGCAAGGTCGATTCTGTTGCCGACCAGCGCGTGCTGGAGGTCGGTCCGTCACAGGCGCTGCACGAGGTACGCGACATTCGACGCAAGCTCGATGATACCCTCGCCGGTCGCCCGCCTTCGGAGGCATTTTGGGAACGGCTCTCTGAGGTCCATGCGACCTTTTCGCTGGACCGCCAGCCGCTCTATGAGCTCATCGATGGCGCCATCTGGGATCTGGAGGATCGCCCCATCCAGGACGAGGACGACCTGGTGGACTATTCCAACCTCGTGGGCGGAAGCGTAGGGGCCATGATGCTCCCCTTTCTGTTGCCATCTACCGACCAACGAGAGCGCTTGGAGGCCCCTGCCCGAGCGCTTGGCATTGGCATGCAAATCACAAACATCGTCCGAGACGTCGGTGAAGATCTTCGGCGGCTCGATCGCGTATACCTGCCTGAAACGCTGCTCCGTGAGCATGGCATCGACACGGCAGATCTGCGCGGTGAATCGGTCCCCGACGCCTACCCCGATCTGCTCGAGACCACCATGGCAATCGGCGAGGAGCACTACCGCCGGAGCTTTCCGGGGATCGATGCCCTCCCGTTCCGCATGCGCATCGGCATCCGTTCGGCGGCCCGGATGTACCGTGAGATCATGAACGAAGTCCGTGCAAACGATTACGACAATTTAACCCACCGCGCATACGTGACGCTCCCTCGCAAGCTAGTTCTCATCCTGCGCGATGACTATGCTCGCCGGAGGCGGCGCCTCAAGGACTCCTGACTAACCTGAAGCTCTGAATGGTCAAGCGCCTAATTCGAGCACTCGTGCGGTGGGAGCTGCGGTCTTCGTTTCGACGTGTCTGCTGGGCCGGTGCCCCTCCTGACCTTCCTGCCGACCGGCCGACCATCATTTATGCCAACCACCACAACTTTTTTGATGGGCACTTCATGTGGGCGCTCACCCATCGCCTGCTGAACCGCCCGGGTCTGCTGTGGATGGACGAATGGGACCGCTTTCCGTTCTATGCTCCGCTGGGTGTCCAACCCTTTCCTCGCGACGACGCGCAGCGTCGGGCCGCTACTATTCGGCGCTCGATTCGCAGGCTCCACCGTCATACTGACACGGTGCTTACCTACTTCCCGGAAGGGGAGCTTCATCCTCCGGAGGAGGGTATTCGCTCCTTTAATTCGGAACTGTTTGGGCGCATGGACAGCCTGTTACCTGAGGCCGTCTGGTGGCCCGTCGCCATTCACGTCACGTGGTGGAACGACGCTCTCCCTACTGCCCTCATGGCCGGCGGCGAACCGCGGGAAGAAGCTACGGGGGATGAGCATGCGTACCTTGAAGCCCTCTGGAAAAAACTTCGCAGAACCTCATCCCCGGACGTAACCGTTTTAGTCGAAGGTACACCCGATCGTTCGGACACCTGGAATTTCTCGTTTACGCGTCGCTTTTTTCAGCGGTACCTTTGAGCCTGTATGCTTACCCTGCTCCTCGCGTTGCTCTTGAGCTTTATGGACTCCACGCAGGTCTACTACTCCGAGAAAAATGTTGAAGGGCTCCAGTCGCTTTGGGATGAGGCGGAGGAGCGCGTAGAGGACCTCGTGGTTCGCTACCGGCTGTATCCCCTGACCGAGGATGAGGCATATCTAGAATCCATCCCCAGTGATTTAGATGACGGCACCGCACGCGAATTAGCCCTCCTCTCGGGCCTTTGGGCCTACCGCGCCGCCGAGGCCTCGATTATTAATGCCATCCGGTACGGGCGTCGCTCCAGCCAACTCATTGACGAAGCGCGCGAGAAGGATCCATTCGACCCCTTCGTCTTGCTCGTAGAAGGGCAGTCGCTTCTGTTTCGACCCGCAGCCGCCGGGCGCGACAGGGAAGCGGCCCTCGATCGATTTGAGCGGCTGCTCCGCGTGCTGGAGCGTGAGGAGGAAGATATTGGAATCGCGCCTATTGAGGCAGAAATATGGCGCTGGTACGCGCTACGCGAGCTGGAACGCGAGAACGCCGATGACGTCCGGAACGAGTTGCTCGCTACCAATCCGCCCCCTCTCTACGAACAATTCCTTACAGACCCTCCGGAGTGACCTCTCCTACCCACCAGCAGTTCTTCTATGGATTACGCGCTACTTGATGCGGCACTAATCAGCGGCCTCGCGCTCATACACGTCATTCTCTGGTGCACAGTCATTGGCAATCTGGCATATCTCTACCGGCACTCGCCTTCCTCCTTGCCCTCCTCTCCTTCTGTTTCCATCCTCATTCCTGCTCGCAACGAAGCCAAGAATTTGCAGCGATTGCTTCCCTCTCTGCTACAGCAGTCGTATCCCAACTGGGAGGTCATCGTGTATGATGACGGTTCGACGGACGATACCTGGTCAGTGCTTCAGTCGTTTGACTCCAACCGCATCCGCGCCATCCGTGGAGACGGCCCGCCCCCGGGATGGGTCGGCAAAGTGCATGCGCTCTATCAGGCAACGCGCCATGCCTCGGGTGATTACTACCTCTTTTTGGATGCGGACGCCGAACTCAGCGACGAGGATGCCCTGACCCGCCTCCTTCAGCAATACGTAGGCTTACCTGACGACTCCGTGTTGACCGGGCTCACCCAGCTTCGCAGTGGCGGACAGCTCCTCACCAGTCTCGTGCCTAATGTCATCCTCACCTCTTTACCATGGCCCGTCAGCCGGTGGATTCCGCTAAACGCTGTCGGTGCCCTGAACGGCCAATGCTGGATGGTAGACGCCGATACCTACCATGACCTCGAGCCCCATGAACACCATGCGGACAAAGTGCTCGAAGACGTCGAAATCGGGCGGTACTTCAAGGAGCACGACATTATACCAGAACTCGTCGACGTACAGGATGAAGTACACATTCACATGTACGATGACTTTTTCGAGGCCTGGGAAGGGTTTCGGAAAAATGCGTACTTAATTATGGGTGGACACCCGTTGCCATTCGCGCTCTTTTTCATTTTGTTCGCCCTAACCTTCGTCCTAGCGCCCTTCGTTTCATTCGGCTTTTTGCTGTCCATCTACGGACTCAAGCTCACGACTGACCGAGCAGCACGCTTCTCGCCCGGAATCACGCTTCTGGCTCCGCTGTCGTACGTGCTTGCCAGTGCACTGCAGTTCGACTCGGCGCTGCATCACTGGCGCGATCGGGTGGCCTGGAAGGGGCGGCGCGTTAGTACCTCCTGAACAGCAATCGGTAGAAAAGGATACAGGTTTTGTTGTATAATACTATCCCATTCGCGCTCTTCTCATAGTGCACATTGGTGCCGTGGCTGAACCTAAGAGCTCCATCATGAACACTCGTGTCTGGCTGGTCATCTCGCTCATCATAGCGATCCTGGTGGCCGTCTTCGCCTTCCGTAACTACCAGGAAGTGAGCGTCGACCTCTTCTTTTTTGAGCCTACGGGCCCCCTGGCGCTGGTCATCCTGGTCACCTTTGCTATCGGAGTGGGCGTCGGGCTGCTGAGCACCGTGCCAGGGAAGCTTCGAAAGCGCCGCGAACTCAAGAACCTCCGCAAACAAATGAGCAAGAAAGGGAGTCCGTCTTCTGGATCCAGTGATTCTTCCACCAAGCCCGGAGGCAAGACATCCTCCTGAGTCCAAGAATGGCCTTCCAGCCCAGTCTCATAATCCTCATCGGAGGTCAAGAAACGGGCAATTCTTGGACCGATCCTGGTCTTTTTCCTGGACTTCTCCCTTATTGAAAGCGCGGTGCTTAGCAGCCTTCCCACCTAGTCACCCCGCTTTCTGCGTGTCTGCTTCTTCAACGGTCTCAGTGGAGGACGCCTCCATGCGGCTAGCCGTATTCGCGAGTGGCAGTGGGACCAACTTCCAGTCGATGCTGGATGCTATCCATCGCGGCGATCTCTCGGCCACCCCAGCGCTTTGCGTGAGCAATACGGAGGAGGCTGGCGCTCTCGACCGCGCACGCCGACACGACGTCCCCACGGTCGTCCTCGACCCCGACGATTACAACCAGACGGCCACCTATTCGGACGACCTCTTAGCGGTGCTGGAGGATCATGACGTGACGTTCGTCGCGCTAGCCGGCTATCTGCGCAAAATACCTCCCGCTGTGGTGGACGCCTATCGCGGACGCATGACCAATATCCACCCGGCCCTGCTTCCTGCTTTCGGAGGCGCCGGCATGTACGGGATGCGAGTGCATCGCGCCGTGCTCGAGTATGGCGTTCGGTGGTCCGGGGCAACGGTTCATCTGGTAGACGAAGAGTACGACACCGGCCCCATCGTGCTGCAGGAGCCGGTGCCCGTGTATCCAGATGACACGCCGGAGACGCTCGCCGAGCGTGTGCTGGCCGTTGAACACCGGCTCTATCCCGAAGCGCTCCGACTTTTTGCTACCGATCGCGTCCACGTCGACAAGCGTACGGTGCGCATTGTACCCTCATCCTCCTCGTAACTGGCCGTCTCACCCACGCCCACCGATCTCTTCATGACCGAACCGAACGCCCCTTCATCTTCCGACGATCAGATTTACGTTCAGCGCGCGCTTTTGTCTACCTACGATAAGACGGGACTTGTTGACTTTGCCCGACGCCTCGATGCGCTGGGCGTCGAGCTGATTTCTACCGGGGGCACGAGGCAGCGGCTGCATGAAGCCGGGCTCGCCGTGCGCTCCGTCGAGGACGTAACCGGCGTCCCGCCTCTACTCAGCGGTCGCGTGAAAACGCTACATCCGTCCATCCACGCAGCCATCTTGGCTCGCCGTAACCACCCGGAGGATCTGGAGGAGCTAGAAGCGCACGACATCGAGCCGATCGATCTCGTCGTGACCAACTTATATCCGTTCGCCGACGCCGCTCAGGAAGGCGACCTGGCGACCGCTTTGGAAAACATTGATATCGGCGGGCCAACCATGATTCGCTCGGCCGCCAAAAACCACTCGTCCGTCGGCATTGTTACGAGCGCCGACGACTACGAATCAGTAGCGGATGAGCTGGAGGCAGCCGACGGTCACCTCTCGATGGGTACGCGCCAGCTGCTTGCTCGCCGGGCCTTCGCCCGCACCGCAGAGTACGAGCAGTCCATCGCTGGATTTTTTGCCCAGACGATCGGCGACGCGCCTACCGCCGCCGAGTCCTCTACGGACCTTCCTCCCACTTACCAGGAGGCGCTGCCACGTGTGCAGTCTCTCCGGTACGGAGAAAATCCGCATCAGCAGGCCGCGCTGTACGGAGCCGTCGATCCATTCTTTGAGAAGCTTCACGGCCAGGAGCTCTCCTTCAACAATCTCATGGATCTCAGCGCAGCGCTGCAGCTGATTGACGAGTTCCGCGACCATCCGCCTACCTGTGCCATCCTGAAGCACACGAATCCCTGTGGCGTAGCTGTTGCGGACTCGCTGGAACGCGCCTATAGACGCGCCTTTGCCACCGACCGGCAGTCGCCGTTTGGAGGGATCGTAGTTGTCAATCGCCCCCTCGACCGCGCCACTGCTGAGGCTATCGACGAGATATTTACGGAGATCATCATTGCGCCTGACTTTGAAGACGAAGCGTTCGATCTTCTCACCGATCATGACCGGCGCCGGCTGATCCGGCACCGTGCCGATGCTCGATCGGATGCCCGCTACGACGTGCGGTCCGTGACGGGCGGATTGCTTGTGCAAGAGCCCAATCCGCCTTTAGAGCCTCCCGAGACGCTCGCCGACCGCTGGGACATTGCCACGGAGCGCGCGCCCTCCCCGGAGGAACGCGACGACCTCGACTTTGCCTGGCGCGTGGTGAAACACGTCAAAAGCAACGCCATCGTCTACGCCAAGGATCGGGCGACGCTCGGTATCGGAGCTGGACAGATGAGCCGCATCGACGCCTCCGAAATAGCCGTCATGAAAGGCCAGAAGTCGGAACTCGACTTCACGGATGCCGTGGTAGCCTCGGATGCGTTCTTCCCCTTCGCTGATGGTCTGGAAGCCGCTGCCGAGCACGGTGCACGGGCGGCCATTCAACCGGGCGGCTCCATCCGGGACGACGAAGTCATCGAGGCGGCCGATGCCCACGACATGGCCATGGTCATGACGGGCCACCGCCACTTCCGGCATTAATTTGGCTTGTAGCAGTAACAGGGTCCGACGTCGCCGTTGCTGGCCCCCTCCGTTGAGGCGGAACCTCCCTCAGCGACTTTAGCGTACATCTTTTTCACGTATTCAGATAACTTTTTAGGTCTAAACTCCTGGTCCAATATTTGATGAGTTTCTTCAACTTCTCCAACGATGTCGCCATTGATCTGGGCACGGCCAACACGCTCATTCACATTCGCGGTCGGGGTATCGTCCTCAATGAGCCGAGCATTGTAGCCATTGATTCGCAGAACAAACAGGTGCGCGAGATTGGCTACGAGGCGCTTCAGATGCATGAGCGCACGCACAAGGACATTGAGACCATTCGCCCGCTCAAGGACGGCGTGATCGCCGATTTCGAGGTGGCCGAGCAGATGATCCGTGGATTTATCCGCAAGGTTCAGGAGAGCTGGCTCTCGTCCATTCGACGCATGGTGGTGTGCGTGCCCAGCGGCATAACTGAGGTCGAAAAACGTGCCGTTCGCGACTCGGCCGAGCACGCCGGCGCCAAGCAGGTGCACCTCATACAGGAGCCCATGGCGGCCGCCGTCGGCATTGGGCTGGACATTGATGAAGCCGTTGGCAACATGATCGTCGACATCGGCGGTGGCACGACGGAGATCGCTGTCATCGCACTCAGCGGCATCGTAATCGACGAATCCATTCGCATCGGCGGCGACGAGCTCGACACCTCCATCGTGCAGTACTTCAAGCGCAACCACAACCTGCTGATCGGTCACCGAACGGCCGAACGGATCAAGTGCGAGATTGGAAGTGCCGTGGAGCTCGACCCCGAACTCGAGCTCTCGGTGAAAGGACGTGACCTGGTGAGTGGTATTCCCAAGCTTCGAACCATTTCTTCGGAAAACGTCCGAGACGCCCTCGGCGACGGACTTGAACAGGTCACGACCGGCGTGCTTCGGTGCCTGGAGCAGACGCCACCGGAGCTCGGAGCCGACGTGTTGGAGCGCGGCATCATGCTGACCGGCGGAGGATCCATGCTGAAAGGCATTGACGACATGATTCGCGAGCGTGTGGAGCTTCCCGTTTATGTTGCCGAGGATCCGATGACGGCCGTCGTTCGAGGCACTGGAGAGGTGCTCGAAAACCTTGATGATTACGAGCGCGTTCTTACCTAATCTCACCCAACGCCCTTTCGTCGGCTTCTCCTAAGTTTTTCTTCCCAATCGTCGCTTCCCTCCCATGACGTCGCTGTGGGACCAAATACGAGACTGGGTGCTCCTGGTCGTCCTGCTGCTGGTGTCGCTGGGCGTTATGTTTTCGCACAACGATCCGCTCGTCGACTCCGTGCGGGCCCAGTCCATGCAGGTTACCGCTCAGATTGAGAGCACGTTCGCGTGGCTAGGCCACTACTTCCGAGCGCTCGAAGAGAACAGCATGCTCCGTGAGAAGAACATCGAACTCACGAGTGACCTCGCCCGGTCGCGCGACGCGCGAAGCGAGAACGAGCGGCTGCGCGCCCTTCTCGGTGTCCGCGACACCACCTCTCATGAGATGCAAGCCGCGCGTGTCGTCTCGAAAGACATCACGCAGCAGCAGAACATGATCACGATCGACGTCGGCAAGCAAGACGGCATCTCGGAGGGGATGCCTGTCGTAAACGACCAGGGCATTGTGGGCAAGGTGGTGCTCACCAGTGATCAGTTTGCGCGCGTCATTCCCTTCCTCAACACCGACTTCCGCGTGCCAGCCAAAATTCTCCCGAGCGAGGCTGAAGGGATTGTCCGCTGGGAAGGCTCCCGCTCGGACCGTCTACGCATCGAACACATCGTCAACACGGAGCCCGTGGACGAGGGAGACGAGGTCGTGACGAGCGGTCACAGCGGTGTTTTCCCCGCCGGATGGGATGTTGGGACCGTCGCTTCGGTTGAGCGGCGCGCCGGCCGCAACGAGCTGTCCGTTCAGTTGACGCCGGCAGTGGCTATCAACAAGGTAGAGCATGCGTTCGTCATTCTACACGAGACTGACGACGAACTCGAAGCGCTAGAAAGCACGCCCGTCCGATGACCGACAACTCCGATTTCGATCCGTCGTCTCTCTCTGGATCTTGCGTCTTTTGCCGCCATGTCCTCTCCTGCGCCACCGCATTCGTCGCTCTTCTCCTCGCCAGTCTGACCGTCGTCCCTCCGAGTGCGTCGCAGCCAGCGGACCTGGACAACTTGATCGACGTCACGCTCGACGACACGGACTTCGACGGCGCGCTTTGGGGCGTAGCCGTTATGAACCTCGATGGCGACTCGCTGATGTACAGCCGCAACTCGCGCACGCGGCTGCTTCCGGCCTCTAATGTAAAGTTGTTTACGACGGCCTCCGCGCTCGATCAACTCGGTCCCGACTATCGCTATCGCACCACGGTACACGTAGACGGTGCTATTCGTGACAGCACCCTGCACGGCGATCTCGTCGTCCGCGGCACCGGCGACCCAACGCTTGGTCATGAGGACGCCTACATGGAGTCCTATGAAAACTCCGACGACACCTACGACGTAACCGCCCCCTTCCGCGCATGGGCAGATTCGCTAAAGGCCGCCGGAATCACTCGCATCAACGGCAACATTGTCGGTGACGCCACTATTTTTCCAGGCCCCGCCCTGGGACGGGGATGGAGCTGGGACAACACGCCCTACAGCTATTCGGCTGAGATCAGCGGCCTGGTCTTCAATCGCAATACGGTTGACCTCACGGTGAAAGGAACGAGCATTGGCGAACCCGGATGGATTCAACTGGCCCCCGACACGGACTACGTCGAAGTCGAAAATCAATCGCTGACCGTTCCGTCGCGTGTCGATGCCAACTCAGACTATGATCGCCCCCTGGGCACCAATACGATTCGCGTGGGCACGTTGGTGCCCGCTGGGTCTTCCGACGACCGATCGATGGCTATCACGGACCCAGCCCGATACTTCTCGCACGTGCTACGCGAAGTGCTCACCGAGGAGGGAATCGACGTCGAGGGGGGGACTGTAGCCCTGACGAGCGAGGAAGACCGCGAACAGGTGCCGCCCTATTCTACACTGGAGCGCATCGCCTCCCATGAGTCCCCTCCGCTGGCTGAGATTATAGACCTCATCAACGAAGACAGTGAGAATCTGTACGCCGAGCAAGTGCTTCGCACGCTGGGTACAGAGCGTCCGGTCGAAGATAACGACCTGGATGAGGACGTTGAGCCAGGAACAGCCGAAATGGGTGTTGCCGCCGCCATGCGCACGCTGAAGGAGGCCCGGGTCGACACAAGTGCCATCCAGTGGGCCGACGGCTCAGGCCTCTCGCGGCACAACCAGAAGCCGCCCCTGGCCGTCGCACAGCTGCTGCGGCACATGTGGACGCATCCGACATCCGACGTCCGCGACGCCTTTCTCGGCTCGCTCCCTGTTGGCGGGGAAGACGGCACCTTGTCGCACCGCTACCGCGGCCATGCTGCAGCGCGCGGTAGGGTTCAAGCCAAGACGGGCACGCTCTCTAATGTGAGCGCGCTTAGCGGCTATGTTACGACAAATGGTGGAACGCCCCTGGCCTTCGTAATTATGTGTAATCATCATCTGAACGACACCAGCCGCGTCCAAGACGCCCAAGATTTGATTGTGAATGCCCTTGCGCGGCAAACCTGGTAACCGCAACTAAGGGTCGCGGTCCTCATATACGTCATCGCCATTTCAGAACCGATCGACCGCCCACCTATAAAGCGGCGATAGGTCACCTCTTCCTATAATCCTCAGTGACTTTTTCTCCTCACATTCCGACCTCTCTTTTTACATGGACACCAACTCGACCTCTCCCCACAGCACGACTGTACTGGGCGTTCGCAAAGACGGAAAAATTGCCCTCGGCTCCGACGGCCAGGCCACTATGGGCGAGACCGTCATGAAGCACAAGGCCGAAAAAGTTCGCTCCCTCTATGACGAAGAGATCCTCGCCGGCTTCGCGGGATCCACTGCCGACGCCTTCACGCTGTTTGAACGGTTTGAAGAAAAACTCCAGGAGTACGGCGGCAACCTGACGCGCTCCGCGGTAGAGCTGGCAAAGGACTGGCGCACCGATCGCTATCTGCGTCGTCTCGAGGCGCTGCTGGCCGTGGCCTCTCCCCGGCGGATGCTGCTCATCAGCGGGAGCGGCGACGTCATTGAGCCGGATGACGACATTCTCTCGATCGGCTCGGGAGGACCGTTTGCCCTCGCTGCCACGCGGGCTCTTCTCGACCAGGATACAGACCTGAGCGCCCGCGAGATCGTCGAGAAAGGACTCGGCATTGCCGCCGACATCTGTATCTACACCAACAACAATCTTACGGTCCTTGAGATTGATACCGAAGAATAATTCCGAAAACTTCTCGGGACCGTGGACCTCCCTTCGCATCCCCACCGTATCGCTACGTACGCTTGCAAGCAGCGTAATGGCTGTTTGTTAGTCTTCTGAACCGTTGCTGCGGTTCACTCCGGTTCGGGCGATCTTTTGGGCTTGAATCGGTTTCTATATCCACTAATTATTCGTGGCCAGCTAGATATGAATCAACCAGCCGATTCCCCTACCCCCCATGACTCGAATGTTGCCCTCCTGGTAGATTACGATAATCTCTATCATATAATCAGCACCCAGAGCAACGGCCAGCAGTACCCCGACGAGTATGCGTCCGAAATTTTACGTGAGTTAAAGCGATACTTGAAGGAGCAGGCCAATGCTCCAACGGCTGTTGCCCGAGCGTACGCCGACTACGGCACACTTGATGGCGACGGCCACTTCGTGCAGCGTGCGCTTCAGCTCGACGGCATACAGCCGCTCTTTGTATCCTCGATTCTGGAAGAGAATGCGTCGGAGCTGCAACTGTATCTTGAGGCCGCCGAAGTGCTCCAGCAGCGCGACGACCTCACCCAGGTGGTTATCGTGACAGGCGATCACTCCCACCTGCCCCTGGTTCAACATATCCAGAAGCAGGGGCGAGAGCCGCTCGTCGTCTCTGTGCAGCCGCCCAGCGAAGACGACATTCCTCCCTTCGCCCAGGGCGATGTCTATATGAATGCCCTCAATCTACTGAGCGAGGAAACGCGCAGCGACTTTCGCACAGGCGACGCGACTGCTGATACTGAAGATCCGCCTATCCCCGAATTTCAATCCGTCGAAGCGTCGGCTGCTCGGCGCACTATCGCTATCACCGAAGAGCACTTCGGGCAGTATGACGAAGTGTACCTGACGCCTCTCCTGCGCAAGCTGTCGGATATTCTGGGTCCGGATCACGACCCCAAGTCGCTGATCAGTGCGCTGGAGGAGGCGGGCGCCGTCCGCCTGGAAAAGCGGAACGGATATCCGTACGACTATACGGTGCTCATCGTCCACGAGGATCATCCGGATGTAGAGGAGATCCACGCTGACTTCCACAGCGCCTCCTCGTATGACGGAGACGTAGACGCGGCTTATGACGGCTCTGCGGATGCGACCTACGAAAGCTACGAAGACTACTACGCAGACGATGGAGAAGCCGTAGAAACTGCGGATGACCCTCATCCTGACGCGGACGCGCTACATAGCAATCCCGGAACGTCTAACGCAGACGAAGATACGGGCTATGATGCCTCCGATCAGCGCGGTGCATCCGGCGACGACACCCGGACGAACGACGAAACGTGGTAATGCGCCGCGCAGCTCTCTTTCGACACGGCTCTTTTTCAATCCCCTCACCTTTTCAGCATTCCCCAACCTATGTCTACACCAAAGCCCACGACAGAGATCGAAGAATTCACTCCTCGCGAAATTGTTGAGGAGCTCGACCAGTACATCATTGGGCAGGAAGACGCTAAGAAAAACGTAGCCATTGCGCTACGCAACCGCTGGCGCCGCCAGAATGCACCGGAAGAAGTTCGGGATGAGATTCTCCCGAACAACATCATCATGATTGGACCCACAGGTGTCGGGAAGACGGAAATCGCCCGCCGCCTGGCCAACCTCGCGAAGGCGCCCTTTATCAAGGTCGAAGCGTCCAAGTTTACTGAGGTTGGATACGTAGGGCGCGACGTGGATAGCATCATCCGTGACCTGGTTGACATCGCCGTCAACATGGTGCGCGAAGAACACGAAAAGGAAGTGCGCGAACGCGCCCGCGAACTGGCGAATGACCGGATCCTCGACATTCTCATCCCCCCGCCAGACGATGGTTCTTCCGGCCCCAGCCAGCAGCAGGTGGACGGCCCGGGCTTCGTTATGCACCGATCTGATACGGACGACGACGAAACGGCCGACCAGCAAGCGAACATCAGGGAGCGCACGCGCGAGCGGTTCCGGGAAAAGCTGGAACAAGGGGAGCTTGAAGATCGGGAGATCGAGATTGAAGTGACGCCCGACCAGTCCTCCATGATGCAGGTGTTCGGCCCGATGGGTATGGAAGAGATGGGTCTCAACCTGCAGGAGCTCTTCGGCAACCTGGGCGGTCAGCAGAGCAAGAAGCGCCGCGTGACCGTAGAGGAAGCGCGCGAAATTCTGACCGATGAGGAGGCTCAGAAGCTGATCGACATGGATCAGGTGAAAGAAGATGCCTTGGAGCGCGTGCAGCAATCCGGCATCGTCTTCATCGACGAGATTGACAAGGTGGCTGCCAGCACGCGCACTCGCGACGAGGGCTCCGGTAAGGGCGTTTCCCGACAGGGCGTGCAGCGCGATCTGCTTCCCATCGTCGAGGGCTCGAACGTGCAGACGAAGCACGGCATGGTTCGAACAGATCACATCCTGTTTATTGCAAGCGGGGCCTTTCACGTCGCCAAGCCGAGCGACCTCATCCCCGAGATGCAGGGACGCTTCCCGATTCGCGTCGAGCTCAACAATCTGGACGAGGATGATTTCTATCGCATCCTGAAGGAGCCGCGTAATGCCCTGCTGAAGCAGTACACCGCTCTGCTCGCCTCGGAGGATGTCGACATCACCTTTGAGGACGAAGCCGTTCGCGAAATGGCCAGCATTGCGGCTCAGGTCAACACCGAGGTCGAAAACATTGGAGCTCGTCGGCTCCACACGATTCTGACCACCCTGCTTGAAGACACTCTCTTCAACGTCCCCGACGATGTGGAGGATGACCACATTGTCGTTGACGCCGAGATGGTTCGCGACCACCTCAGCTCGATCGTTGAAGATCGGGATCTCAGTCAGTATATCCTGTAGGTTCTATCTTGCTCTAGCGGAATTGAAGTTTGCTGGGATCCACGGCCAAAAAGAAAAGCCAGCTCCCGTGTAGGAGCTGGCTTTTTTATCTTGTGAATGGGCGTCACGGCGCTCATTGAACACGCGCCAGAGACGGCTTTCTACGGCGAGCTTTCGCTATGTGATGGACTGGAACGACGAGGGGAGATCGTCTCGCGAGGACGCATCCTCCTCTACGTCGGGACGAGTCGGACCGTCCGAGGCGTCGCCGTCGGCCGCGCAGTACGTTTCATAGGCTTCAGCCAGATCAGAGGCGATCGCATTAGCGTTTCGCCCCTCAATGTGCTTGCGTTCTACCACGTAGACGGGATCGCCCTCTTTGAAGAGCGCCAAGAATGGAGACGACGGTGGAATGCCTGCGAGATACTCGCGTGCACGTTCCGTTGCTTCTAGATCCTGACCGGCAAAAACCGTCACATACGAGTCAGGCTGGTAATCGGCCTGCTGGGCAAGCGCCACAGCCGGACGCGCATTCGAGGCCGCACAGCCACACACCGAGTTGATGACGAGGAGCATCGTCCCGTCTTTCGCTCTATCGAACGCTTCATCCACTTCGTCAGCGTCGGTGAGCTCTTCAACGCCGTGCTGCGTCAGCTCTTTTCGCATCGGGTTGACCATCGCTTCGGGATACGGCATAATCGCTTCGGGGGTTTTTGGATAATACCAATGGGGTGCAAAGGAAGGTTATTGATCGATAGGTAAACGATACCCCCACCTGGTTGATCCATTCGAACATCTGGCATATCCATCGCTGAATTGGCCCTTCCCTTTCCTATTTCTATATTATAGCACGCTGGTATAGAGTTTGATCATATCCTGAGTGCCGTATGGCATCAGTTCTCTGGCGCCCACTCACCTGATAGATATTCGCGTCCGATGATTGGTCGTTGCGGATGGATTTATAGTTTGCTGGCTCTCGCCTTTCTGTTGGGCGGATGTGCATCTTCTGAATCTATAACCTCTTCACCATCCGAGAGCCTGGACCTGGACGCCGACGCTGTCGACCGCGATCTCCGTACGCTCGCCGCAGAATGGGAAGGCACTCCGTACCGCCTGGGCGGCACCTCGCCACGCGGAATCGACTGCTCCGGCTTCACTGAGCATGCATTCGACAAACTCTTCGGCATGGATCTTCCCCGGACGACCGATGGACAGGTGCAGCAAGGAAGCACCATTACGACCCAGGAGCTGCAGCCGGGCGACCTGGTGTTCTTTCGGCCCACCAATCGCAAGCAACACGTTGGTATTTACCTCAGTGACGGCGAGTTCGTGCACGCATCGACAAGTGAAGGCGTGACGGTGTCTGCCCTAGACAATGCGTACTGGCAGCGCAGATATTGGACTGCCCGGCGAATCCTTTCGGATCAGTCGCTCGCCGCGTCCGACGCTGAAGAGAACCGGGACAACTCTCTCACAGGTACCCCTCCTCCAAGTCGTCCCGGCTGGTAAATCTCTCCCCTAAAGGTGACAGTGATTTCACCTCCTTTCTGCGTGCCTTCGGATCTCTGTAAACGTTTACACGTGTTAGTATGTCGATATATTAAGTACTGCTAACGTCCCGTTCGGGATGTTCTGTTAAAGGCCGCTGCCCCTCGGGGCCGTGGCTTTCCCATTTTTATCAGCGTCCTGTGCTTGCCGCATTACTGTTATCACAATAGTTCCAATCTTATGGAAGATCAGAAACCCGTTTACCTTACGGAAGAAGGACTCGAAGAATTGAAGGAAGAGCTACACCACCTGCGCACGCACGAACGATCTCGCGTTGCCGAGGCCATTGCCGAGGCCCGTGCTAAGGGTGATCTCTCTGAGAATGCGGAGTACGACGCCGCAAAGGAAGAACAAAGCCACCTGGAGACGCGCATCTCGAAACTGGAAGACATGATTGCTCGGGCGCGCTTGGTGGACGAAAATGAGGTCGACGACAGCAAAGCGTACATTCTTTCCACTGTTCGCGTCAAAAACCTCAACAACGACTCGGAGCAGACATTCACTCTTGTCTCTGAACGCGAGTCGGATCCTTCCGAAGGTAAAATTTCGGTCGACAGCCCCGTGGGTCAGGGTCTGCTTGGCCAGGAAGAAGGCGACGTCGTCGAAATTGAGGTGCCTGCCGGAACGGTCGAAATGGAGATCCTGGACATTTCCCGCGGAGAGGTCTGACGCACTTTTCCCTATCAGCGTCTCCCTCAGGTAACGGCGGCTCATTGGGCCGCCGTTTTTTTGTGGATCCACTTGTTTCTCGCCATGCCTATTGACCTGCGTAGTGATACGGTCACGCAACCTTCCTCGGCCATGCGCCAAGCAATGGCCAATGCCGAGGTGGGCGACGATGTCTACGGCGAAGATCCGACCGTTAACCGGCTGCAGGCGCGCGTCGCCGACCTGCTTGGGAAGGACGCCGCCCTCTTCGTTCCCTCGGGCGTGATGGCTAACCAAGTGGCGCTGGCTGCGCTGACCCAGGCAGGTGACGAGGTGATTCTCGACCGGCTGTCGCACATCTTTAACTACGAGACGGGCGCCCCCGGCGCACTTTCCGGCGTTCAGCTCAATCCGCTGGACAGTCCCGATGGGCGCCTCACGCCCGACCAGGTTGAGCAGGCGATCCGTCCGAATGAAGAGGTGTTTCCGCGCTCGCGCGCAGTGTGCCTCGAAAACACTGTCAACAAAGCCGGGGGGCGCGTGTATTCACTGGATCGAATTGAAGCCATTGTGGACGTTGCGCGTTCGCACGATTTGAAGTTCCACCTTGATGGCGCGCGGCTTTGGAATGCGTCTGCCGCCACTGGCGTCCCCGAGCGCAACTTCGCGGCTCCCTTCGATACGGTTTGGGTGGCGCTCTCGAAGGGGCTCGGCGCTCCAGTCGGTTCGGTGCTTGCGGGTTCCGCCGATCGAATTGCCGAGGCGAGGCGCTATCGCAAGCAGTTCGGCGGGGGGATGCGACAGGCCGGCATCCTTGCGGCCGCGGGACTTTACGCCATTGAGCACCATCGCGACGATCTCCCTGAAGACCACGAGAAAGCCCGGCGGCTGGCCGAGGCGCTCGCTGATATTCCAGCGTTCGAGATCGATCCTGAGACCGTAGAGACTAACATCGTTCTCTTCGACGTCGTCGACGACACGGCTGCATCCGTCATCGATGCCGTTCGCGAGGACGGCGTGTTGTTCACTCCGTTTGGACCGTCGACCGTGCGTGCCACGACGCACCGCGACGTATCGATGGATGAGATTGACCAGGCAATCGATGTGCTCCACAGCCGATATGGAGCGGTGCAGTCTACCTAGCTCATCGTCAGCCGTGGTTGCCAGACGGCGGATCGATAAGCTCTTCACCGTCGGAGCGTGAAGCGTGATGACGCTCGCAAATCACGCATCACGTATCACGCATCACGCAGTATCCCAGATCACATATCCCGCCGGTAGGTACGCATGCCCGCGCTGTATCCAACGGTACGCTACCCGGATGCCTCCTCTCGATGCACGCCGACGCGCAGGGGAGGAAGCCCGCTAATCTCGCCGGCGAGTGCGTCCCCGTGTTCGACCGGCCCGACGCCGTCCGGCGTGCCCGTAAAGATAAGATCGCCTGGCGCGAGCGTGAAGATCTCCGAGCAGTAGGCTACGAGATCGGCGATCGAGAATATCATGCGTTCGGTGCTCGCCTCCTGCCGGATCGTTCCATTGACGAGAGCTCGAAGCGTGCGATCCTGGGGATCGGCTACGTCTCGCGCAGGCACAAGCGGACCGAGCGGCGCAAAGGTGTCGAATCCCTTTGCAACGGACCACGGATGGCGCTGCTCTTTCGCTTTCCGCTGGATGTCGCGCGCCGTCATGTCGAATCCAACCGCATATGCCGCCACATGCTCAAGCGCCCGGTCGGGGGATATGTCTTTTCCCTCTTGCCCGATCGCTGCGACGAGCTCCACCTCGTGGTGCACGGTGGTTGCCCGCGGGGGAAGCACTACCTGCTCACCATCGCGCACGATGGCCGACGGGGGCTTTAGAAACACCATCGGTGAGTCAGGCACACTGCCTCCCATCTCAGCTGCATGATCGGCATAGTTCCGGCCTATGCATACCACCTTGGAGAGACACAGCGGATCGTCGCGATCGGGGAGCGTTATCTTCATCGGAAACGGAAACCGGTCAATGGATGCGTGGAAACTTGTGTAAGTCTCAGCCGTGGTTTGATAGGATCCGTTGTTATCACGAACCTCTCGCGTCGGTATCCAACCCGGCGCTTCCAAAGCAGAGACCTATTATGTACGCAATTGTTGACATCAAAGACAAGCAATTTAAAGCGCAGGAAGGCAGGTATCTTTACGTCCCCCATCTTGATGCCGAAGTAGACGAGACGCTCACCTTCGATCGCGTCTTGCTACTTTCGGATGGCGAGGGCGACGTGCAAATTGGCACGCCGACCGTGGAGGATGCTTCCATCACGGCTCGGGTCCTCGACCAGGTAAAGGGGGACAAAGTGCTCGTCTTCAAGAAGAAACGCCGGAAACGGTACAAAGTAAAAAAAGGACACCGGCAGCAGTACACCAAGATCGGCATTGAATCGCTGAACATAAACGGTGAAGCTGCCGCCGACGAATCCGCAGCTGACGAGCCTGTCGAAGACGAACCTGCTGAGGACGAGCCGATTAACATCGCTGCGTCCGAATCGGAATCGTCTTCATCCGAGTCAGAATCCGCTGAAACGGATGCTGAAACGGAGTCTGCGGAAGACGAAACCAAAGACTAAGCGTCTACCATCCAACGTTCGCACTTGTAGAATCTGACACCACGAGGTTGTTATGGCACACAAACAAGCAATGGGGTCGACCCAGAACAATCGTGACTCCAACCCCAAGTATTTGGGCGTGAAAGCCTATGGAGGAGAGTTCGTGAAAGCGGGCAGCATTATTGTTCGCCAGCGCGGCACGAAATTTCATCCGGGCACCAATGTAGGTCGCGGTGGAGACGACACCCTCTTCGCCAAAGAGCACGGCGAAGTCCGCTTCACGCGTAGCCAGGGCAATCGCCGGTACGTCCACATCGTCCCGGACGAAGCGTAACTTCGATCTCCCTCCTCCTATCTTCGCCCCCTGTCGCACTGCGGTAGGGGGCTTTTTCATGTGTAGCCGCGTCCCATGAGTTACCGCTCTCATTTCGCCCTCCCCGATCCTCCTGAAACCGTTGAACTCCGGGCGTTTACGCACGGGCTCATGCCCAAAACCGTCCCGGACATGATGGAACGCTTCACTCAGGATTGGAAGCAGCGCGGCGTCGACGCGTGGAACGAGGTTCCGAACCACTGGCGCCCGAACTCCGACGAGCAGGTCGGGTGGTGGACCCTGCCCGAGTACCTGGCAGACCATTTCGTGGCGCCGCTGCTTGGCGCTCCGGAGGGAACGTGCATCCTCCAACCGAATGTGCACTGGACCCTCCAATGCCTCCTCTCGGCGCCCGAGCCGTTCGAAGACGGAAAGACGGACGTGGTGTGCAGCGCCAACGAGTTTCCCTCGGTGCTGCACAGCGCCAAGCAGTGGACGGACCTGCGGGACATCTCTACCGAGGTCGTTCCGACAAATGACAGCGGCTATGTCGACCAAGACGCCATCCTCGACGCCATCGGACCTAGCACAGCAATCGTTGCCCTAAGCCACGTTGGGTTCACAACCGGTGAGCGCCTCCCAGACGAATTTTTGCGACGGGTGGCCGACCGTGTCCATGCCGAGGGCGGGTTGCTGCTTGTCGACGGGTATCACGCAACGGCTACCATGCCCATTGACGTCGAAGCGATCGGCGCTGATCTGTATGTGGGCGGGCTCCTCAAGGAAGCGTGTGGCTCCTCCGGGACGGCTTTCGTGTACATGCGCCCGGACCTCGAGCTCACCCCGCGCCTCACCGGTTGGTTTGGCGACGCAGCTCCGTTTGAATTCAGGCAATCTCCGACGCCCCACCCTGACGTCCGCCGCCGCTTTGTTGGCGGGACGACGTCCGTCGCTTCCATGTACCATGCCGTTGAAGGAGCACGCGTCCTGCTCGACATTGGACTGGAAACCGTGCGATCGCACTCGCTGGATCTCACGGAGCATGCCCTTCAACGCGCCGAGGCTGCCGATCTCCCGCTTCGCTCTCCACGTGCTCGCGATCGGCGGGGTGCTATGGTTCTCCTGGAGGTCCCCGATGCCGAGAAGCTGTGCAGCTACCTCAAGCAGCATCACATCTACACAGACAGCCGGAAAAATCGCTTTCTTCGCATGGCTCCGTTCATCTGGAACACCCATGCGGAGATCGACCGCACGTTCGACGTGATCGATGATGCCCTGGACGATGAACGATACCGTGCCATCGACCTTGCCGACGAGGCAGCCGGCCCCGTAACGTGATCGACCTTCTTCCCTTTCCCCTCTAGGGAGAGCTACACCTCGGCCGGCTCCTCGTTTTCCGGCGCGCGCACAAGATCGCCGGTGCACGGATCGATGTTGAAGAACGCGCTCAGCGCACTGAACAGCTCCGGGTGTTGGCGCCGCATGGCATGGGGCCGCCCGAAAAATGTCTCCACGGCCACGGCGAAAAACTCGGACGGTGCGGTGGCTGCGTAGGGATCGAGTAAAGAACGTCCCTGCTCGACGCGATCCATCTCCCGGCGAACGAGATCCTGCCAGGTGCGCTCCGAGGCCGGATCCATCAGCGAGGGAATGCCGTCTGGTCCGGTATTCTCAAAATCAAAAAGGTGGGCCAACTCGTGGAGCACTACATTGACGCCGTCTGTGGGTACGCGCCAGCTGTCGAGCGTCGCCTGAGCGGAAAGCACAATGGGCCCCTGCTCGTGCACCATCCCTTCGTAATCAGCGTGATCATCACCGTAGAAATAGTCATCATCGAAACGGTCCGGATAGAAGAGCACGGACCGCGTTCCCGGTAGCTCAAAATTCGGACGCCCATGCAGCAGTAACGCCGCTCCAGCGGCCACACTCAAACGCAACTCATCGGTGACCTCAACGCCCTCTACCCCCTCAAACCGATACTCATCCAAGAAAAACTGGATATCACGCTCGAACCGCTTGCGTGCGCCCTTATCAAACTCTCGATACAGCGGAACATATCGCCGCAGCCACTGGCGCCACTCTTCAGGAAACGACTGCTGCGCGACGCGCCACCGCCGCCACGTGGAGCGCAGGCCGAACCACAGCACCAGAACCAGCGGAATCGAGCCTATCCATGCTCCCACCTCGGCAAAATACCCAATGAGCGCAGTCCCGCCCCCCAAGATGCCGGCGAGAGCGCCAACGGTGATCAGCGATGTCTTGCGAACAATGCGCATGGCAGGCGGCGATTCGGCAGATAAATTTAGCGTGGACGCCCCGTCACGAAGTGCGGTTTCGTCCGCTGAGGTAGAACATCTAGCATCTCGCGTGGTACATAAAAATGTAGATTAAACTTGACGAAGGCGTGACAGAGCGCTCAGAAAATAGCTTCTCCAACAGATAGGATTACAGATTACTTATGGGTACGATGAACAAACTCCGGGAGAATACCGGAGTTATCCTTTGGATTCTGGTTATTTCGTTCGGCGTCATCTGGACGCTGCAGGACTCTGGTGGTCTGGATGCCATCGGCATGCAGCAAGACCGGAACGTCGCCTACGTAGATGGGGGGCCTGTTCCTTACGAGGAATATCGTGATATAGTTCGGCAGCAACAGCAACAGGTCCGCGAGCAGATGGGCGAGCTGTCGGCCGACATGAGAGAAATGATTCGTGAGCAGGCGTTCGAAGCGGCCGTGAACCAGAAAATCATGCGCCAGGAGATGGAGCGCATGGGTATTACCGTATCCGATGCCGAAGTTGAAGAGATGATCTTCGGCGACAATCCGGATCCCCTCATTCGCCAGCAGTTCGGCGATGAAGAGGGAAATATCGACTATCAGATGATCCGAAACCTGGCCCAGAATCCGCAGGCGCAGGAAGCGTTCATGCAGATTGAGGACTATCTGCGTGATACACGCCGAGAGCAGAAGCTCTCTAGCCTGATTGCTGCTACCATCCACGTATCTGAAGAAGACATCCGCGAAGAGCATTGGCGCCGCCACGCAGAAGCAGAAGTCAGTTATGTGGCGCAGCGCTACGCTGACATTCCGGATGAAGAGGTCGAAGTGACGGAGGATGACCTGCGCTCGTACTATGAAGAGAACCAGGACGACTTCGTCCGACCCCGCACTTACACCGTCGAGTACGTCACCCGCCCGATCGAACCTAGTGAGGAGGACACGCTCTCTGTATTTGATGATTTGGAGCGCGTAGTCTCCCGCTTTGCGGAGACAGATGATATCAACGACTTCCTAGAGGCGCGGGATTCCGAGACCTCATATACGGAGGAGTTCCAGTCGGTCCGAGATCTCGATCCGGCCCTGGCCAGTGTTATCTATCCCGATCCCACTCCAGGGGATGTCGTGGGACCCGCTGCCGCCGATGAGATGGGCCAACTGATTCGGATCATGGACCGGCAACCCGCTGCTGAGACAATGCTCCACGCTCGTCACATCCTGATCGATCCTGATCAGGAAGACGACGCCACGGAGCTTGCCGAGGAGCTGATAAGCCGCATTGAAGCGGGCGAAGACTTCGGCGCTCTGGCGCGCGAGTTTTCCGCCGACGACGCCACGGCTCGTGACGGCGGCGACCTCGGCTGGTTTGGATCCGGCGAACTGGACAACGCCACCATTGAGCAGGCTGCGTTCAACGCCGACCCCGGCGATGTGCTGGGTCCCATTGAATCCGCTGAAGGAATTCATGTGGTAGAAGTTGCGAATCGCGCGACCCATGAAGTAGATATCGCCAGCCTGGCGTTCGCTATCGAGCCGGGTGGAGCCACCATCCGAGACATTGAAGTGGAGCTCGATGACCTGGCATTCTACGCCGAGGAGACTGGCGACTTCCGCGCTGAAGCGGAGCAGCTGGGACTCTCCGTCGAGCAAACCAATATTCAGGAAGATCAGGATAATGTGCCTGGACTCGGAAACGCGCGCTTCTTCAACCACTTCCTTGATGACGCCGAAGCTGGAGACCTCTCCGACGTCATCGAGTTCGAAGACCAGCTGGCAGTCCTCCACGTGACCGATGTACAAGAGGAAGACTTCCGCCCACTGGAAGAGGTGCGCGCCGAGATTGAACCGCGCGTGACGCTGCAGAAGAAGCGATCCTTCCTGTCGCAGCGCATGCGTGATGCCTTCGACGGCGACCTCGAGAGCGTCGCCGAAGCGCTTGGCGCTTCGGTCCAAACGATGTCCAACCTCACCTACGATACAGAGACTATCTCCGGACTCGGTTCTGAACCTCGCTTTGCCGGCGCAGCCTTCGCTCTGGATGAAGGCGAAACTTCAAGCGTCATAGAAGGAGGAAACGGCGCCTTCATCGTCCGAGCGGATTCGTTCGTCGAGCCGCCCGAACTGACCGATGAGGTCCGCCAAGAGCTGCGCGAGGAGCTTCTCCAGCAGCGCCGCATGGAGATCAGTCAAGACTGGATCGCCTCCCTGCGCGACCAGGCCGATATCCAGGACAACCGCGCGCAGTTTGAATAAAACCCGCACTATTCTCTGAACGTACGCAGAGGCGATGCCGCACGAATCGTGGCATCGCCTCTTGCTATATCGCACCGATAAGTCGCAAACTAGCCAGCAAAGGCCCTTTTAGGGCACCATCCGATGTCCGACTCTTCTACAACTGATCGCCTCACCTCCAAGCAACGCGCTCATCTGACCTCTCTCGCGCATGACCTTGATCCGGTCGTCCGCGTCGGGAAGGATGGCCTGTCCGAGGCTGTCCTCGACGCCATTGCGGAAGCGTTCAACACGCGCGAGCTGCTGAAAGTAAAGATCCTCGACACGTCCGAAGACATCGCTGCTTTCAGCGAGGCCATAGCCAACCGACTACCGGCCGTTCAGGTGGTGCAGGTCATCGGAAGCATTATCATTCTTTACCGCCCGCACCCCGAACAGCCGGAGATTGAGTTGCCATAGGCGATTTGGACGCCCTGATCACCTAATCAGACTCGCTCCCGACCTCTTCGCCAATCGCTTCTAGTTCGCTCTCAATTTCTTGGGCATCCATCCAGCGCCCATCGACGGCCACGCCGCTGATATCAGCGGCATGCGCTACGTCGTCAAGGGGGTTATCATTGGTAAGGATGAGATCAGCGCGCTGGCCTACCTCAATGGTTCCAAACTCATCCTCTGCGTCGTAGAACTCAGCAACATCCCGCGTGCCACTTCTTAGCACGTCGTAGGACTCCATTCCGATCTCGTCCTGCATAAACTGCATCTCGTGGTGGACCGAAAACCCCGGCACATTGAACATCTGCGGCGCATCGCTGCCGAGCAGAATGCGAGCCTCTTCGTCTTCGTATAGCGCCCGGAGCATGTCTCGGCGGATCTCGATGATCTCCGCGCCTTCTTCAGGCTCAAAGTTCTCTCGGATGTCGCCGAGCCACCCTTCCCAGCCTTCAATCATATCGCCAGGAATGTACCGCAGTTCAGGGTACTCCTCGCGATAGGCTTCTGGCGGTGTATCTCCGAAGAACCGCTCCCAGAGCACCATCGTGGGGACAACGGCCGTTCCAGTTTCTGCAGTTTGCTCAACAAGCTCAGGAATACGGTCTGTCTCAAGATGCGGAAGCAGTTCGGCGATGCCAAAGAGCGGCGCGAACTCATCAGGTGCGTCTTCCGTCCTGAGCGCCTCAACGTAGTTGTCTAGGTGATCGACCGTAACGTGACCGGCCTCCATCGAGCGCTGCAACCCTACGTCGTCGGACACGTGTCCGCCAAACGGTATGCCTATCTCGTCGGCCTCTTCGGCAATGGCCTCGTAAACCTCAAGATCCAGCCCTTCTCCGATTTTGAGAAGATCGTACCCCTCCTCAGCGTACTGCTGGACGAGTTCACGCCCTTCTTCCGGGGTTTCTGCGGCGTTACCTGAAATCATGGGGCTAGCCACGCGCAGACGCGGTCCAAAACGCTCGCCCGTCTCGATCTCCTGCTGCATGTCGAGGTGGAGCGGCTCTCCCAGCATACCGCGTGCAAACGTTACCCCCTGCGACGCAAACAGATAGAGCATTGCATCTTGCACTGCTTCCGGGTCCTCTTCCGACGGAAGATGCGCGTGCATCTCCGCCAATCCCGGCATCAGGTACTGACCGGATCCGTCAACGCGGATCGCTCCGTCGGGTATCTCGACCTCATCGGCCGATCCCACTTCTGTGATTACATCCCCCGTAACGAGCACCGTCTGCTCCGCCACGGTTTGATCATCCGTCATGGGTACAACCGTTACGTTTTCAATCGCCAGGGCATCCTCGTCCGGAGCGGGCTCCGGGCAGCCCATGAATACGAGACTCGCAAGGACGAGCAGGGACGCAGCGCGGAGTAGCCACATAGATATATTCAGGTTGTTGAAAAGGACCTGTTCCTCTGCCCTGAATATATGAATTTCTAGACCGACCGCAAACGGAGCTTCGTCTCCGCGCCTGCTAGAGATATGCCCGACTCGCTATCGGAGAACGAGGGGCCCGAGGCCGGGCAGTTCTGCCGACAACGTGGTCGACATACATGGCTACAGTCATATGCCTGAGGTGAGAAGCGAGCAGCCCGCACCGTGTGGCCGGCGCGGTCGATCTGAAGGTTTTCCTTACGCTGCTTCCATGGACGAGGCGCGCTCCTCACGATCTTCTTCGGATGTACCTACGTCGTGGATCCATCCGCCGCCGATCACCGTGTCGTCCTCATAGAAGACCACCGACTGTCCCGGCGTTATGGCGCGACGCGGTTCGGCGAAGGCAGCCTTTAACATATCATCCTCTGGCTGCCAGACGATGCACGGCGCGCCGGAGTCGTTGTACCGAATCGTGCCTATGGCGGGCATATCGTCATCCAGCGACGGATACTTGACGAGGTTGATCTCTCGAGCCGTCACCGTTTGCTCCATCAGGTCTTCTTTAGGGCCGACCGTAATCGTATTCGTCTCCGGGTCAATGTCCGTGACGTACACACGCTCGCCGAGTGCCAGCCCAAGGCCGCGTCGCTGCCCGATGGTATAGAACGGGTATCCGTCGTGCTCGCCGACGACGGTGCCGTCTTTCAAGACGAACTTGCCACCGGCGACCTCTTCCTCGAGACCATCCACGCGGTCTTTAAGAAATCGGCCATAGTCGTTATCCGGGATAAAGCAGATCTCATAGGAATCCGGCTTATCGGCTACGCGGTCGAGGCCGAAGTCGGCTGCCATCTGCCGGATCTCAGGCTTCGTGTACGTGCCCAGCGGGAATATTGAGCGGGCCAGGTGCTCCTGCGGAAGGCCCCACAGCGCGTAGCTCTGGTCTTTGTTCTTGTCGACCCCCCGACGCAGGACATACCGATCAAGCTCTTCGTCGTGTTCAACCTGCGCGTAGTGGCCCGTCGCGATGTATTCGCAGTCGAGGTCATCCGCACGTTGGAGCAGCGCGGCCCACTTGATGTGCGTGTTGCAGAGAACGCAGGGGTTCGGCGTGCGTCCCGAGAGGTATTCATTTGTAAATCGCTCGATCACCCAATCGCCAAACTCCTCGCGGATGTCGACGATGAAGTGAGTGAAGTCGTGCTTCATGGCGATGGCGCGGGCGTCGTTCATGGACTCGAGCGAGCAACAGCCCACCTCCTTATCGGATTGACCGCCACTCGTGGAGTAGTCCCACGTTTTCATGGTGATGCCGACGACATCATATCCCTGCTCGGAGAGCAGGACGGCGGTCACGGAGGAATCCACGCCTCCACTCATTGCAACAAGTACACGTCCACGACTGCTCATGGGAAATCGGTAACTATACGAAGTTAGTTTTCATGCATTCTAATAGACAAAAAGAGAACGCCTGGCTCAACGTGCGCGTTCCTAAAACCCTTATCAATTGCTTTCCTTCCCTATTTCCCACTTTTGGACGTGAAAGAATGGGTCGATGTACAGTGGTCTTAAAGTAATATTCGCTTGTACATCCCCCTGAAAACATTAAAGATTAGTAGGTGCACACTAAACCTCTCACATTGCCTGTCTCCTATGTCCGAAAAAACGACTGCGGCACAATCCGCCATCGAAAGCCACCGAGCTCCGGCCGCTATTGGTCCCTATAGTCAGGGCATCCACGTTGATAACATGCTGTACTGCTCCGGGCAGATCGCCATCGACCCGGAGTCGAGCGGTATGATATCGGGTACCATTGAGGAAGAAACGGAGCAGGTCATGGAGAACCTCAGAGG